>Ga0075527_10000030_pt1 | contig 34700 bp, 30 predicted proteins | sample NGEPer11B_FD_74784 | JGI IMG/M metagenome (GOLD analysis project Ga0075527, IMG submission 74784) | Arctic peat soil microbial communities from the Barrow Environmental Observatory site, Barrow, Alaska, USA - NGEE Permafrost305-11B | ecosystem: Environmental > Terrestrial > Soil > Wetlands >...
CGTGATGCCGGTCATCTGCGGCCGCGTCTTCGTGGTGTTGGCGAGGTTCCTCGCGGCTTCGGCAGCGAGGCTGGACTGGATCGTCTCGGTATCCATTGGCACTCAACCCCTGATCTCGTTCAATTTTGGAGAATCTGTAGGATCTCTTGCTGGCATGGTACCACGTGTCCGACAACAGGGGCCACGGTCATGGCTGGGCGTGCTCAACTGATGTAAACTCCATCCTAAGGTTCCCTAACCAAACCATGGACAGTCCCGAAGGAGCCATCCGATGGTAGCGACCAACCCGGTCCGCGAGGGCCGCATCCCCGTCACCGGTGGCACCATTTGGTTTCAGATTGTTGGCGAGGGCGATGGGACGCCGCTTGTCGTCGTGGCCGGCGGGCCAGGAGCAACACACGACTATCTCGAGTCGTTAGCGGTTTTGGCCGACGAACGGCCGGTGGTCTTCTACGATCAGCTCGGCGCTGGCAGATCCGATCGCGCCGATGACCCACACCTGTGGCGCATCAACCGCTTCGTCGATGAACTGGAGCAGGTTGTCCACGCTGTCGGAGTCGACCGCATCCATCTCCTTGGCCACTCCTATGGGACCATCTTTGCAACCGGGTTTGCGCTCCGGCGCCCCACCCGCCTCCACAGTCTCATTTTGGCCGGCCCGTGCCTCAGCGCCAGGCGCTATGTCGCGGGCCTAGGCCCCCTTCGGGCGATGCTGCCGTCGCACATGCAAGATGCCCTTGAGCGACACATCGCGGCCGGTGCGACTGATGTCCCAGGGTACGAGGAGGCATTGACAGAGTTCTTCCGCCGCCACTTCTGTCGCCTCGACCCCTGGCCGGAGGTCATGACCCGCAGCCCGGGAAATGCCGCAGCCTCCGCCACGATGTGGGGGCCAAGCGAGTTTGTCGCCACCGGTATCCATAGGGACTACGACATCACAAGCCGGCTCCCGGAGATCGGGGTCCCAACTCTGTTCACCTGCGGGAGGCACGACTTGACGCGACCCGAGGAGACAGCGCAGGACCACGCCCGAGTGCCCGGGTCGGAGATGGTCGTCTTCGCCGAGAGCAGCCACATGCCGCACCTGGAGGAACCGGTTCACTACCGCAAGGTGTTGAGTCGTTTTTTGCGCCGGGTCGAAGGCAGGTAAGGTGCGCTCCCCGGCAATAGCCTGAAACGAATCACTTGGCCGATCATGCAGCAATTGATATGGCCACAAGGCAGCCGGCCGCGGAGTGTGCTAGTAGTCACCAGGCGATAGCCAAGGTTCTGCTGCCTGACCCCAGAGGGGTCTCACGGCCAAGACCTCGGGCTTAGAGTCGTTTGCAGGTCGGTTGGCTCGAAGCAGCGCACAGTAGCGCCGCCCGGTGGCAGCCGGGGCATCGTGGGTGTCACAGTGAACCGCCAGTCGCATTGCAAACGGCTCTAACGTCAGTGGGAACTACGTGGTCGGGTTCGACACGGCGCTGCACGGGGCCGCCATCCTGGATGGCGTCAACACGCTCCATACGCGATATCGACCCGTCGCCGATTGTGCCGCCCTGTCATCACCCTGGGTGAAGCTCGCGTTGGGTCCTACCGAACGAGGCCGATGTTTTGCGTGAATCCCGCATCCTGCCAGCACAAGGCCGGGCAACTCTCCATTGAGCGCCCGGCACGGTTGCGACGGTTCGAATCAGGTGGAATATCTCGTCCCACCCTGGTCGGGAGAACCCCGGTCAGGCGCCGACGCAGACCGCGAGGTGCTCGCCGGTGAGGGTGGCGCGGTCGGCACAGCGTTCGCCAACAACGGTTTGGAGCGACCGGCAATAGGGGCATGGGGGAGGATTGGGTCGCGATCCGATCCTGAAGAACGCCGCGTGCAGATGCCCAAAAATCGCTGCCAAGTACCGCAGCCACGTGCAACCGCCTCAGCCTATTGCCGGTCGCTCTAATTCACGGAGCGGCTTGCCTGTTCCCCTGTTACGTCCGGCTTTGAGAAGTGGTTCAGTTTGAATCTGAGCTTTTGATTCACCTTCGAGCCCACCAAATTTCGGCCACCATCGCCAGAAATCGCGGGCGAATCCGCTAAGCCTCCATTAGGGGGCGAAGAGCTTCCAGTGCCCCTCGGAGACGACTTCGACGGTTCCGTCGACCACTCTTATGGCAGTCTGATCGTCGATCGCGTACGCCGGCACCGGCATGCCGGCGGCCCATCTTTCTGCGTCGGCCATGGAATTGTCCGGCAGGTCCTCGTGATCCAGGTGCGGAAACATCGAAAAACCAACCAGTCCCAGCGTTTCATCGCCACCGCTGGCCGGCTTCCAAGCGACGAAGTCCTCCCCGATGTTGGGGGCCATCACCATGCTCCCGGCGCTCAGTCCCACGTAGACCGCGCGCAGCGACGGCAGGAGGTCTGCCAGTCCGGACTGCCGCATCCAGTAGCACAGATACAAGGGGTCGCCGCCATTCACCAGCAGAACGTCAGTCTCCTGGACCATGGGGACCCAAAGCTCTTCATCGATGCTGGGCAGCGCGGTGAGCTCCAGCACGCCCAAGGACTTCCAACCCAATTCGCACATGGGGGTTCTGGCTTCTCGTCCGCTGATGAACCGCCATGCGTGGTCAGCACCGCCGGGTATGGCGTACACCGCGGTGGGAATGCAGAGGGCGCTGGCCTCGGCGATCGGTTTGCCCAGGAGGCCGACCAGCGCGTTGTGGATGCTCGTGTTCTTGATGCCGGCGGACGTGAGCAGAAACCGCATGATGCCTCTCCTGGTCATTGTACTGAGCCATGCCAGAACGCTTAAGAGCGACCGACAACTCGGCGGCTCAAGTAATGCCTAGTGCCGGTCGCTCTTAGGCCGCGTCGGGCTCTTGCTCGGCGCCGGGCATGCCGCTGAAGATCTCGAGGATCACGCCGAGGTCGCGGTCGGTCGGGAGGTAGGCGATGTTGACACCGCTGAACGAGCCGCTGAGGGGCAGCGTGTTTCCACGTTGGGTCTGCTCCGCAACGACGCCGTCGAAGTTGGGCGTGGCGACGGCGATGTGGTGGACGCCTTCGCCCTTCTCGGCGAGGAAGCGCGCAAAGACGCCCTGCTCGTCGAGCGGCTGGATCAGCTCCCACATCACGGTGCCGACCATGGTGGCGGCGGCGCGCGTGGAGCCCTTGACCGGTTGGCCGTCATGGTAGAGGTCCGGTGCATTCTCAGGGGTGACCTCGAAGATCTCCCACGGCCCGATCCCCGTAGTCGTCGACGTATCGCCGCAGCGTTGCATCCAGGTTACGCACCACGATCCCGATCTGCATCGTCTCGGTGAAGACGGCGTCGCGGGTGGGCGCATATCCTTTCTCGTTCTCGCTCATGGTTCCCATTCCTCTCTGGGCTGTTCCGACGCCCGGAGATCCAGTCCGGCGGCAAACTCCCCGGATCCAGGTCAGACTCCTCACATCATGCAGGATGGACAACGTGAGCGCTTCTCCGATCCTGCTGTGCCAGTGTCACACGCCGGCGTAGGCCGCGAGATGCTCGCCGGTGAGGGTGGAGCGGTCGGCGACGAGGTCGGCGGGAGTGCCCTCGAAGATGACCTGGCCGCCGTCGTGACCGGCGCCGGGACCGAGGTCGATGATCCAGTCGGCGTGCGCCATCACCGCCTGGTGGTGCGCGATGACGCCGGCGCCCAACAGCCTGACACCGACCGATCCCCGAACAGCTTCGTGATCGCGTCGAACCGGTTCTGTTCCATGGACGACTCCATGCTGAAAGCGTTCGCTAATGGAGTTCCGATGGAGACACACTTCAGGGATTGGCGGATTCCCCGGAGCAAGTGGCCCTGGTTGCACCATGCGGCGAGCCCTCAGCTCGCAACGTCATCCGTGAGCTCGAGGAGCCATACGTCCGGCCTGTCGGTGACTCCCGCGTTCTCCATCGACTCCTGCAATTCGTCGGATTGCGAATAGAGCCTGGCGCGAACAGGATCGTCCCATTCGAGGAGGATCAGCACTTCACCTGGCTCATCGGGATTGAGGAAGACCTGCCCACCTCGGCACCCGTTCGACCAGCGCGACGCCCGTTCCTCGTCGAACACCACTTTCCAGGTCGGGTAATCCGCAACCCTGTGGCGAATCAGAAGCGCCGGCATCAACATCTCCTCTCCTCACGCGTCAGTCCGCCTTTGGCGTTACGCCGGTCGAGCCGCCAGCGATCGTGCCATCTGTGGGCAGAAACCGCCGGTCACCGCCCGCGTCACGACGGCCATCCCATCAGAATCCGACCCCCTGGGGATCTCCGAAACCGGCTACAGGAGACCGCCACCGGTGGTGACTGGCTACTCGGGCGAGCCGCGGATCGGGTTCTAGGGAGAAGGCCTCCGCCTGACCTTCGATGATGGCGGGCGCGCCAGCGTCGAAGCCTGGCAGCCCGGCGAGAGAACGCCGTCTGCCTGTCCGGCCTCTGGGCGGGCGCAGAGCGCTGGGATCCCGGGATGAGGGCACGCGGGCCAGCAGGGACGCCTCCCCGGCCCGCGTGCCGGCCCGCGCTCAGTCGTCCGGCCCCGGCAGGAACCTGCCGCCGTTGTTTTCAGTCACGGAATCATCGCCGGGTCCGCCGTTGAAGGTGCCGGAATTCAGGTATCTTACGACATCGTCGCCACCTTCGCCGTTGAAGACCTGGGCCAGGAAGTCGATTTCGTCCCGACTGCCCATAGCGTTCACGAAATCGTTGCCGTCCCCGCCGTAGAAGATGCCGCCAAACATGCCGGATGATACCTCGTCGTCACCGGCCCCGCCGTTGAAGGCGCCGCCAAACAGGAGGTGCACCTCATCGCCGAAGGTACCGCCGTTGAAGGTACCGCCGTTCATGTGTGTCACCCTATCCGCGCCGACTCCGCCGTGGAAGGTGCCGCTATTCAGGTCGAACACCTCATCGTCGCCCGCGCCGCCGTAGAACGTGCCGCCATCCAGGTTGACCGGGCCATCGTTGCCGTCGCCGCCCAGGAAGACGTCACCCGGTCCAACGCTGACGACGGGATCGAGGCCGGGGTTTTTCCCGCCGAAGCCGTCGTCTCCACCGAACCCGCAGACGAAGTCCGCGCCAGGGGTGAAGTCCGGGATGTCATCGCCCTCGGTGCCGGCGACGACGTTGTAGTCGTTCGGATTCAGCCCCAGCGCGGTGGCCTCAGCCCGACAGGCGGCGATGGCGGGTGGGAGCGTGGCGTCACAGGCATCCCCGATCCCGTCCCCGTCGCTGTCCATCTGATTCGTATTGGCGATATCGGGGCAGTTGTCGGTGAAGTTTTGGACGCCGTCGTTGTCGGTGTCCCGATTGTCCTCGCTATCGCACGCGTCGCCGAGGTCATCCGCGTCGACGTCCTCCTGTCCGGAATTGGCCACGTTCGGGCAGTTGTCGGCGGTGTTCTGATTGCCGTCCCCGTCCCGGTCGGCATCGCAGGCATCCCCGAGCCCGTCCTGATCGCTGTCGGTCTGGTCGGTGTTGGCGAGCCCCAGGGGATCAGTTCCTTCGTTGGGCGTATGCTCACCCGGGGCGCAGTTGTCGACGCCGTCCTCGACACCATCACGGTCTTTGTCGGTGTCACAGACGTTGCCAATGCCATCGCCGTCGGTGTCGGTCTGATCAGGATTGGCGATGTCCGGGCAGTTGTCCCTGTGATTCTGCCGGCCGTCCCCGTCAGGGTCCCGGTTGTCGAAGAAGTCGCAGGCGTCCCCGAACCCATCCCCGTCGAGGTCCTCCTGTCCGGGATTGGCGGCGTCCGGGCAGTTGTCGGCGTCGTTCTCGCGACCGTCTCCGTCCCGATCAGCATCGCAGACATCCCCGAGCCCGTCCCCATCCCTGTCGGGCTCGTACAGAATGGTGGGATCGAACGGGCAATTGTCTTCGAAGTTCTGGAACGGGTCCCCATCGGTGTTCCCGTTGTCCACGGTGTCGCAGGCGTCCCCGATCCCGTCCCTGTCGGTATCCGTCTGATCGGGATTAGCAAGATCCGGGCAGTTATCGATGGCATCGTTCAGGCCATCGCCATCGCTGTCGGTGTCGCCGGTCGGGGTTGGATCGCAGGCATCCCCGAGCCCATCGCTGTCGGTGTCGGCCTGGTCGGCGTTGGTCAGGTCCCGACAGTTGTCGGTCGCGTTGTCCACGCCATCCAGATCGGTGTCGCCGGTCGGGGTTGGGTCGCAGGCATCTCCGAGCCCATCGCTGTCGGTGTCGGCCTGGTCGGAGTTAACGAAATCCGGGCAGTTGTCCTCGGCGTCCGGCACCGTGTCGTCGTCCCGGTCGAGCTCGTCACAGCTGACCTCCGTATTGCGACCGGAACCACCGCCGCAGGTATCGACGCCCGGGCCGCCGTCCAGAGCGTCGTTGCCCGTGCCGCCCTTGAGACGATCGCTGCCCTCGTTGCCGAAGATGGCGTCGTTGCCGGACCCGCCGTTGATGGTGTCATTACCGCCGCCGCCGCAGATGGTGTCGTTGCCGGACCCGCCGTTGATCACGTCGTCACCGGACGTGCCGATGATCACCTGTGCACCGGAGCCGCCGTTGGTCCTCACGCCGGGCTGTGCCTCGATAACCTCGTACCGTCCTGAGCTCACCGCCGCCTGACACTCGGCGGGCACGTCGCCAGCTTCCTCGGCATCGGTGGCCAGCGCTTCAGTCTCGAGTGCCTCGTCGACGGACCCTTCGCGCGCAACGGTGGCTGGCTGCTCCACCTCCCCGGTGGGTGTGGCGTCGCAGGCGTCGCCAATGAGGTCCCCGTCCGCATCCTCCTGCCCGGCGTTCGCGGCGTACGGGCAATTGTCAGTGACGTCGGCCACCCCATCGCCATCGGTGTCGGCGGGCGGCTGCGGCGTCTCGTCGCAGAGATCACCGGTGCCGTCACCGTCGGCGTCAGCCTGATCGTGGTTCGAGACCGCCGGGCAATTGTCCTGGTCGTCGGGGATCTCATCAGCGTCGGATTCGCCGTTCGGGGTGCGGTCGTCCGCATCGGCACTGCCGTCACCATCGCTGTCCACCACCGGGAACGGCGTGTCGTCGCAGGCATCGCCAATCCCGTCGGTGTCGGAATCGAGCTGGTCGGCATTGTCCACGGTGGGGCAATTGTCCTGGTCGTCGGGGATGTCGTCGGCATCGGACTCGCCGTTCGGGGTGCGGTCGTCCGCGTCGGCAATGCCGTCACCATCGCTGTCCACCACCGGGAACGGCGTGTCGTCGCAGGCATCGCCGGTCCCGTCGCCATCGCTGTCGAGCTGGTCAGCGTTGTCGCGGGTCGGGCAGTTGTCGCGGGCATCGGTGATGAGGTCGTTGTCGGCGTCATCCGGCACGGTCTGCGCCGATGCCGGTCCGCTGAGCGGCATGACCACCAACACCACCAACACGATAATCCCGATCCAGCGGCGGATCGACGGGAAGTCGTTCATGTGTGCATCCTATTTCTGTACGTGCGGCCTTCGGGGCGAAAAGAAACCTCAGCGGGTTCTCAACCACGGTAAGGTGACAAGGGGTGCGACGCGATCCGTACAAGTACCCAGTTCGCGAGCAGCCAGGTACCCATTCGCGCGTGAGGATGACCGTCCCCGGCGGTCGCTGCCCGCGAGACTCGCGCCACGACCTGTGCTGAATTTCCTCAGATGACGGGGAGATGTGAAGAATGCGAGCTATGCGGAATCGCCGGCCGACACCAACCCGGCGGCAATCGCGGTGGACGTCGCCGCGGCACGAGTCCGAACACCGAGCTTGCGATAGACGCTCGCGACATGGTGCTCGACCGTGCGAACACTGATGAACAGGGCGTCCGCTATTTCCGGGTCTGTCATTCCCGTAGCCAGCAATCGAAGAACTTCAGATTCGCGGGCGGTCAGCGAAAATTGCCGCGAGCCTGTGCTGCTCTCCTGGAGGTCGAGAACCTGGGCGATTGCCTGGCTTTCGGTAAGATTGCGACCGATGTCCCATGCGGCCGAGAAGGTTTCGGCTGGAAGACCACGACGGGCCGTTTCAATCGCCTCTTCCAGGGACGAGCGGTTTCTGGGCTGTCGATATCGCAAGCCTATGCGATCGCGCAGACCCTTCGCCGCGCCGAGAAGCGTCGCGCCGCGATCCAATTGGCCTGAGTTCACCGCGACGATGGCGACTGCCTCGATAACTTCGATCACAAACCGTTTCGCCTGGTCGGTTCTGCCAATAGCCAACGCTTCCTTGTACAGGGAAAGTGCCCGGGTCCATTCGCCTCGATCGCGAGCCAGGTCCCCCAGGTCGCCCAACGCCATCATCGTCCCGACATCGAACTGCTCGGCCTTGAAGCGGCGAAGCGCATCCTCGAAATGGTGTTCCGCCAGTTCGCCGAGCCCGGCCGTTCGAGCGGCGATGCCAAGATTTTCCGACACCCAACCTGACATGACCCTGGCCAACCGGGTATCCGGAATGGCGGCGACGGCTTCGCCCGATTGCTCCAGCAATTGCGTGCTTCGTTCACCATCTCCGCGGTCGACGGCCAATCCGGCAAGACCGATAAGCGCCAAAGCGGCGCTGTGGGCGTCGCCATGCTCACGGCACGCCGCCACCCCTTGAGCCAAATGCGCCTCGGCAGCCTCGTTGTCCTCCTGAAAGAGCTCTGCCATGCCGAGCGAGACCAGGATCCTCGCCACGTCGTTTGAAGCCAGGGTGTCCTGAACCGCCAGCGCGCGCTCGGACCATGTCTTGCCTTCCTGATAGTTGGAATGAGCCAGCCAAAAACGCCCAAGTGTGGCGACAAGCCTCCCGAAGAGCTCATGGTCCGGCGACTCCAGCAGCCAGGCAAGCGCTGATCTCAAATTGTCCTGCTCGACAATGAGCTGGTCCATGAAGTGGACATGCATCGGCGTCAGCTCGGCGATTTCATGCTGCTCCGCGTAATTGGTGAAGTACGTTGCATGCGCGAGCCGCGCACGTTTCGCTTCTCCGTGTGATTCCAGCTGATCCTGTGCATATTCCCGAATCGTTTCCAGCATGCGATAGCGCGTCGTTCCCGCGATCGGCCCAGCTTCCCGGATCAGCAGGCTGGAATCGATCAACCTGGAGAGGCGATCTTCGATCGACGTCAACAGGTCTGCATCGATCGCTCGATGAGCAGACTCCTCCGATGCTGCTTTTGACGGCTGGATGTCCAGATCGCTCGACACGTCCGCGATGGCTTCCAGGGAGAACCCACCGCGGAAAACCGATGCATGCCGCAGGGGTTCCTGAGCCTCCAGGGAGAGCAGGTCGTAACTCCAGGCGATCGCGTTCCGCATCGTCTGCAGCCGGCTCGGGTGATCCCGTGATCCGTCGATCAGCAGCGGCAGCAGGTCGTTGAGCCGCCCATTGATCTCTGCCAAGGTGAAGTGGCGCACCCGCGTCGCGGCCAGCTCGACGGCCAGCGGCAGACCATCCAGGCGCTCGCAAATCTCGACGAGGCGCAAGATGTCGCTCGGATTCCAGTCAAGCGATGGATCGACGGCCGCGGCGCGCTCGATGAACAACCTGATGACCGGGACACGAAGCCAGTCATCATGGGTCATCGTCGCTTTCGTCCTGGGCAGTGCGAGCGGTGGCACCGGGATAGCGTGCTCGCCTTCCACACGAAGCAGGCTACGGCTGGTCACCATGACCTTGAGCCGCGGACATCGAGATACCACCCGCGTCAAGGCTGGCGCGGCGTCCATGACATGCTCGAAATTGTCTACGACGAGCAATACGTTGGACGTTCCCAGTGAGGAGGCCACGATATCTTCGACGCTGGCGCCGTCGAACTCAGCAAGACCGAGCGCGGCGGCAACGGCCATCATGACCATTGAAGGGTCCTGGATCGACGCAAGCGACACAAACGGCACGCCATCGGTGAAATGCTCGCCGCTCTCCGCCGCTATTTCGATGGCGAGGCGGGTTTTGCCAATGCCTCCCGGGCCAGTCAAGGTCAAGAGCCGAAGGTCTGGTCGCTGAAGAAGCGACGTTGCCAGGGCGATCTCGTCTTCACGTCCAACGAATGACGTCAGAAAGACAGGCAGGCTGCCAGAGCCGCCTGCCTGCGCGGCCCACGGAACACGCGGCTGGGACTCGGATACCGGATTCGTGGAGCGCGGTGGAGTTTCCATCCTTGACGCATTTCCCGTTGAGCCGGGCAGGCGACAATCGTGACCCTCTACTCAACCGATTATGCCAGTTTGGAGAGGTCGGCGAAGGGCCGGTCGCTATCCGTCGCTTCGTGGGATGGCCCCGGTCACGCGCCGGCGTAGGCCGCGAGATGCTCGCCGGTGAGGGTGGAGCGGGCGGCGACGAGGTCGGCGGGAGTGCCCTCGAAGATGACCTGGCCACCGTCGTGGCCGGCGCCAGGACCGAGGTCGATGATCCAGTCGGCGTGCGCCATCACCGCCTGGTGGTGCTCGATGACGATGACCGACGTGCCGGCGTCGACGAGCCGGTCCAACAGGCCGAGCAGCTGCTCGACATCGGCGAGGTGGAGGCCGGTGGTCGGCTCGTCGAGCACGTAAGTCCCCCCCTTCTCGCCCATGCGGGTAGCCAGCTTGAGCCGCTGCCGCTCGCCGCCGGACAGCGTGGTGAGCGGCTGACCGAGGCTGAGGTAGCCGAGCCCGACGTCAACCATCCGGGCCAGGATCTTGTGGGCCGCCGGGATCTTCGCCTCGCCCTCGCCGAAGAACTTCTCGGCTTCCGTCACCGGCATCGCCAGCACCTCGCTGATGTCCTTGCCGCCGAAGTGGTACTCCAGCACCTTGGCCTGGAAGCGCTTGCCGCCGCAATCCTCGCAGGTGGATTCGACCGTGGCCATGACGCCCAGGTCAGTGTAGATGACGCCGGCGCCGTTGCAGGTGGGGCAGGCGCCCTCGGAGTTGGCGCTGAACAGCCCCGGCTTCACACCATTGGCCTTGGCGAACGCCTTGCGGATCGGATCGAGCAGTCCGGTGTACGTCGCCGGGTTGCTCCGCCGGGAGCCGCGGATCGCGCCCTGGTCGATGACCACCACGCCATCCCGGCCGGCGACCGATCCGTGGATGAGCGAGCTCTTGCCCGAGCCGGCGACACCGGTGAGGACGCAGAGCACCCCGAGCGGGATGTCGACGTCGACGTCCTGGAGGTTGTTCTCCGAGGCGCCGCGGACCTCCAGCGCGCCGGTGGGCGTCCGCACCGACTCCTTGAGGGTCGCCCGGTCGTCGAGATGGCGGCCAGTGGTGGTGTCACTCCCCCGCAACCCCTCCACGGTACCCTCGAAGCAGACCGTGCCACCCGCCGTGCCGGCGCCGGGACCGAGGTCGACGACATGATCGCCGATCGCGATGGTCTCGGGTTTGTGCTCCACCACCAGCACGGTGTTGCCCTTGTCCCGCAGCTGCAGCAGCAGGTTGTTCATCCGCTCGATGTCATGGGGGTGCAGGCCGATGGTGGGCTCGTCGAAGACATAGGTGACGTCGGTGAGCGACGAGCCGAGGTGGCGGATCATCTTGGTGCGCTGTGCCTCACCGCCCGACAGCGTGCCCGCGGGCCGGTCGAGCGAGAGGTAGCCCAACCCGATCCCGGCGAACGAGTCGAGAAGGTGCCGCAGCCCGGCCAGCAGCGGGGCCACCGACGGCTCATCAAGACCGCGGACCCAGCCGGCCAGGTCGCTGATCTGCATCCCGCAGACGTCGGCAATGTTCTTTCCATCGATCTTCGACGAGCGGGCTTCCGGGCTGAGCCGGGTGCCTTCGCACTCAGGACAGGTGGTGAAGGTGATCGCCCGCTCCACGAAGGCCCGGATATGCGGCTGCATCGCCTCCCGGTCCTTGGAGAGCATCGACTTCTGGATCTTCGGGATCAATCCCTCGTACGTCACATTGATGCCCTCGGCCTTGATTTTGGTCGGCTCCTTGTAGAGCAGATCGTGCAGCTCCCGCTTGTTGAACGTGCCGATCGGTTTGTCCGGGTCGAAGAAGCCGCAATCGCGGAAGATGCGGCCGTACCAGCCGTCCATGCTGTAGCCGGGGATCGTGAGCGCGCCGTCGTTGAGCGACTTGCTGTCGTCGTACAGCGCGGACAGGTCGAAGTCGGTGACCGACCCCATGCCCTCGCAGCGCGGGCACATGCCGCCGAGACGGTTGAAGGTCGCCTTCTCGGTCTTCGTCTTGCCGCCGCGCTCAACCGTGATCCCACCGCTGGCCTTCACCGAGGGGACGTTGAACGAGTAGGCGTTGGGCGGGCCGATCCGCGGCTGCCCGAGCCGGCTGAAGAGGATGCGCAGCATCGCGTTAGCGTCGGTGGCGGTGCCGACAGTGGAGCGGGGATTGGCACCCATCCGCTCCTGGTCGACGATGATCGCCGTCGTCAGCCCCTCCAGCAGGTCGACCTCGGGCCGCGCCAGCGTTGGCATGAAGCCCTGCACGAAGGAGCTGTAGGTTTCGTTGATCAGCCGCTGCGACTCCGCGGCGATCGTGCCGAACACCAGCGAGCTCTTGCCCGAGCCGGAGACGCCGGTGAACACCGTCAGCCGGCGCTTCGGGATCTCGATGCTGATGTCCTTGAGGTTGTTCTCGCGCGCGCCTTGCACGCGGATGAGGTCGTGGCTGTCGGCATGGTGCAGTGCAGGCGACTGCGCGTCCGTCGTCATGGTGGTGCTCATGCTGTCTCCATCTCGTGCGCGTGGCAGGCTCCGATGTCTCAGACCGCTGCGAATACCAGTTTGTGTTGTATGCGCGTTTCACCGCGGATGGTCACGAACCCGCTTGCTGACGCGCTATTAACTCCTCAACGGCGCTTGGTAACGTGGTCTCGAAGTCCAGAACCTTGGCTCACCGCGGAACCACTCGGATTCGGTACATGGCTTTGTACAGGGATCGTACGCCAGCCTCCCATGCTTCGCGCTGCTCCGCGGTCATGTACGAGGGGTCATTCATTTGCATGAACTCATCGGGGATGCCGTCGACCCATTCCAATTCGGCCTTGCCGCGCAGAAGCAGGATATTTGGCGGAAAATCGTCGGTATCGATGGTCAGCGCCACATCCGGGTTGACCTGCAACGCCTTGATATTGGCGGCATTGGTAGCCGTGCACATCACAATGGCCGAATCGTCCCAGGTGTACCCGATCGGGACGACGCGGGGTGTATCATCGCGTGCCACATAGGCAAGCCGTGCAATGGATCGTTGCAAAAGTTTGCGGGCGACCTCTCCCGCCATGATCTCGTCGATCTGCTCCTGATCCATGAGCTGTGTCCTCCTTGCAGTTGTTGTTCAAATAGCACGCTTCCTCGACCGCGCCAGTGCCAGACCTTACGGTATGGCGGGTTCACCACAATCGACAACCCATATGGCGCTCGTGTCCCTGCCGCAGAAGGTACGGCATGCCTCTCCCAAGTCCATAACAGACTCTGCACGCGGATAGGGTCGTGGCGGTCAGCAGTGTGCTGCACCAGCGATCGCGTATCCATCCTCGTGGCGATCCTGATCGCTCAGCTCATCGCCTTCTTCACGAGCGCAGCGATCCTCTCCTCTTCAGTGGCGGACAGCTCCGTCAGTGCGAAGGCGGTTGGCCACATGGCGCCTTGGTCCAGGTTTGCTATGTCATTGAATCCGAGCGTCGCGTACCTGGCGTCGAACTTGTGCGCGCTTTGGAAAAAGCAGACGACCTTGCCGTCCCTGGCATAGGCGGGCATCCCGTACCAGGTTTTCGGCGCGAGTTCTGGCGCGCTGCCCTTGACGATCTCGTGGATCCGCTCGGCCATCACGCGATCCGGTTCCGGCATCTCGGCGATTTTCGCGAGCACCTCGCGCTCCGCCTCGGCCGCCTTGTCCGCCTGCGCGGCGCGGCGAGCTTCCGCCTTCATCTCTTTGGCGCGCTCCTTCATCGCCGCTCGTTCGTCAGCCGTGAATCCACCGGATTTATGCGTTGTCGTCGTTGCGCTCATCAGTTCCTCCTGTGCAGGCTCCCATATCCTGTCCTGCCCATTCTTTCAGAAGCGAGGGTCGGCGCTCATTGGTCCTGAGCCAGCCCGATGGCGTTGCCATCGGTGTCCTTCATGACGGCGATGCGCCTGCCGCCGCCGACATCCGTGATCGGCCGTTGCTCCTCCGCGCCGGCGCCGGCCAGCGCCTTCACGCTCGCCTCGATGTCGTCGACCTGCACATAGGCCACCGGCCCCGTCATGCCCTGCGCGTGCCCGTTCGGGTCGAGCCCGATGTCCTGCCCGTCAACGGTGAAGCCGACATAGTACGGGGTGTCCGAGGTCGGCTCGACGCCGAGCAGTGCGGTGAAGCGTGCCTTCGCCTGATCGATGTCCCTGACGGGATAGATGATCGTTCTGATGCCTGAAGTCATGGAATGCTCCTTCACCAGGTTTTGGATGTTTTTGTCGATCAGGGCGTTGATCTGTGGCCGCACCACAACCAGCATCCGGTCAGGGATGAGGGGGATCATCGAGATGATGTGCTGTTGCAGCGCGGTTGAGCTGTTGCGGTGCTGATAGTCATCGTCGATGCCCGCCAGGTCAAGCACGTATTCGAGGGAAACCCCAAACAGTTCCGACAGGCGGCGGCACGACTCATACGATGGGCGTCGCTGATACGGGCTGTCGTCAGGCAGGAGCCACTTGCCGACGGTTCCCTTGTACAACTCCAGTTCGCGGCCGAGCCGGTTCTTGCTCCAGCCGCGCATCTCCATTTCCTTTTCAATCCACTCGCGCAACTCCCTGGTCGCCCCTTGACTTCGGGTACTGGACATTGATCCCGTTCCTTGGACGCGTGCTTGGGACATAGCGATTCCTCCTACAGGATATAGACGCCGGACCTTCAATGATATCCACATGGATACCATCTTTGCCTGGTTCGTCGTGGATGTTCGGTCACGCGCCGGCTACGCCGGGGCCAACTGGTCTTGCAACTGACCCAGCATCATCTCCCAGCTGTACCTGGCGCCGCCGATCTCCTGCTTTGCCCCGCTCTGGAAACCACTCTGCTCAAGGTGCAGCCGCGTGACGCCGCTCTTCGCTTCCGCAAGCGTCCAGGTGACCACGGTCGCGTGCGGCAGGTCGGCCTGCCCGGCAGTTTCCCAGGTGTAGGAGAGCCGGTTCGGCTTGTCCACCTCGGTCACTTCGCAATCGATGATCCCGTCATAGCCGGGAGCATCCCGGAACTGAAATGCGTGCCCGACGACCGGCTTGAAGTCGTTCGTCTTGAACATCATCCATTCGGAAAGCGTGGCGGAATCGGTCAGGGCCTTCCAGACCCGCTCGATCGGGCTCTTCAACTCATAATCCAGCACAACGGTCTCACTCATGGGTTTTCCTCCAAAAGACGTTTCAGGCGATCGATCCGTTCGATCCAGAACCGATCGTAGAACGAGAGCCACTCTTGAATCTCGCGCAGCGGGGCGGCGTTCAGGCGGTAGCGTGTCTCCCTGCCGACCTTGCGATCGGTCACGAGGCCGGCCTCCTTGAGAATGGCCAAATGCTTGGAGATGGCCGTGCGGCCCATTTTGAACCGGGCTGTCAGCTCGTGGAGGGGCAGCTCGTCGGCGTCGGCCAGCATGCGGAGCATCTGGCGGCGAGTCGGATCGGCCACCGCACTGTAGACATCTCGCATGGAGCTCACCTCCTCTGCCTTCGCCGCGCATGTGGGCCGTTGCGCACCGGCCTCGCATGCGACACCAAATGGTGTCTGAAAAGATAATACGACACCATTTGGTGTCCTGTCAAGACTTGCGCGTGTGGCTCGGGTGAGGGTTGGGGATAGGCGCGCGGGCGAGCAACCCACGATCTGCGATGATGCCGGCCCGGTGAAGTAGCGCCCTGGGGAATGACGCCGCTCTCTTAGCCCCGATCAGCCCGCTCCCGCAGCCAGGCGAGGGCAGCCTCCGCTCCGTTGAGCACCGAGATGTGGCCGTCACCGGGGGAAAGCCGCAGCTCTGAAGTGGGGATGTGGCTCGCCAGCCACGCGACGTGTGAGCTGGGTATGACCCGATCTTCGCCGCCGTGCAGCAGCAAGGTCGGCGCGGTGATTGTTACCGGGTCGAATCCCCATGGGGCGACGTAGGCGAGGTTGTCGTCGATCAGGGCGCCCGGGCCGTTCTCCATCGCCGGGCCAACCACGCTGTTGAGCCAGCTCCATGACCCGGCGAGCGCGGCATGATCCGCTTGGGTGAACATCTCAGGGTCGTACTCGGCGGTGGCTTCGAAACGTTCCTTGGCCGCGCGGCCTTTTGTGGCGGCACGCAGGGTGGCAACGCCACCCGGATACATGCCCGCGAACCAGTCGAGCCCCTTGGCGCCGAATGGCGCCAGCCCCGCGATGCTGACTGCACCCAGCACGCGCTCCGGCAGCAGCGCGGCGCAGGCCAAGGCGTGCGGACCGCCACCGGAATGACCCATGACGGCGAACCGGTCGATGCCCAGCGCATCGGCGACGTTGGAAACGTCAGCGGCCGCCGATGCCACGTCCCGGCCTTGGGATGCTGTTGATCCACCGTATCCGGGCCGGTCGTGCGACACCCAGCGGATACCGAGCCGGTCGGAAGTGGCGAAAAGCGGCGCGGGTGGTGTGCCGATGTTCGGCGTGCCATGATGCCAGAACACGGCGAGCTGGTCGCCGGCGTCATCCGCGCCAGTGTCGTAGACATGCAGCGTGTGACCGTCGCGCATCTCCAGATCAGTCTCGTTCATCATCTTCCTCGTCCAAGGGGCTGTGCCCTGGCTGTACTTGCCCGAAGGCGCTGCCTGGGGCTATGCACTGCCCACCAATTGCACCTGGTCAGGTGTCGGTGCTGTCATCCATGGTGATGACGACCTTCCCTCGCGTGTGTCCCGCTTCGAGATACCGGATCGCCTCGGGGACCTCGCTCAGCGGGTACGTTCGGTCGATGACCGGTGTCACCTTGCCGTCCTCGATGAGCTCTTTCAGGAATTCCAGGTCTTCTCCGCTTGGTTTCATCAAGAACGAGACAAGCTTCTGGCTCACGAACGGTGACAGCGCGATCGCCTTGATGTTGCGATCCACCGGCCCGATCCAGCGACCTTTGGAATCTCCGCTGCTGAGTACGAGCGTCCCGGTGGGGGTGAGCGCGCGCCGGCACGCCGCGGGCGACGCGGTGCCGGCCAGCTGGAAGATGAGATCGTACTGCTGCCCGCCCTGGGTGAAATCCTCCCGGGCGTAGTCGATGACGTGATCCGCGCCGATCGAGCGGACCATCTCCACGTTCATCTTGCTGCAGGTGCCGGTCACATGTGCTCCGAGCGCTTTCGCGATCTGCACGGCGAATGTCCCCACGCCCCCCGACGCGCCGACGATCAGGACCTTCTGCCCCGGCTGGATATTCCCTGCGTTGCGGAGACCTTGCAGGGCTGTCACCGCGGCCAGCGGCACGGCCGCCGCCTGCTCGAAGGTCAGGTTGACCGGCTTCAGGCTCAGGCGATTTGCCGGCACGCGTGCGTATTCGGCAAAGCCACCCGCGCCGACAAACGCGAACACCTCATCACCTGGGCGAAACCGCGTCACATCCTTGCCGACCGCCTCGACCTGCCCCGCCAGATCGCCGCCTGGACGGCTGTTCTTGGGCTTGCGCAATCCCGAGTCCGCGGGCCGCATGATGTACGGCACCCCTCGCAGGTAGTGCCAGTTGAGGGGATTGACGGAAGCGGCCCGGACCCGCACGAGTACCGCATCGTCGTTGACGACCGGTTTGTCGATGTCCTGGAGATGCAGTACATCAGGCGAGCCGTACTCGTAATAGACGAACGCTTTCATGTGGGACACCTTTCGGATGTGGTTGATCGCCGCCACAGTCCCGAGGCCTGAGCCAGATTCAGGGAGATGGCGTGACAATGACCTGGGCGAGGAACGACAGGCAGCCAAAGCTACCGATGAGATAGCCCGAAGATGCAACGGTGTCTCAACGCCCCGTGAGTTGTTGGTCCCCGCGATACATGTCGATCGTACCGCAATTCCGGAGATTCGCCCACGGAACGTTCGGTATACTCTTTGTCCATGAGTCATGATGCCCTGAAGACCACAATCATCATCTACCTTGATGCCGATGCCTGTCCGGTAAAGGACCTTGTCTACAAGGTTGCGGCGCGGTACGGCGTGCCGCTGAAGGTGGTCGCGAACACGTCGATCCGGATAACGCCCAATGCGGGGCACGACGCCGAGATGGTCGTCGTGCCGGGCTCGCCCGACGCCGCCGACGACTGGATCGCCGAGCGTGCCGTGAAGGGCGACCTGGTGCTGACCTCCGATATCCCGCTGGCGGCGCGGGTGATCGGTAATGATGTTCGCTGTCTCGATTTCCGGGGCGGCGAGTACAACCCCAACCGCATTGGAGATGCACTGGCCTCCCGCGATCTCAACGCGATGCTTCGCTCGATGGGGGAGATCACCGGCGGCCCGAAGGCGTTCTCGCCGAAGGATCGCTCGAAATTCGCCTCCACCCTCGATGCCGCCGTCAACAAGATGGCACGGAAGGCGGCCAGGAAGGCAACCGGTTAGGGAGAGGGCCAGGCGCTTTTGGTTGCTCCGGCGCCCGGATCATCGTGTACGATGACGCTCACCCGGCTCGAGCATCGGCGAGCGGACAGTGCTCATCGCCGATACGAGACGGAAACCACGAGAGGCGCCCGCCATGGAACGCGCGATCGACGTTTTTATCGACGATGTCCGGCAAATTCTGGCGCGGGAGGGTCCGAGCAAGCAAGGCATGGACCAACTCGTGACGCGCATGCGCGCGCTGGTTGGGAATCCAGACGTGCTGGCAACGCACCAGGAGTTCACGTCCTCGGTTGCCACAGGAGCCGCCACGGGACTCTACGCCGACACCGGTCGCCAATCGCGGGTGATGTACACCGATGACACGGGCCTGACACTGGTCCGATCGCGATTCGACCCTGCCGAAGCGACACCGATCCACTCGCATGGCACGTGGGGCATTGTCGGGGTGTATGCCGGTCGCGACAGGCACGAGGCATGGCGGAGGCGCGATGGCGGTGGAGGAGCCGGACATGCTGTCGTCGAGCTGATCGAAGAGCGCATTTTGGAACCCGGTGACGTCGTCGTGATCCCGCATCCTCCACAGGACATCCACCGCCAGCAGGGCTTCGGTGGCGAACCGGCCCATGAGTTCGTCTTCTTCGGCGCCAATGCGATGGTCATTCCACGCCTGATCTTCGATCCCGACAACGAGACTGCCCGCGAGATCATTCCCGGACAGCGCTAGCGCCGCACCTCAATCAGCCTTCTTTTCGGCGTATTCAGCGCCCTCTCTCCTCCTGCGCACCACCGCCGAAGGCATCGTCCGTGCAATCCTTGACAATGACAAAAAGTCAACCATTGACACAGGGCAACCTCAGATCATACGATCAGCAACAGGTTATGTCCTTCAAAGGAACGAGCATTCGCCACGGCTTGAGGCACGAGGCGAATGCCGATCGAGTCGTGGTCCCTGGTTGATGTGGAGGTCCGGTTTGATGGAGGAACGGGACTGCGGGGAGCCGCAATCGGCTGCATTGCTCTCCCGGCGAAGGCTGCTGGCGGCAACGGCAGCGTTCCTGGCTGCCGCGATCGGTGCAACCCATCCGGCACTGGGGCAACAGCCGCCCGCGACGACCGTGACGCGTGGGCCAACTGACAAGGCTGTTGTGGCGCTCACCTTCGATTGCGGCTCGGATCGTGGTCATGCGGAGCTCATCCTCGACACGCTTGCCAGCGAGAGCGTGCCGTGCAGCTTCGGCATGACTGGCATGTGGGCGGAGTCGAATCCGGACCTGGTACGGCGGATGGTCGCCGAGGGACACATGCTGATCAACCACAGCTATACCCATCCTTCCTTTACGGGAGTGTCCGAGGGCGGTCCACCTCTCCCGACCGAGGATCGGCTGCGGGAGCTCGAATCGACCGAGGATTTGCTGATCAGCCTGACCGGCGCCGGTGCGCGGCCCTGGTTTCGGCCTCCGTATGGTGACTATGACCGGAGCGTGCTGGAGCTTCTGGGGAACAACGGCTTCACCTGGAATGTGCTGTGGTCGCTCGATGTGCTGGGATGGCAGGGCATCTCGCGAGATGAGGTCGTCGCGCGGGTGGCCAACAACCACGGCAACGGGTACATCTATCTCATGCACGTCGGCGCGGAATCGCAGGAAGGGCCGGGCTTGCCGCGTATCATCGACTTCCTGCGATGGAAAGGATACGGCTTCGTCACCGTCTCCGGGCTGCTTGGCGCAAGCGAGCCGCCGCCTCCGGCGAAATTCAGGTCGGGCGCAATGGTCCGGGTGATGGACGAACTGGCGCTGCGCGCGACCCCCAGCAGCTCCGCGATGCTGGTGGCGGCGATGGCTGTCGGCACGGTCGGTACGGTGCTGGCCGGACCGACCGCCGGCGATGACTTCACCTGGTACCAGCTGGAGACACCGTACGGGACGGGTTGGGCGGCGGAAGACTGGCTGGAAGTGGCGAGCCTGGTCGATCAGCTGGTGGCATTGCTGGTGGAGCTCCTCAAGGATATTCTGGTCGAAACGTAGCTGATCTTCGAGCCAGCAACAAGAATTGGTGTTCGCGGGCGGTGTCGAGTATACTTATAGGTGCTATTCCCCGGGTATCCTATCCCGGCCTTCGGGCCGGTGAAGATCCCGGGGTTTCTCTTTCACCTTCAAGCCAGGATAGATAATGGTAGCTCGGTTCATTGCTACGCTGGAACGACCTGTTTCTCGGGTCCGACTGGAGAGCTATCGAGATGGCGGACACGATTTTGACATGTTGGTGAACTATTTTTACAACATCGAATTGTCGGAAGCATTGTACCCAACATTGAATGCCTTTGAAGTAGCACTTCGTAACAGTGTTCATGGTGTTCTCGCGAAGCACTTTCAGACATCCTATTGGTTCGATCAATCTGGATTCCTGCCCAATCGTCAGATCAGGCAAGTTGTCGCCACTCGGGACAAGCTGACCAAATCTGGCAAATACCATGATGCAGACAGAATCATTGCTGAACTCAATTTCGGCTTTTGGCACAGCATGTTCAATAGTCCCTTTGAGCGAGATATATGGCGTCCGAGTCGATCTGCCCTTGTTCTCGAGGCGTTTCCACAGATTCCGGGCCGGATGCGGAGTCGTCAGGATGTCTGGGATCGATGTGATCGAATTCGGATCATTCGGAATCGGGTGATGCATTTTGAACCGATTTGGTCCAGACCTCACCTTGAGAATGATCATGGTAAAATCCTGGCGGCATTGCGCTGGATAAGCATAGAGATGCATGACACCATCGCGATATGCGATCGATTTCCGTCAGTGCATGCGCATGGCAGGCACGATCTTGCGCAACGGATTCAGGCGGAGATTCAACGACTCTATCCGTAGTGACGTTGTTGACGTCTTGCGGGTAGAATCAATTAGCTTTGTCCGGTTCTCGGGTCGAGGGCGTCGCGCAGGCCGTCGCCGATGAAGTTGATGCTCAGCACCGCCACCGCGATCAGCACGCCAGGCGGCGCCCAGAGCCAGGGCATCTGCCGCAAAATCGTGGCCGATTGCGCCAGGTTGATCAGGTTGCCCCAGCTGGCGGTCGGCGGCTGCACGCCCAGACCGAGGAAGGAAAGTCCCGCTTCGGTCAGGATCGCCGCCGCGATGCCGAACGTCGCCGCCACGATCACCGGCGCGAGCGAGTTCGGCAGGATGTACCGGAAGATCAGGCGAAAATCGCTGACCCCGACCGCCCGTGCCGCCTCGACGAACTCCCGCTCCCGGATCGAGAGGAATTGCGCCTGTACCAGCCGGCAGATGCCGGTCCAGGTCAGCAGCCCGATGATCATCATCACATTCCAGATGCTCGGCCCGGTGATCGACACGGCGGCAATAATGATGATCAGCGGCGGGAAACACATGACCGTGTCGGTGAGCCGCTGGATCACACCGTTGGTGAGCCCGCCGAAGTAGCCGGAAACCGAACCAAGGACGACGCCGATCACGGTGTAGATGGTGACCGCCACGAATCCCACCGAGAGTGAGACGCGCGCCCCGTACACCAGCCGGCTGAAGACATCGCGACCGACTTCATCGGTTCCCAGCCAATGCTCGGTGCTGGGTCCCTGTCCTGCCGCCAGCAGGTCGACAGTGTAGGGATCGTGCGTGGCGACGAGCGGCGCGAAGATGGCCGCCAGCCCGAGCAGGGTGATCACCACGAGTCCCGCCACCGCCAGCCGATGCCGCATAAATGCGTGGACGAAGCGTCGGCGCTGATGGATTGGTTCCTCTTGCGCCATCAGCGATGGTGTTGTCGCCGTGTTCGTCATCACATCATCAGCCATGTCAGCGCTTCCGTCCCTGCAGGCGAATCCTGGGATCAGCGACGGCGTACAGCATGTCCGCGAGAAGGTTGCTCAGCAGCACCATGGTCGCGGTGACCAGGATCACGCCGAGAATCACCGGATAGTCGCGGGCGCTGACCGAGCTGATCGCAAGCATGCCCATCCCCGGCCACTGGAAGATCGTCTCGACGATGACCGCGCCGCTCAGCAGCTCCGGTAGGCTGAGCCCGACGATGGTGATCAGGGGGATCAGCGCGTTGCGGAAGGCGTGGATCGTCAGCACGGTGCGCTCCCGCAGTCCCTTGGCGCGTGCCGTGGTCATGTAGTCCTGCCGCAGCACTTCGAGCATGGTCGACCTGGCGTAGCGCATCACCAGCGGCACCTGCGCTATCGACAACACCGTCACCGGCAGGATCATGTGCCGGATTAGGTCGGTGGCGGAATCATCCTGTCCCAGGGTCCGCATGCCCGAGCTTGGGAATATCCGCCAGCGGACGGCGAAGAGGTACACCAGGCCCAGGCCGAGGAAAAAGCTTGGCGTCGAAATCGTCATGAAGCCGCCGATCGTGGTGATGTAGTCGAGCACGCTGTACTGGCGCACCGCGGAAAGGATGCCGAGCGGGATGCCGATCAGGGTGCCGATGATGAGCGCGGCGCCCATGAGCAGGCTGGTGGGGCCAATGCGATTGAGGATTTGCTCGCCGACGGATTGACCGCTGATCAGCGAGAACCCCAGGTTGCCCTGGGCCAACTCGCGCACCCAGAGGACATAGCGTGTTGTCACTGGCTCATGGAGACCCAGCTGCTCCCGTCGCATTTCCACCCAGTCCTCGCCGAGCTGGGCCCGCGTGATCGGGTCGATGAAGGCGGTCACGGGATCGCCCGGCGCGAGCTCGACCAGGACGTAGGAGAGCAGCGTGACGCCGATCAGCACCGGGATGGCGATCAGGATCCGGTTGAGAATGAACTGGCCCACGTGTTCTGCTCCGTATGCGCGCGCGGGTACGGAAATCCGCTACCGGAAAATGCCGTTTCCGGTAGCGGGCGCCAGGTCCGCCGCTACCGTATGTTGGCCATTTCCAGGCGGCAGATCGCTACTCCGCCAGCGACCATTCGTGGATGTTCCAGTGGATATCGGTGTTCGGTCCTGGCTCGACCCCCTGCACCTTTGCGTTGATGCCCCAGATCATGTTGTCCGACCACCAGAAAATGGTCGGGATGTCTTCGTTGAGGATCTGGGCGACCTGATGGTAGATCTCCGTGCGCTCCGCGACATCCGATGTGCTGCGTCCCTGCTGGAACAACGCGTCGAGCTCTTCATTGCAGTAGTGCGTCGTGTTGCCACCGTTCGGCGTCCAGTTGGCGCAGGCGTAGTAGGTCGAGGAGACATCCGGATCGAGACCATAGGCTCCCCCGCCGAACCAGGCGAGATCGAAGTCCATGTCCTCGATCACCCGCTTTTCGAAGGCGGCCTCGTCCAGCGGCGTGAGGGTGATGTCCACCCCGATTTCGCTCATCTGCTGCTGGAATACCGGCGCGGACAGTTCGATCGCCTGGACACCCTGTTCCCAGATCAGCTCAAGCGTCTGTGAGGAATCCCAGCCCGCCTCGGTCAGGAGCTGCCGCGCCGTTTCGGGTTCATATTCGTAGGGGTTCAGATCGTCGTATTGCGCCCACTCCGGTCCGATCACGGTCTGGTTGACGATCGTGCCCTGCCCCTTCAGCACTACATCCATCAGCGAGCGGCGGTCGACACCGTGCATGAACGCCTGGCGGACGCGCTTGTCGGTGATGGTCTCGTTCATGATCGCGGTCTGGAAGACGCCGACCCCCGGTGTTGGCACGATGTTCACGACCTCGCTGTCCGCCAACCGTTCGGCATCGGCGGCGCTGACCGCCTGCATGATGTGCAGCTCACCGCTTTCCAGCGAGGCAAGCTGGGTGGCCGCGGCGGCCATGCGGATGTAGACCTGCGCGAGCTTGGGAGAGCCGAGGAAATAGTCGGGGTTGACGTCCGTTTGCACGTACTGGTCCGGCACGTACTCAACAAACTTGAACGGTCCGGTGCCGACCGTCGGATTCTGGGCGAAATCGTGCTGGTCGAGCGCGGCCGGATCGACCTCGCCGAGGATATGCTCGGGAAGAATCCAGACCAGCGAGTTGTTGTGGGCGGCGCCGATCAGGAAGGCGATATTCGGCTCGTTCAGGACGATCTTGACGGTGTAGTCATCCACCATCTGGAGACCGGGAACATCGTCCGCCTCGCCCGCCCGGAAGGCTTCCGCGCCCTGGATTTGGGAGAGCTTGTTGTACTGGCTGGCGCCCACCGCCTCAACCATCGCCAGGCGATAGGTGAAGATCACGTCGTTCGCGGTAAAGGGCTCACCATCGTGCCATGTCACATTCTGCCGCAGATAGAAGGTGAATTCGGAGGCGTCATCATTGATCTCGAAGCGTTCCGCCAAATCCGGGATGAGGTTGTAGCCGGCGTCAAAGCGAATCAGGCGGCTGAAGATCATGTCGAAGACCTGGGTTTCCGCGCCGCCTGATGCCCGGTACGGCAGCCAGGCGCCGGCTGGCTCGCTTTCGCCACCGAGCTGGAGCGCGCCAGCTGGCGCGGTATCCTGCCGGCCCAGCGCTGGCTGGCTGGCCACCGTGCCCAGACCCGCTGATGCGACTCCCAGCGCCGCTGCGCCCTTCAATACCTGTCGTCGATCCGCCCTGCCGCTGGTCACTCGATTCATCGCGCCTGAATCTCGTTCGTCGCGCATCACTTCCTCCTCATGCGATTGGTGCGTCACTCGATGCCGCGCCTCGTCGATGGTGTACGACCTGGGACCCTCGGGCACACCTGACGCCCTTTTACCTATGCTTTTGCGACGCCCCACTCTTTCATGTTGGTTATCTCAACGGCAGCCTCTCACAGGGCAAAGGCACTGTCAACGGGCTTCGTCCGGGAAAATGCACCCCGTGGACACCGTGAACCGTGACACAGCCACGTTGTCATGCTGTGCCGCTCGAATGTAAATGGCAGGACCCGGGTAGCACGTGGGAATGCTGCTGTTTATTCAGCAGGTTCGATGAAGTCCTCCACCACCCAGCCGTGCTCGCCCGTGTCGACCGTGACGACCTCCCACCAGACGTCGTCCTCGATCTCCTCCGGGCCGAAGAGGACGATGAGCGGATCGCCGACGCTCAGCACGGTGACGATCTCGCCACTGGTGGACGCTTCGGAGCGCATGTTGACGCTATCCTCAATGACGACGACCTCCATGTCCGGGGCGATCCCGCTGTCCGCGGGGTCTTGCTCGTCTTGGGTTGGCGGCAGTAGCGTGCTAGCCTGCGGGGTATCGTCGCTGAAGACGGTTGTGGTCGTAAGATCATCGCCGCCGTCCAAGGTTGTGGTCGAAAGACCATCGCCTCCGAGATCGGCGAGCGGTGTGGCTACCACCCCGACATAGGCAGTAGTGGCAAGCAAGGTCGCGATTGAGAATACCTGGGGGATCGACCACGCACCTGCTTGCAGGCCCCACTGGACTGCGGTGGGATCAACGGGCTCGCCATTGACTATGTCCTCCTGCTTCGGATGTCGGTCCCTGGACTTCGCCCAAGCAAGGCCGGCACCCACATAGTTGAGGAACGCCAGCCCCAAGCCCACAAGCAACGACAAACCGCCGAACGCCAACTCCACGAGGGATACAACCGACGCGGCCAGGTTGAGGAGCGCAATCGTTTGTCCCTGCAGGACGCGATCCAAGGTGCGCCGTACGGACCATCCAGCGCTCGGCCGGTCGCGTTTGGCCTCCTGCCTGCTTCGCCACTCGGTGCAAAAGCGTTCGGCGTCGGTTCGTTCGAACCGCCACCGGTTACCTACCTTGTGACCGCGAAGGGTGCCGGCTCGCGCGAGATACCGAACCGTCGACTCGTTCATGTCGTCGGAACACATGGCGGCCACCTGGCTCGTCGTCAGGGACGCTTCGCCGTTGTAGTCCTGCATGGTAGGCCCTACCTTTCCGCGCTTGGAACTTGGAAGTCCCATCGCGCCGAGGACCGATTGCGCCGCCGGATCGGTTGTCCGGGCATTGCACGTTCGCACTCAACCCAACCGCCATGCCAATCCTGATGGCGCCAGTATCTCGGTTGTCCCAGAGCGATGCATGGTCTGTCGACACGATGGTCCCCTGCCCGATGTCTCAACACACCAGGCTTCCGTTGCCGGGGCAGCCGTCTATCCCGACAATGTCCATGCAAACCATCTCGAATTTATCATAACTCAAAGACGAATAATACAGGTTGCAGCCGCTTTGATCAGTCACGTGTCGAGGTACTGTTACCGTGACACAGGCAACGTGTCACGTACCGTAAACGACCGTCACCCGCGCCCCTTCGCTCGGCTCAGGGTCAGCATGATGCCATTTTTCGGTGTGTCTCTGTGCCAACATGCCGGTGTCGAGGTACTGTGCTCCAGCGCAAGAGCGGGAAGCCGCCACCCGGCAGACAGATCCACAGGTCATGCGCACGTTGACAACCCGAAGGGCGGGCCATAGGGTGACGGCACTGTTCGGTTCGTCGCTTGGCGTCGAATGCTTGCTGGAGGCTGTACCGTGTCGCTCAACCATTGGAATGAATCAACCCGCGACGAGCTTGCGAGAATCCTGCCGGATGCCGTGGTTGTCCTCCCCACCGGGGCGACGGAACAACATGGACCTCACCTGGCAACAGGGCACGACACCTTCACCGTCGATCACATCGCCAACCAGGCCGCCGGGCGCGCGGGGGTGGAACACACAATCGTCCTCGCCCCGTGTCTCCCGTTCGGGTCGTCCGACCACCACCTGCCCTTCGGCGGGACACTGTCGATGTCGACCGGGACCTATCTCCACGTCGTGCGGGACCTGGTGACATCGATGATCACGGACGGCGCCAGGAGGATCTTCCTGCTCAACGGTCATGGCGGCAACCAGGAGCTGAACCAGCTCGTCGCCCGCGACGCCGTGCAGGCCCAAGCAACCGGCTCACGCGTAGCAATCGCCGCTGCTTCTTACTGGGAGATCGCCCAACAGTCGCTGTCATCGGACCCGGCGCTGGAAGGCTTCCGGAAACCAGGCCACGCCGGTCAGTTCGAAACGTCAACCATGCTCGCCATGAAGGCATCCCGCGTCCGCGAGCCACGACCGGATCGCGACGATGATCCCTCACTCACCACGACCATCCCCGGAACGCGGGTGGAGCTCTCGCACAATTGGGAAGCATTCGACGGGTTTACCGATGCGCCTCACAAGGCGACCGCCGAGCTCGGCGAAATCATCCTCGATCATGTGATCCGCGATGTCGCCGCCGCCTTTGAGGCATTGGCGCGCATCCCGCTGGACGACACCCGGTCGTAGGGTCGGATCATGCCGCCGTCGCGACTCGCGCCAGGCGGGCTTGCGCCGCCACCGCCGCAAGCCCGATCCCACGGTTTTGTTGGAAGCTCTTTAGGAAGACCCGGTGGAGTCATGACCCGAAGCGCTTATCAGGCGGCATTTCGCGCGCACGACGTCGACAATCGCCGCCCGTCCGACTTCCCCGTACCTTCGAGGATCGGTCGCCGCTGTGTTGTGATCCAGAAAACGCCGCACCGCGCCGGTGAAGGCCACGTTGAGCTGGGTCGCCATGTTGACCTTGGTGACCCCCCGCCGCACTGCCTCGAGCAGTGCCATATCGGATATGCCCGACGATCCGTGGAGCACCAGCGGAATTGTTACTGCGTCGCGGATCGCGCTGATGCGATCGAAATCAATTTCGGCCGATTGATCGGTCATGCCATGCTTTGAGCCGACAGCGACCGCCAGCGAATCGACTCCCGTCGCCACCACATACGCCGCCGCCGCCGCGGGACCGGTCATTCCCTCGGGCGATGTAACCGCGCCATCCTTCCCACCGACGATCCCGAGTTCGCCTTCGATGCTGAGCCCGTGTGCGTGTGCCCAACGGGTCTCGTCGGCGGTGCGCTCGATATTCCGATCATGTGACGATGTGGACGCATCGAACATGACCGAGCTCATGCCGGCCGCGGCCGCGCGTACGCAGAGGTCATGGGTCGTCGCGTGATCGAGGTGGAGCGCAACCGGCACCGAGGCAGACCGGGCGAGTTCGCGGCAAGCGGCCGCGATTGGCTCCAGCGCACCCAGGTGATACCGGATCGCGTTCTGGCTGATCTGGAGGATGACCGGCGCGCGTTCGGCCTCAGCCCCCAGGATGATGGCTTCGGCGTGCTCCAGGCTGATCACATTGAATGCCAGCACGCCGTATGGCGGATTCGATTGCATCGCCGCTTCGAGTATGTCGTGGGTCCGAACCAGCATCAGATCGCTCCATCATTCGCTTTTGCGGCAAACTCCCTTACCGCATGCTCATCAGGATAGGTTCGCGATCCCGCCTGGGAGACGACGTACGCGGCCGAGGCGCACGCAAACTCCAGGCACTGGCGCACCTCCCATCCCTTGCGACGTCCATAGATGAAACTCATGTCGAACACGTCGCCAGCGCCGGTCGTGTTTGCCGCGTCGATCGGAAGACCCGGGACGTCGATGATGGTCTCGCCGTTCACTGAGACTGCTCCCAGTGCCCCGCGCTTGATCACAGTGTGGCGTGCTCGCGAGCCGATTGCCGCCACGCCCTCTTCCCACGTGGATGTGCCAGTCAGGTGGCAAAGCTCTTCCTGGTTTGGCATGAAGAGGTCAACGTGGTCGAGGAGCGCGAGCGTGTCATCGCGTGTTTGCGTCTGCCATCCTCCAGGATCCCAACTCGGATCGAAGACGACGAACTGGCCACGTTGGCGCAGGCCGCGCGCGTACCCGGTGACCAGCCCCGGCGAAAATTGGGGAAGCAGGAAGTTCCCACAAAGGAAAACCTCAGCACAGGCGGCGATTCGATCATCGTGCCGCTCCGCGACCGCCACGCTCATCTGCTCGTGGGCGCCCAGCACGGTGAGAATGCTCCGCTGCCCACAATCCCCAACGAAGACGATGCCCAGGCAGGTCGCGGCATCACGGATCGTCGCGACTCCGGCCGTATCGATCCGGGCCGCGATCAGCTCCCGCCGTAAGAACGCCGCATTGGCGTCATCACCGACGGTCGATACCACGAACGGCGACATTCCAAAACCGCGTCCGGCCAATGCCAGGTATCCGGCGGTGCCGGCAAGTTCCACCCGCGAGGATTCCACGATGAGTTCCTCGTCCCATTCGGGAAACCGCGTGACCGTGGAGACGACCTGGTCCACGTTGAGGTTGCCGACAATGGCAATTGGCCGGTGGAACTCAAATGACATCGAGTACGACCACCGAGTTCAGGTTGCGGGGCCTGTCGGGATCCAGCCCCATGGCCAGCGCACGGTAGTAGCCCAACAGTTGCGCGAACGGCAGATAGAGCAGGCAGCGCGCGAGATCGCTGAAGCCGGATCCGACGATGAGGCCGTCATCGACGCTGCCTGGCTGGTGGGGTCCGATCGCAACCACGTGCGCGCCGTGTTGCTTGAGATCACGCTCGACATCGGCGATGTACGCGTGCTCGCGTCGTCCCTCGAAGAGAATGATCAACGTCTGCTCATCGACGATCGAAATCGGGCCATGCCGGAACTCGAGTGGATTGTAGGCTTCGCACGTGCTTTGCGTCATTTCCTTGAGCTTGAGCGTGCCCTCCTCGGCCAAAGCCTGATTGGGGCCAAGCCCGAGATAAATGGTCTTGTCATACGCTTTCAGCGCGCTGATCTTCCGGGCCATGTGGTCCACCGCCTCAAGTTGATCATTGAATGCGGCAGGCAACCTCTTCAGTTCGTCGAGCATCACATCGTTCTCCGCGATCAGCGCCGCGACCATCTGCAGGGCAAGCAGCATGGTGGTGAACGATTGGGTCATCACGACCGATTGTTCGACCGCGAAGGGGAGCTCAATGCCGAAATCGCAACGCTTTACCAACTCCGTGCCACTGGTGCAGGTAATCCCGACTGTTGTGACGCGCGGGTGATGTTCGCGCAGGTAGCTGGCGGCCAGTAACGCCTCAGAGGTCGTGCCCGACCGTGAAATGATGAAAGCGATGACCGATTCCTCATGTGGCACGGTCGACGCCGCTGAGAGGAATATCTCTGAGGCCGGGGCCGCCGTGGCCGTTGTCCCGGTGAGCTCCATGAAACTCTGGGCGGCTGTTTGTGCGATATAGAGTGATGTCCCGGACCCGATGAACAGGGCATGGGAAATCGCCTCGCAATCGATCGATTGCGCGATGCTGGACCAGATCGGCGGTACCTGCCTGAGCGTTTCGTCCCAGGAGGAGTGTTGCTTCAGAATTTCGGTATAGGTCAGGCTCATGTTGTGGTCCCTCTTGTGCATTTGCGGCCTGGCGGGTTTCAAGCTCATAATCAATGACGTCAACACCCGTACTCAACGACATCAACACCTGATCGCAACCGATCTACATCACGGTCATCGACAACACCCGCCACCTCCTGGAGTGCCGCACCTGTTCCACACGCCACCGCGAGTTCCAATGATTCCGGATCGCTGAGACCGTCCAGCCAGCCATCGATAAATCCCGCCAAAAGGGCGTCACCACATCCCACCGAATTGACCGTGTCCACTTGCGGGGCGCGAGCATGCAGGGAACTCGAACTGGTGATCAGCATCGCCCCTTCCTGGCCGAGCGACATCACCACCCGGGCATCCGGAGCGAGGTGACGACCGATCAGTTCGTTCTGCACAAAGCCAATCTGATCGTGTCGCGAGCCTGGCCGATTCATCAATGCCCGAAGCTCCGCCTCGTTCGGTTTGATCAGGTCCGGGCCTCCCGCAAGGAGCGATATCAGGCTCTGCCCACTCGAATCGACGACCAGCAAGGGCGTTCCCATCCGCGCTACCTTCGCGACCTGCTCCAGGAACGCCGGCGTCGCCCCCGCGGGGGCACTTCCCGAAATCACGACGACATCGGCAGCGGCCATGAGCTTCGGCAACTGCGCGAGAAACCGGTCACAATCGTGCCCGGTGATGGTGGGACCGGTTTCGAGAATTTCGGTTGCCACGCCGGTTTCCTGCTCGAGTACCGTATGGCAGGTTCGGGAAACGGCTGTTTCCAGCCAGATGAACCGGGGTTCGATCCCGGCTTCCCGCAGGCCGGACTCGATGAATTTTCCGGAATCGCCACCGAGGAATCCACTGGCGGTCACAACATGATCACGTGCGGCCAATACCCGGGCCACATTGTTCCCTTTCCCCCCTGGCATCTCATGCTTGCGGAGCACCCGGTTTACGCCGCCATGCTGCAGTCGTTCCACCACGTAGGTGGCGTCAATAGCCGCATTCAATGTGATCGTCAGACAGTTCATGGATCGAATGGGCCTAGGACGCAAACGCCGACGACGATTGCGTCGCTCGCGTGCGGTGTACGCCTTGCACCTCGTCCAGCATCGCCTCGGCGGACTCGATCGTGACGTTGGCCATGAGTGGATCGGCCAGCAGCGCCTGGATGACCAGGTTGCGGTCGCCCGACAAGGCCGCATCGACCGTCAACTCCTGCTGGTAGATCCGTTGGCGAAGGATGCCGGCGATTCCTTCCGGAAGGTGACCGACACCGATGCCTCGCACGCCAAAACCGCTGATTTGTCCTGGCGTCTCGACGATCGCCCAGGGTGGCAGGTTTGAGATCAGGCCATCGTTACGTACATTCACGGCCAACTCGGGCAAAATCCGGTCATGCACGATCGCGTCGATGATGTGGATGAGCCGCTCGCCTTCGCGGGCATCCTCCAGCAACTCAGGGTCCAGCGGCTCCAGACCATCCGCCTGTGCCCGTAGTTGTTCCCGCGTGGTGTCCTTCGCCGCGAAGATGCGGTTCGTCATGTCGAGGCCCGATTGCGTGCCATACCTGAGCTTCTCCCCATCCTTCCGCAGGAACCAGGGAAAGAATTCCGCTACATGACGATCGCCGGGGGACGGGAACAGCCCGTAGAACGAGGTCAGCCAGGCGCTGACATACTGGAAGGCGTCGTACGGATCATCGACATCGTCGTCAGGTGGATTCTCCAGGCCAGAGGCCAGAAACTCCCTGAACTTCGGGTATACGTCACTGCCGCGATGCCGCACATCGAGCAGCCAGCAAAGATGGTTGACCCCCGCGAAGACGACGTTGACATCGTCCGTCCGAAATCCGAGATCACGGGCGATGACCTCCCGCGTGTGGAGCACTCCGTGACAGAGCCCGACGCACCGGATCGACGTTGCTTTCTGCACCCCGCGGACGATGGCCGACATGGGGTTGGTGTAGTTGAAGAGCCAGGCGTTGGGACACAATTCCTCCATGTCCCTCGCAATCGCCACGATTTCGGGCACATGCCGCAGCGCCCGGAATACACCGCCTGGCCCAACGCTGTCGCCAACCGTTTGATAGACGCCGTATTGCTCCGGAACCCTGACATCGGTCTCCCAGCCACGCACGCCGCCGACGGCGATGGTGGTGGTCACGAAATCGGCGCCGGGGAGCGCCTCGCGCCGATCGACCGTGCCAGATACCTTCAGCCGGACACCGCGCTCATCCGCCAGGCGTTGGGCGAGCCGGGTCATGGTATCGACCGCCCACGGATCGATGTCGACGAGCGCAACCTCGGCGCTGCTCAACTCGGGTGACGCAACCAGGTCCGCGAGCAGACCTGGGGTAAACTCGGTGCTGCCGGCGCCGATGATCACGATCTTCGTCATGGGGTGCATTGCTCCTGAGCTATTTGAGGCCGGCCAGCACCAGCGCGTTGACGATCTGCCGCTGGAAGATGACGTAGATGATAATGACGGGAATCACCGCCATCGCCGCCGCCGCCATCACGAGGTCGTATCGCTGGGCGTGCTGGCTGTTGAAGAACGTCAGCGCCAGCGGCAACGTGCTTTTCTCAAGGTCATTGATCACAATCAGCGGCCAGAGGTAGTCGTTCCAGGCGGCCAGGAACGTGAAGATGCCGAGGGCCGCCATCGGCGCCCGCACGAGCGGCACGATGATGCGCGCGTAGATCGCCCACTCCGACGCGCCGTCCAGGCGTGCCGCGTCGATGAGATCATTTGGGATCCCGGCGGTGAACTGGCGCATCAGGAAAATACCAAAGGCACTGACCATACTCGGCACGATGAGCGCCCAGAGCGAGTTGATCAGCCCCAGCTCGTTGACGACCAGATAGGAGGGGATGAGCAGCACCGGGAACGGCACCATCATCGTCGTCAGCAGTACGACGAAGATGGTGTCGCGGCCCGGGAACTCGAACTTGGCGAAGATGTAGCCCGCCAGCGAGCAGGTGAACAGCACCAGAACGGTGACGCTCACCGAGACCAACACGCTGTTGGCGAACCATCGGACGTAGGGCGCCTCCTGGATCACCGTCTGGAAGGCGTCGAAGGAGGGGTCGCGCGGGAAGAGGGTTGGCGGGACCCTCAGGATCTCCGCCGAACTTTTGAAAGCGCTCGAGAGCATCAGGAAGAACGGCAGTGTGAAAATCAGCGCCACCACCGTGAAGAGCGCGTAGAGGATACCCTTCCCGATGTTGCGGTAGCGCCGCTGACGCGCCAGGGAACCGGTACGTGGAGAGTGGGTCGTCGCCATGGTCTAGTACTCCCAGCGCGAGCGCAGCAGACGCATCTGGACGATCGTAATCACCAGAATGATCCCCATGAGCACGATCGACATTGCCGAGGCATACCCCATTTGCAGGTCCTCGAAGGCCTTGGTGTAGATGTACAGCACGAGCGTCTCGCTGCTCCGGATCGGCCCGCCCTCCGTCATGACCTGAATGTGCGTAAACTCCTGGAGGTAGGAGATCATCGTCAGTACCAGCACGAAGACGGTGGTGCGCTGCAGCAGGGGCAGGGTGACATCGCGGAAGCGCCGCCACGAACCGGCGCCGTCGACCTTGGCGGCATCGTAGAAGTCGTCCGGGATGCCCTGCAGGCCGGCGAGGAAGACGAGGATGTTGTAGCCGAGGTCCTGCCAGACCGCGGCGGCAAGCACCGCCCAGAGGGCAAGGTCCGGGTCCGCCAGCCATGAATGTGGCGAGACGCCAACCAGGTCGAGGAAGGCGTTGAGCCAGCCCGCCTGGGGATCGTAGATCGTCGTCCAGAGCAACGACACCGCTACCGCCGAGGCGACCACCGGCATGAAGAACGCCGTCCGGAACACCGCCCGAAACCGTTTGATCTGGTTGAGCCCTAGCGCGATCGGCAGGGAGAGCACGATGTTCGCCGGCACGGCGACGATGGCGTATTTCAGCGTGTTTTCGAGCGCGTTGCGGAAGAACGGGTCGGTCTGGAACGCGAACTCGTAATTGCGCAGACCGATCCACGGCGCGGTGGGCGCGAGCTGGTTGTAGCGCAGGAAGCTGAGCCAGATCACGATCCCGATCGGCACGAGCGAGA
>Ga0075527_10000032_pt1 | contig 32224 bp, 31 predicted proteins | sample NGEPer11B_FD_74784 | JGI IMG/M metagenome (GOLD analysis project Ga0075527, IMG submission 74784) | Arctic peat soil microbial communities from the Barrow Environmental Observatory site, Barrow, Alaska, USA - NGEE Permafrost305-11B | ecosystem: Environmental > Terrestrial > Soil > Wetlands >...
GATCTTGCCCAAGTGGAAGGGAAACAACCCCGCACTTGGGACTATGTCCTGATGACCCTCTTGGCCCTCACTGTAGCCGTGAGCCTCAAGACTGTTGGTATCATACTGGTGAGCGCCCTGGTGATCATCCCGGCGGCCTCAGCACGCAATGTAGCCCGCGATTTCCGACGGCTCATGATGATAGCGATAGTTGTGGGAGTAATCAGCGCTGTATTGGGATTGGTGGGAAGCTACTACCTGGATACCGCCAGCGGCCCGTCCATCGTGATGGTGGCTGTCGGATTCTTTGTGGCCTCACTCATCGGTCGGCTGCGGAACTAGAAGACCGGAGGCGTGGGAAGCCCGGGAGAACCCAGGCCCGCACCGGAGGTCAGCGTGCGGCCCCGCGGCCCCTCTCTACCTAAGTTCCTTCCCGATGGAGAAGGCTTTGCCTATCTCCGGGCCGAGGCTGAAGTAGCGCCCTTCCACGGGAGAGAAGATGCAGGGGTCCACGGCGGCCATGCTGATGCGCCCGTCCTCCCCCAGACACTCCTCATCCACCTTGACGTCCACAATCTCCCCTATGAGTTGAACGTGAACTCCGATCTCCAGGGTTTCGCGAAGTCTGCACTCCAGCGTCACCGGGAACTCCTCCACCGCGGGGGCATCCACCTGCTCGGCCCTGACCGCAGTCAGACCGGCGACCTCGAACTTGTCTGCATCCTTCCCGGAAACGAGGCCAAAGTAGTCCGCCTCCCGCATGTACTTGGTGGGGGCGATGTTCACCGTGAATGCCTTCCGTCCGAGAATGGCGTCGTAGCTGTGGCGGGAAGGCCGGAGAGAAACGCCCACGCACGCCGGCTTCGAGGAGACGATGCCTCCCCAGGCTGCAGTCATGACATTGGCTCGGCCTTCCCCATCATAACTCCCCACCACCAGAGCCGGCGCCGGATGCAGTATGGTTTTTGCTCCCAGTGACTTCTTCATCGGTCTCCTCTCAGTCTTTGCCTGCCCGCTTCTTTCAGTGCAATAACACCGCCCGTACGGGAGAACCTTCCGCACCGGAGATAGACAGCGGCAGACAGATCAGTGTGTAGGTGCCGGCAGGAACCTCCTTGAGCCTTATCCCTTCCAGAATGAGCACGCCGCCCTTCATGAGAGCCGCGTGCGCGGGGTAATCCTCACTCCCGTAGGGATCGATGGTGATGTAGTCCAATCCCACCAACCCCACTCCCATCTTCACGCAGAGGGCTGCGGCCTCCCCAGATAGGTGAATGAAGGTGTCAGTGAACTCTCCAGCAGCAGAGAGATCTCCAGCACTGTTGGCTGTCTTGAAGAGCAGAGCGTCACCCTGTTCTACCTGTAGTTCAGAGAACCCGCCCGGCTCCTGCAGCACCTCTGGACCCACCGTCTCCCCATCTCCGCAGTCCACCACATGCGCCCTGCAGATGAACTTCTCCGGAGGATATCCATCCAGACTCAAACCGTCGGATAAGAAGTGGGCCGGAGTGTCCACGTGGGTACCCGAGTGGGCACTGAGGGTCATCTTGGAAAGGGTGCAGAAATCCTCCCGCTTCAGTGACAGGATCTCTTCACGGCAGAAGGGCGTGTCGCCGGGATAAGTTACCTCGCCCTCCCCCAGCCGCACGCTGATGTCATGTATCTCGCTGAAGTTAAGCACTCTTGCTCCTTAGGTTACCGCCGGAATTCGCAACCATAATACTGCAATCATGCCAGTTCAAACGAGGTAGGACAACTACCGGCAACGGGAGCAGACGGACCGCAGAGCACAATCCCCTACTCCGGACAGTCCATCTCAGGAAGCTTGAGAACTGTCTGCGCCCCGAGTATCGTAGCGCGATGCCTTGGAGAAGACTGACACCTTTACTCATATGTAACTTGGCGATCTTCGTGGACGTCACTGCGTCCGGTATCCTGTCACCCGCCATTCCGCAATTTGCGGCAGTCTTCAATGCCTCTGAAGCCGACATGGGTTACGCCTTCTCAGTCTTCTCAGTGACCTTCTTGCTTACCGCGCTCCCCCTGGGACTTCTCGTGGAGCGCACCGGCCGGAGCGGCCTTGGGGTCGGCACCGGGATGCTGAACGTTATGGTCGCGGCGACCATCATGGCCAACGCCACCAACATATGGATGTTCGTCATCGCTCAAGCCCTGTTTGGATCTGGGTCGGCTATCACCTGGATAGCGGGCCAGCCCCTGGCCGCACGTATCGCCCGCACCTTGCCGAACAAGGGCTTCTGGATCAGCTCCATGACTGTAGCCACTGCCTTGGGATTCATCACCGGCCCAATCATTGGGAGTATCCAAGACCTGAGCCTACCCTTCTACATATACGCAGCCATGGCCGGGTTCGCGGCCCTCGCAGCCTTCTCACTACTCCGGGGCGAACCTGGGGTGAATGAGACTACCCTCCGTCAATACGCCGCGGTACTACGAAATCCGCGGATTCAGGCCGCCCTGCTGGCGGCCTTGGTTCTCTTCATGTGCCTAGGAGTGATAGAGGTCATGTTTCCCCTTTTCTTGGACACGCAAGGATACGGGAAAAGCGATATGGGCCTGCTCTTGTTCACATACGCTCTGGGGATGTCCCTGACTCAGCCACTGGTCGCCCGCTGGTTCAACCGATTAGGACTCATCGTGCCAAATGCGGTCGGGCTGTTCGGGTCCGCTACGGCCCTGGTAGTCATGATACTGGGGGTCTCCTACCCCGCTCTGCTCCTGATATTCTTCCTCAACGGAATCTTTCACGGCACCATCATGAGCGGAACCATGGTGATTGTCGACGACTCCAGTCTGCCGGGAGAACACGCCCTGGGATTTGCCGTCTGGAATCTGGCGTTCGCGGTTGGATACCTGATAGGCCCCGCGCTGGCTGGAACTCTGGTGGAGGTCACCAGAGATTGGAACACGGCGGCGGGGGGACTGAGAGCGCCCTTCCTCTTCTTTGCGTTGGTGACGCTATTGAGCATCCCCGTATTCGCGGCGCTGAAGGTGCGCGCGAGGAGATAAGACACGCGGTCCGGCCCCCTCCAGAAGTCCTTTTTCAGCAGCCTCCTAGAACTTCTTCATCTCCTCTTCTACCTCCTGGGCTCCTTCAGCATAGAACGCGTCTTCATCGGGAGCCAGCTCCTTGAGAAGGCGGAGGAACTCTCCGGCGTGCACACGCTCTTCATCAGCTATGTCCTTCAGTACCTCGGCCGCAAGCTTATTGTCCGTCGACTCGGCGAGCTGCATGTACATCTGGATTGCCTCATACTCGGCCGCCACCATGAAGCGCACAGCGCGGACGAGTTCCGAGTCTGTGAGTTTTCTTTCTTCCTTCAGACCTGAGAATGGTGATCCAAATTCCGGCATGGCGATGCCTCCTGGGTCCGCACTACATGATCTCTTTCATCATAGACCACAGACGGTCCGGCCGGAAAGTGCGCGCAGGCGTGATTCGGTGTTTTGTACATTATGTACATTATGTACAACATGGAGGGCAAGGCCGCAGTGAAGCAGTCGTAGAGGGAGCTACGAAGCCTGACGGCCCGCAAACACCAACGAAGCCGCCGCCAGATACAGAAGAAGAGCGGCAGGTGCGAGCAGGAGCCCAATGCTGAAGACCGTGACAAAAGCGAGGACCGTCAGAACCACTGCTGCGACCAGCACGGAGCCCGCCCGGGAACGCCAAACGGCTCCTACTGCGAGCAGACCGACCACCGCCAGAACGAGCATCAAGCCGAAAGGAATGAAGTCCTCGGGCTCGATGGTCGGGGTGGACGTGGAGATTGTCTCGGTCGTGCCTGGCTGCGTAGGGGTTAGATCATTGACCGCGTGAAAGTCGCTGATCCACCCCTCTCCCCCCACGGCAACGGCCCAGCCGATCGTCAACAAGACGACGGCGAGGGCCAACAGACTGAACACCTTGGCGCTACGGCCGAGAAGCGCGGAGTGGTCTCGCACGGGTCCCTCCTCAGTCGGGGGTGTCGTACACGGCGTTTCCCACCACTATGGCGTCGGCTAGAGCGGCCATCTCTTGAGCCTGCTCAGGTGTGCGTATGCCCCCACCGTACCACAACCGAGTGTCGGCGAGCACGCGGCGGACGGAGCGGAGAACTTCTGGCGATCCGTATACGCCGCTGTATTCCACATAGAAGATCGGTAGCCTCAGAAGATGTTCGGCCAGTCGGGCAAAGGCCACGACGTCATCAATCCCCAGCGTGGCCTGAGCGCAGGAGAGACGAGCCGCAGTGGCGGCGGGATTGAGGATGCAGTAGCCTTCCACCACCACCTTCCGCCAGTCGATGATGTCTGCATATTGCTTGATTGCCGCGTGATGGTGGCCGATCACCCAATCGACCTCGCAGCTGTTGAGCACCATGGGCACGAAGTAAAGGTCGAAACCCGGACACACGACCTGAGGATCGGAGATCTCCAGGGCCAGGGGAAATGAGTAGGACCTCAGCCGGCCAAGCAGCGCGCGCACTTCTTCAACCCCGTACCACCCGCTACCGCCGACCACTACGGCATCGGCATCCCAGGAACTAACGGTTGCGAGCTGCTCGGCGCTCAGCGGACGAGCCGGATCGAGTTTGACGACACGCCGCCACTGTCGGTAATCCACGGTCACATCGACCCCCGTTTGGCTTGAAGACTTCCACCCCCCATCCTATCAATCGCTGGGGCAGTCAACCCCGCCACACCGTCCCCCCTCTGTGGGCGAGCTCGGTCCGCCGTCGTTCATAATCCGGCAGCACCCGCTCCACCCGCAGCCAGAACTCCGGCGTGTGGTGCTGCTCTTTCAGGTGGGCCAGCTCATGGACCACCACATACTCCACCAGGCCGGCAGACAGCTGCATGACCGCCCAGTGGAAGTTGAGGGTCCCGCTTGGGGTGGCTGATCCCCACCGGAAGCCGAGATCCCGCACCTCCAGTCCAGCAGGCTCCACTCCCATCCGAGGCGTAAACTGCATCACCCGATGACTGAGCCACACCCGCCCATGCTCCTGGTACCAGCGCAGGAAGTGCTCCCGACCCTGGGGGGCCTCATCTCGGCGCAGACAGAACCGACCCCGTTCCAGCTTCAGAGGTACATCCTGCTCGTCCACCAGCAGCAGCCTGTAGCTCCGCCCCAGATACGAAAAGCCCTCGCCGTTCACGAACTCCTTCTTCACCTTGGGTCGGCGCAGACGCTCCTTCTCCGACAGCTTCGTGTAAATCCAGAACTTCTTCTCGCGGACAAACTCGGCCATGGTGGCCTCTTCGCAGGTCTCAGGGGCTGAGAGAATCAGCTCACCCTCCCGGTCCACGGTGATCTGCAGCGTGTTGCGACGGGGGCTGCGCCGCACCTGGAAGGACAGATCATCCACTGTCAACGTTCCGTTCATTGGATGAGCTTGGGGTGGTTCTTCTTGGCCAGTTCCACCAGGCGGTCGGCCACTTCAGGCAGTCGGTCAAGAGGCAGAATATCCTGATTGTCCAAGAAGCGAACGATCCAGCTATGGAGCACCTCCCGGTTGTGCGCACTCTGCCAGAAGTCGGCCAGCTTCACCTCTGACTGGATGTGGTCCACCAGCTCCACGGTGATGAGGGCCAGGGGAGAAAGCTCTTCATCTAAGAGTTGGCCTGTCCCACCGACCTCCCGCCGTAGGACCCCCAGAAAGGGGGCCTGCACTTCTGGGTCAAGGCCGGTCCCATCTTTCCCTCGCCCTGCCCGGATTTCATCGGTCAGGTCCTCAAGGGCGACCACGAGCTCATCCCAGCGGCCCTCCATTTCGTCAAGTATGGTCTCCAGACGCTCGCTCAGCTTCTGGTAGAGCTCCGGGTCCTCAGCGAAGTGCTTTCTGATGTGGTAGCGGGCGGCGTGTTCCATCTCCGATGCCTTAGCCCGATCGTTTGGGTGACGGGAGACGTGCGCTTCAAACTCGGTGTCCAGGATGGAGATGGGGGGAATAGCCGGGTCAATCCCTTCGGCGATCACGTGCTGGTCGATGAGCTCCCGTACCTTCTCCCCCACCTCTTTGCCCACCAGCACCACTTCGTCCCGATAACGGTTCCGAGCGCGGAGCTGTATGAGTCCCAGGCGCTTGGCGTCCTCCGTGTAGGGAAGGGCCTCGGGGCGTGGGAGAACGAGGTCCAGGGTTGTAAGGAAGAGCCGTAGCTTCACCAGGAAGTCCGCGCGCAGGCGCTCATTCTCCAGAAGATCGACGGCTGCATCCTGCCCATCCTGTCGGCGGATATCGATGCCCTGGTCACTAAAGACCGCCATCACCCGCTGGCGGCGGTCCCGGAGCTTGGGGATCTCATCCTTCAGACTCTTGAGGCTCCCCTCCACGTCTTCTTCGGAGTAGGCGGCGAGGGCCTCTTTTAGGTGACGGGCCACCCCGTAGTAGTCGACGACGAGGCCTGCCGACTTTACGGCCCCACCGCCGCCGTACGTGCGGTTGACCCGGGCCACGGCCTGAAGGAGCTCCGCCTGGCGGATATCCCGGTCAAGATACATGGCCTGCTCCACCGGCGCATCAAACCCGGTGAGTAGCATGGACTTCACGATGAGAAAAGCCAGGGGATCGCGCTTATCTTCCTCCTCGTGGAAGAGCGGACGTTTGAAGCGGGCAATGTGGGAGTCCACCTTGGCCTTGTCCGTCCACCTGCGCCAGGCAGGTGGGTCGTTGTTGGCTCCGGAGATTACGGGGGCGAACTCCAGTTCCCGGATGGTATCCAGGTGCCGATAGGCACGGACCAAGAACTGAGTCTTCTCCGGATGGCCCCGCAGCTCACCTTCGCTCAGATCCCGCAGGGAGGAGTCAAGAGCCTCAAGCTCAGCTACAAGTTCAGCCTGTGCCTTCCGGAAGGCATCGTAGTAGCGCAGGGTGGCCAGACGGCTCACGGCCACCACCTGAGCCTTGAAGCCGTTGGGGAGCACCGTATCCACGTAGTGGCGGAGCATGTCTCCGGCCTTGGCCTCGATTAGGGCCTCGGCTTCCAGCACGTGACCCTTGGTGGCGTACTTGGCCTTGATGGCCTCAATCTCTTTTTCCGAGCGCTCCTGGAACATATCCTCAAAGAGCTCATCGAGGTCGCGACCGTCCTTCACCTCCCCGTCGGCCGTACGTCCTTCATAGAGGATGGGCACCGTGGAGCCGTCCTCCTCCGATCGGCTGATTGTGTAGCGGTCGATGAAGTCCCCGAATATCTCGTAGGTGCGCTTCTTCTCTCCCATTATGATGGGGGTACCGGTAAAGCCTATGCGCGCGCAGTTGGGGAGGGCCTTGAGGAGATTGGCGTGGAGGGCGCTGGCGTGAGAGCGGTGGGCTTCATCCACCAGAACCAGGATGGACTCATCCTCGTTTAGGACCGGGAAATCCCCCACCGCAGCAGGTGAATCCTCAATGCCCTCCTCGGCGGCCTCGATTTGTGCCTCATCACGCTCCAGGTACTTCTGGATGGTGGCGAAGATGAGGCCGGGTCCCTTCTCTGCCAGGAGCCCTTTCAGCTTCTCCGTGCTCTTGGCGATCTTGACCGGCTCGCCGGCAAGCTCCGCCGTCTCCGAGAGCTGCTTCTGCAGGTCCTTGCGGTCGGTTACCACAACTACCTTGAACTTCCTGAGTTCCGAATCTGTGCGCATTTTTCGCACCAGAAACACCATGGTGAAGCTCTTACCCGACCCTTGGGTATGCCAGATAATGCCACCCCGGCGGTCGTGCTCTCCGTCTTCCTTCCGGGTCTTACCGGTCTTCAGGCGCTCCACGGCCTTGGTGGACGCCCGGTACTGCTGGTAGCGGGGGATGAGCTTGATGGTCTTGCCGCCGGAATCTGAGAAGAGGATGAAATGACGCACGATGTCCAGCAGGATCTCCGGCCGCAGCGTGCCCGCCACCAGGGTCTCCTGACTTGAGAGCTTCTCCTTGCCCAGGTGCGCGGCGACTTCAGCCAAGGGCAGCGGGGTAGTGTCCTTCCATTCCAGGAAGTGGGTGGCCTGTGCTCCAGTGCTTCCCATGCGGGCCTCATCAAAGTGGGTTGCAATGAGGAGCTGATTTGGGTGGAAGAGCTTCTCGTTCCCCTCGTTCTCCTCGATCCAGTGGCGTTGATTGGAGCAGCGCTGGAGTTGATTGATGGCCTCCTCCATGGGGGAGGGAAGATAGGGACTCTTGCATTCCACCACTACCAGGGGGATCCCGTTTACAAAGAGGACAATGTCCGGCACGATGTACTTCTTCACCTGGCCACCCGGTTCATCCACCCGGAACTGGTTGATGGCCCGAAACTCGTTGTTCTCCTGGTTCTGCCAGTCGATGTAATGGGCGGTGCGGCTCTTGCCGTGATCCCAGTGGGGAAGACCCTCCACCACCGTTCCCTTCAAGAGAAGTTCCCTTACCTCCTGGTTGGCTTCCAGGAGGTCCGCGGCTCCGTGGCGCTGAAGGGCTGAGACGGCCTGGCTTACCCGAGGCTGGTCAAGCCACTCTTCCCCCTCGTCGTCTAGGTTGATGCGGACGAGGGCAGCGCGGAGATCATCAAGGAGGAGCGCCTGGCGGAAGTTATCGCGCCCAGTTGCCGTCGGATGATCAAGGTTACCGGTGCTGTACTTCCAGCCCATGGAGATGAGCTGGTCGATAAAGGGCTGCTCAACCAGGATGAACTCAGGGCCGTGCATCAGGCGAAGGCTTCTTCTGCTTCAGGGACGCGGACGCGGCCGGTGAGGAGGTCGTCCATGAGGCCTTGTTTGAGCATACTAAGCTCCGCTCGGTTCTGCCTTTCCCGGTTAGCCAACCGATCCTGTGCCGCAAGCACTGATGTGATCTTCCGCTGCTCCACTAAGCTTGGGAGAGGAAAGCGAAGCCTGCGAATGGCTCCCTGACTTATGTTCTTCATGCTCCCGCTGCTGCCCGTCGCGTGGGTTTCGATCTGACGGCGGACGAATCCCATCCGCGAAGCATGGAATACAAAGTCCTTGGCCATGCCCTCCCGAAGTTGCAGACGCAGGGTCTTGTCACTCAGCAGTAGTCTCGGGGGTGGATCGGCAGCCAGACAGGTCATTCCGACTAGTTCATAAGTATTGGCTCTCGTGATCAGAAGATCGCCAGGCCGCACCTCGTAGGCAGGATTGATGAGCGAACTATCAGTTACCGTCTTGTTTTCGGCGGCTTGCAACCCCTCGGGGCGCACGGCGCTGACCTTGAGAATCCCCCATTCTCCCTGCCCGGCCGGATAGTCGGGCGCACTGAAGCTCTTACCTGCCTCGATTCGAGTTAGTAGCTCATCCAACGGTACAACTCGCCATTCCTTCGGCACCCGCCCCAACACCGTCTCCTTGAACTGCTCCGGATCCCGCTCCGGGTCCCGCAACTCCCCATTCTCGTCGATCCCCCACGTCAGTAGGTCGTAGAGGAGTCCCTGCTTCACCTGCTGGAGCTTGGCGATGATCTCCTCGGTCTTGCGGATTGCGTCGTCGAGAGTGTCAAGGATGTCGGCGATGCGGCGTTGTTCCCGGCGGTGAGGAACGAAGACGTGGAGATCTTTCAGTCCCGACCATGACGTGCGGGGCATCCTGGTCCCAATCGCAGTCGCTGTCGCTTCCCGAAAGACCAACTCCGAACGCAGCAGGTGAGCGGCGAATGACGGCACGATGTCGGCCTTCGGCGCCAATACGAGGATGTCCGTGGAGCAATAGCCGTCAAAGGGGGCTGTAGCGCTCTTGCGAAGGTACGGCCTGAGCTTGCCGAACAGTATGTCCCCTTCGGAGAAGACGGAGTTCGTGCTGACTGAATCGGCCGCCCGCCCGACACGGGTGGGATGAGGGGAACCAGAGGCCATGTGTTCAAGCCCGAGATAGGGCATCTGGTCATTTTTCTTGGAAACAACCTTGTCAGTTCTAAGTCTAACAACGTCTCCAAGCGGTCGGACCTGGGCGCTACACATACCCCAGCTCCTCCAGGAACCCCTGCAGCCGCTCCCGCGCGTCATCCCGCTCGCCCTCGATGTCTGGCAGAGTCACCCGGTACTTGTCCCACCAGGACTCCGCGGCAGAGATGACCGCCTGTCGGTGCTCGGTCACATCCCGGTCCAGTTCACTCCGCAGCTCGGCCTTCAGGATCCCCAGCACCAGATCCTGGGACTCCGAGGCGGTCAGCTCAGACCGAACCGCCTCCAGCTCAGACACCAGACCGGCCTTGCGGGCCTTCAGCACCTTCTTCTTGTCCCTGAGTTCCTTCTTGAGGGCCTTTACCTCCTCCTCCGACAAGCTCTCCTCGTCGTCGACCTGGTCCTCATCGTCTTCGACCACATCAGCGGCTTTGATTTTGCCGTCCAGTTCCGCCGCCTGAGCCTCCAGGTTGCTGATCTCCTCCAAGTGGTCGGGCAGGAGACGCTGGACAATCTTGAAGTCGCGCGGATCGGTCTTCGCGCCGTTCTCGTCCAGGGAGGTCTTAACGGTGGTCACCCAGCCTTCAACCACGCCACCAACCCCTCGGGCCATCAGGGTTTTCAGGTCGTATTGGGCCTCGCCCCACCAGCTGGCCACCACCCCGGCCACCTTGAAGCGATCCAGCAGGCCGACAGGGACCAGGGCGGTCTCAAAGGAGTTGAGGAGTTCTCGCCGGACCCTCATCAGGTCCTTGCTCTCTGTGAGTCCCAGGATGAGGTGCTGCTGCTCATCCCACCAGATATCGAAGGCTTCGACCAGCTCAGTCTCCTTGGCCAAGACCCCCTCATTCCGTGCGATGCCCGCCTTGAGATCCCCCTTGTCCTCGATCTCAGGAGCGAAGTCCAGGTAGCGCTCGCCACGCTCTACCAGGACGGAGCGGGGATCGAAGCCGTGGGCCTGGAAGAGATCTTGGTGGGCCTCCACCTCAGCTTTGGGCACCCCACCCGCGAGGTGCGCACGTACGTCGTGGGGCTCTGGGGGTGGAGCGTTATCGGCGTAGCGGCGGATGTTCAGATTGTAGTCGTTCTCGGCCAACTCCTCGTGGGGAACGATGGCGACAAAACCGGGTATGTCCTGATAGCGGCGATAAGCAGAGACGATCTTCTCAATGTGCTCGGGCTCCAGATAGTTCTGAGCCCGACCCTCCCGATACTCACGGTCGGCGTTTATGAAGAGGACCTTGCCCCGGCGCTCTTCATCCTTGGCCCCCTTGGCGCGGAGCACCAGGATGCAGGCGGGTATGCCGGTACCATAGAAGAGGTTGGAGCCCAGGCCGATAACGGCTTCCAGAAGATCATCCTGGATGAAGCCCTTGCGAATCTCCTTCTCGGTACTGCCCCGAAAGAGCACCCCGTGCGGCATGACGGTGGCCACCATGCCACCGGGCCTCAGCACCGAGAGCATGTGCTGCACAAACATAAGGTCGGCCTTCTTGCCCGTCGCAGGGGTGAAGCCGTAGGGGAAGCGCTCAGGGTAGGGGATGCCCTCAGGGGAGTAGTTCTGGCTGAAGGGGGGATTCGTGATTACCCGGTCGAAGCGCATGAGTTCGCCGTCCCGGACGTGCTGGGGATCTCCCAGGGTGTCGCCGTTACGCATGTCGGCGCCCTGGATGCCGTGCAGGATCATGTTCATTTTGGAGATCGACCAGACCCCGCCGTTCTCCTCTTGGCCGTAGAGACCGAGGTTCCGCGGATTCTTACCCCGTTCCTCCACGTACTCCTGGGAGAGGATGAGCATGCCGCCAGAGCCGGAGCAAGGGTCGTAGATGCGCATGCCTTCCTGAGGTTGGGCCAGGCGCACCATCATGCGCACGACGGCCCGAGGCGTGTAGAACTCCCCGCCCTTCTTGCCTGCCGAATCGGCGAACTCCCCGATCAGGTACTCGTAGGCCGCCCCGAGAAGATCGGGGAACTCAAAGTCTTCGTTACGGAACCGATAGCGGTTGAAGTGGTCTATGAGCCGGCGGAGGGCCTTGTCCGAGAGGCGGCTTCTCCCCACCGTGCGGTTGAAGTCAATGTGGCGAAGGACCCCCTCCAGGGTAGAGTTGTGATCCTCCAGAGCGGCCAGAGCCTTGTTCAGGCCTTCCCCGATGTTGTGGTGCAGTTCGTCCCTCAGCTGCTCCCAGCGGGCCTCTGGGGGAACGTAGAAGGCGTCTTGGTAGAAGGCGGGGATGTCGGCCCGAAGCTTGGCTTCTTCCTCGCTCCTACCCCTGTTGCGCTGTTCCTCAATGACCTGCTCCCGGCGGGCCATGAACTGATCTGAGGCCCGCTTCAGGAAGAGCATGCCGAAAATGTATTCCTTGAACTCCGAGGCGTCCATCTTGCCCCGGAGAATATCCGCGGCCGCGAAAAGGTGACGTTCAAGCTGGGCCAGAGTGAGTTTGCGCGTGGAGCCGTTGTTTCCAACACTTGGCCTGAGCTTCACGTCTACGGCCGCTTTGCCAGTCCCCGGCTGGGAGCCGTCTCCCAAGATAGTCTCCAGCTGTCTTCGGTGTTCGGCACTCGGCTCCAACTTCCCAGTCTCCCACTGGGACACCTGCATTTGGCTGAGGCCCAGGCGCTCACCGAGTTCAGCCTGGTTCAATCCCAGGGTTTTGCGTCTGCTTCTGATCCATTGGCCCAGAGACATACTCCCCCTTGCCGTCGATATTAGAAGGGTATCGCTATACGCCTCCTCCGGGAAGCCCAGAGAAGACCCGAGGCAAGGATAAAGCAATTTTCTGCTCCCCCGCCCAGTCTGCCGGGAACATTCGGCATTGCCTACGAGCGTACCAAACGCCGCGGATACAAGAAGAGCCTTTCAACAATGACTCCGCTGGATAGAAGTCGACGTTCCTGTCACGGAAGACATCCGCCGCGATCGGCAGGCGCAGCACTCTGGCTGACACTGCTAATCAGCCGCGCGGCTTCTTGCGTCGGCTGAATTAGCTTTGTTATGTCGCTACTTCACCGTACCTTTGAAAGCTCGTATTCCAAGTGCTGCAAAGACTCGCGCGCCATTCTGCTTTGTTGAATAGACTGTTTCAGTCTGCTTTTGGCATCCCATTTGGTCCGACCTCTATCGGAATAGAACAACCATACGTTGTGTAGGCATGCAACAAGACTCGCCAGTTTCATGTCCATTTCGCGACATTCAAAGGGCGCAAACGCCAAGTTAGAGATCTCGGAATAGATCTCATCAACTCGCGTGCGATGTGCTTCAGTAGATGCAAGAAATGCATCCTCGTCGATGCTATCGCTGTTCAAAGCGATTAAGTCACTCTCGATTGCCGATAGCGACGCCTTCAATTCCTCAATGAGCGGCAACACCTTGTGGAAATATCTCTCCTTCGACAGCCTATTCGTTGAAACATGTTCCCCCAGAAAGTCGTAATTCGTGCTCCACTCTACAATGACGTTGTCGCCAACGTTTTCACCAGCGAAGCCCATTGGCCGAAACTGCGACTCCAAGTCATCGTGAATCCAAATGCTGCGGCAAATGTGATTTTGCCGGTTATGGTCCTCGGCGCTGGGATAAATGAATGTCCAAACCACGTGAGCGTCAGTATCCCCCCATTGCCCTTCAACCAGACGGTTCCGGTGGTACCTGCGTTCCTGGCCCTCGTTGGTGACCTGCCGCACTATGGCTCCAATTTCCGCCTTCGTGGCACTTCCATTCACGACGACTTCAAAGGAGTACCGCTTCGCAGCACCATGACTGATATCATCTGTCGTGAATATCGTGTAGCGATCAGTTGCGACGACGGGCGTTAAGAGATTGCGCAACGAATCAAACGATGAAGAATCAATTGTCTGGCTTGAGAGTACGCTCATTCTGTATCCTTTGCCGGTGGACGCTACTGTCTCGGCGTTCACGATCTGCCAATAAATCGTTTTGGCTTCTACATCGCAAAGGCAGACGAGCACGGGCAAAGCGTGATTTTGCCAGTACTCCACATGCTTCTTATCCGTGCGAAAGACATAGCCATCACTGTCCTTCTCAGAGAGATAGCTGGGGCCAGTTTTTAGCTGTATGCCCAAAAGTTGGCCGGTTGGCCGCTCCGATTCGATGAGTTCAGCGTGCGCGTCGATTCCGTAGTCGCTCTCCGCTTGTTCGCGAAACGCCAATCCAACCGTTTCGAATGCCGCCATTGCGATCCCGACACCTGCTCGTTCGGTGCGGTCAGTATTTTGAGCTTTCACTTGCGAACATTCCTTGCAGCAGGACGTTCGCCATAACCAGCCGCAAAAAGTGGTGCGTCGAAGGAGCACCGGTTTTTCCTGTCCGCATTGATGGCATTGTTAGGGATTCTTCGCAACATTCTTCGCCACCTTTTCAATCGCCCTGCTAATATCTTTAAGTTTTCGAACGTACGGGTCTTGAGGGACGTTCGCGCCAAAATACGCCTTTAGGTCAATTATGTTGTTTTCATTTACGGTCTTGTTTTGATAAGAATACTCGGCCGTAATCGTGAAGCTCTGGGGTAAGAGTTCTTTATCAGAATCCTCCTCAAATATTTTGAAGGATTGAGCGAGTGAAAAAACGATTTCTGCGCCGGGAGGAAAAGACTCAATTACATCATTGAATGCAGTAAACGAAGCTAGATCTGCTTCACCAGATTTCTCGCCAAATTTCTGGAAAGACTTGTCGATTGTTAGTTTAAGTTTGTTGGCGTTCGTCTTTCCTATGTTCATAATGCGTAGGTAAAAAATTGGGTTGTCTGGTTCAAGTACAGGCGCGACAGCAATATAGGGCCTCGTAACTGCTTCAGCCTGTTCGTGCATTACCTCTACTACCTTTTCATTCGCGCGCAAAATTCTGTGTGTGGCCCACGCGTAAAAGGCAGTAATGATTACCAAGGCTAGCGTTAAAATTTCCATTACCATGCGCTCCTTTCCTTTAGGCTCCGACCATGTTTATACCTATCCATGCAGAAACCCCAACATTGCAAGTTCTGCAATATCGCTGAGAGCAACTTGTCAATCGAGCTCTGGACGCCTTTACCACTCTGATTGAGAACATGGGCATAGATCGTGGTGGTGTTGGCATTGTGGCCAGCGGAAGAATCAACATTCTGCACTCTCATCCTGAGACTCTCCTACCGGGACACCTGCATTTGACTGAGGCCCAGGCGCTCACCGAGTTCAGCCTGGTTCAATCCCAAGACCTTGCGTCTACTTCTGATCCATTGGCCCAGAAACATACTCCCCCTTACTGTCGATATTAGAAGGGTATCGCTATACGCCTCCTCCGGGAAGCCCAGAGAAGACCCTAGGCAAGGATAAGGCAACTTTCTGCTCCCCCGCCCAGTCTGCCGGGAACATTCGGCATTACCTACGAGCGTACCAAACGCCGCGGATAGAGGAGGTCTGGTGCTTCAAGAACACCGTGCAGTTCTCCCTCCAACCTGTCTCTTCTCGCGTCATCGGTAACTCGGAACTCCACTCTGCTGCCGTTCGCACGGATGTCGAATTGGCAGGCCGAAGCACCTCCTGGGTCATCCCTGGAGGGGCGCTCCCAATCTTGCAAACAATCCGAGAGCTTCAGGAGAAACGCCAGCGGAGCACGCTCCCGACGAATGCGAGCACGTTCGAAGCAGCTGGCTGGCAGGTTGTGGACGAAGATCGCAGCGCAAGCAGAGAGAACGTCCCTCTCGAAAATTGACTGGTTCCAGTTGATATCGGGCCCAACCGGGATCTAATGGAATTCCCGGTTGGGGTTGTGCCTCTGATACAGCAGGTCGACCACATGGAGAACGGCAAGCGCACTGACCATCCCGTGGCACACGCGCCCCGAAGCGATCATGTCCAAGTATTCTCGATTTGCGTCGATCTCCAGCTTCCAGGCGTCCAGTTGACACTGGAGCAGATCCAGACTACTGTCGCCGCTCCTCAGTTCCTCGATTCCCGTAAGCCGATGCGTGAAGTTGAGATCCGGGGCGGGGACGCCAATAGTCCGCTTGATCGCGTTGAGCTTATCCGCAAATGAACCCGCTACATCTGCGGCTACCTGCGCCGGATATCCCACATCATGGAATAATCCCGCCAGCTTCCACTGGAACACGTCTACAACGCAATGACTCGTTCAAGGAACTCTCTAGCCTTCGTCTCATCTATCGCAGCGCTTGGTTGCTCGATAAGCCTGTTGATTGTTGTCCCCTCGAACTGGGACACTCCCCTCGAATTTCGCCCCGCCCAGTGCCGCAACAGAATAGTTGCTCCGAGCAGGTCCTTCTGAAACATAGAGACGAGGACTGTGCTGACATTCCGCTCCGAATCAACCCCAACGAAGTAGAACATGAACACGGAGCGGGCGTCTGCTAGGAATTCAAGTACTTTGTCGAGGTTGTAGGCTTTTGGATTGGAGTTCAGTATCATAATCTTGGTCTTTACATCTGTTTCTGTATCGTACAAATCGAACCGTCTTTGATAATCCCCGAGAGTGTTGTCGGTCTTGAAAGGGGGGAGCCCCTTCTGCCCTGAGTTGAGCGCGGCAATCAGACGCTCCCTGAGCCTCTCGTCTTCTCCGGCAATCAGGTACTCGATGACACGGCCACGCACATTCACGTTCTCAATCAGAGCGGCCAACAGTATCTCGTTCTTGTACTTGGCAACCTGTTTATCGAGTTCCGACTTCAGGATAGTTGCGTCAGAGATGCGACGAACTGAATGGCGCGGTTTGGGGAGGCGAGAATATTCACGACAGCCGCGTCGCCGACGGCGAACTTCGTACCGGATGGGGAAATGTTGTTCGTTGCCTCGACAAGTCGAGGCAAGTTGCCCTCGAAGCCGATCTCCGAGTTCTTGTGAACTGTGGCTTATCTTCTTCAAAAAGGTGGAGTTGGCAATGAGGCAGAAGTTTCGTGCAGGAGTAACGAGACAGACAATGAAGGGTCGGTCGTCATACTTGCGCAGATTGGACAAAGATAGAACCGTATTGCCGAAATTTCGAGTAGCGGATGAACTAAAGCGGATGGCGTAGTCGGTGCAGTAGAAAACGGAACGGTCCTTCGTCAGGCCCAGAGTTTCCGACACAAGCTTCGCTAAGCGCGCCTTGTCATTAATGCCTTCGTTCTCACGGATCAGCTGCAGAAGTGTTTCGAGGGGTTCACACATCGAAAAGACCCTTCGTTTGTCCTCCATTCCTCTTTGCAGGTGATGACTTCTGGTCGTTGAGGCTGTTCCTCTCCCAAAAAACACCGTCGGCATACCCTTGAATGCTCGAGTCCGTCCGAGCCATTGCAAGTCGCTTAATTGCCAAGCAGCAATACTCTCGGTTCAGTTCGATGCCGCAATAGCGGCGCCCGAGCTTCTTCGCGACCACAGCCGTCGTACCACTACCGAGGAAAGGGTCGAGCACGAAATCCTGGGGACGCGAGCTTGCAAGAATCAACTTCGCTATCAATTTCTCTGGCTTCTGGGTCGGATGATCGGTATTTTCCGGCATGGACCAGAAGGGTATCGTTATGTCCGACCACAGGTTTGATGGATGGGTTAGCCTGTAGTTGCCGTTGTTTGCCTCCTCCCAGTCTTTTGGCTTGCCGTTCTCGTGCCGATATGGGGCAATGACCTTCCGCTTGAGCTTTACGGCGTCCACATTGAACGTGTAGTCGTCCCCAACTGTGCAGAACCAAATGTCCTCTGTGTTGTTCTTCCAGTTCGCTTTCGCGCCTCGACCTTTCTCGCGCTCCCATGTGATCCTGTTACGAACATGGAAATGCCCGTCCAGAACTGGAAAGACCAGCGTGGATGTTCGCCAATCGCTACAAACGTACACAGAGGCTTCTGGTCTGAGTAATGGAATCATGGCTGACAACGTGCTTTCGAACCATGAGACATACTCCTCGGCCTCTTTGGCGCGAAACACATGCCCGTTGAAGTTCTTTGTCAGGTTGTAGGGCGGATCAAGGATTAGCAGATCCACAAAGGACCGGGGTAGTAACGGAACGGCATCGCCATAGTCCTGATTGATGACACGGTCTGTTACGTCCGCCACGGCAGCGGGATGCGACAATTGCAGAAGGTCAGAGGAGAGGATTGTCATTTCCTCCTCAGTGCATGTCAGCGTTCTATTTCGTGGTGCGCGTGTTTTCATACTTGCGTCTTCAATTCTATTGAGGCCTAACAGTGTTCATACCTACGCATACACTAACGCCAGCACTGCAAATTCTGCAATATCGCTGAGAGCAACTTGTCAATCGGGCTCTGGGCGCCTTTACCACCCTGCTTGAGAACATGGGCATAGATCATGGTGGTGCTGGCATTGTGGTTGGCGGAAGAATCAACATCCTGCACTCTCATCCTGAGACTCTCCCACTGGGACACCTGCATTTGGTTGAGGCCCAAGCACGTACTGGGTTCAGCCTGGTTCAATCCCAGGGCTTTGCGTCTACCTCTGATCCATCGGCTCAGAGACATACTCCCCCTTACTGTCGTTATTAGAAGGGTATCGCTATACGCCTCCCCCGGGAAGCCCAGAGAAGACCCTAGGCTAAGATAAGGCAACTTTCTGCTCCCCGCCCAGTCTGCCGGGAACATTCGGCATTGCCTGTAAGCGTACCAAACGCGGCGGACAGAAGAAGAGCCGTTCCACAATGACTCCGCTGGGTACAAGTCGACGTTCCAGCCGCGAAAAGAGACATCCGCCACGTTCGCTAGGCGCAGCTTCCTGACTAGCCCCGTTTTCCGCACCTGCGGACGCCAGGTCTCGCCGCCCCCTGTTCCGGCCGAGGAAGTGCGATACCGAGTATTTCCAGGATGCGCCGCTGGGTGTGGGTCAGACGGTCGAGTTCTGGGCCGCGGTGGGTGTAGGTGAGTCCGAGTCCCTGAAACGCAGCCAGGATGTTGCGGCTGGTAGGGCGGGCCGAGCGGCCCTCGGGCAAGAGACCGAGAGGCTTCTCCCCACCGAGGCGCTCCCGCAGGTCGGCCTCCAGGAGCCCAAAGACGAGCAGGGCCAGACCCACCAGGGAGACGAGCGCGGCGATGCGGTCGTCGTTGTGCAGGAAGAGGGGCCGCACCCGCAGGGGACCCTTCAGGTCCCGGTGACGCTGCTCCACCACCCACTGGTCCTTGTAGAGGCGGAGCACGTCCTGGGCCGAGAGGTCTCCGGGGAGGTTGCCGGCGAGGGCGTAGAGGCCGTCGGTGCGGGCGGCCCCGGCGATGGCCGCCTCCACCCGCCTGAATTCCAGAGTGGGCCGCCCCCGCACTCCTCCACCTCCACCTCCAGGAGACCAGCAAGGGGGGAGAGAAAACCCGGCCCACCCGACGCAGGACCGCTTCTTTGGTCTGGTAATGGGGGCCGCCGAGGCCCCGCCGGATGCGCGCCAGGGCATCTTCGGCCTTGACGAGAGCCCGCTCCCGACCCTCCCTGACGCTCCTCTCCTCCTCCGAAGACCAGATGTAGGCCACCGCGAGGTCGTGAGGAGCGCCCGGCCCCGCTGGGGCAGGAGCGCATCCACCGTCTCCTTGACGCCGAGACGGGTGAGGTAGTGCTGCACGAGGAGCAGAGACCCCACCTCCCGGCGGGTGCCCAAGAAGGGCGGATCCAGGCGGGCGAAGCTGCCGGCCAGCTGCTCCAGTTGGCCCGACGCTTTCAGTACATCCTCCCGCCCCAGAGAAGCCACAATCCGCTGGCGCACCTTGCCTTCCTCGTCCCGGTAGACCTCCACCAGGCGCAGGTATACGTAATGCTTCTCGCCGCGGCGTACTTGGTAGCGTTTCACGTACATGTTGGCCCTGCGCTACCAGGCTGTTCCCCTTATTGCAAGCGATATCCACTATGTCATTGTCCCTACAAAACCGGTCGGTCCCGCGCACAAAGAAGCATCACTCGAGGCGCTACTCACGACAATGTGCCTACGCATGCAGGGGAAAAGGCTCCCGCCGGTGGTGCGGCGGGGGTCAAGAAGGGAGGGGCTGCCTCAGAGAGGTGGGGAAAACGGGGCTAGCGCAAAGCTACGCGGCGGCTTTGGAGCAGAGCGGAAAGGCCGTCCGGCGGAGCGCCTTGTTGGACTGAATCTAGCTTGATCATTCTTCTTCTTCCTCCTCTGGATATGGGACAGGTTCCGCAGGGACCCAGCCTTCTCTATCTGGTGCATTGTGGTCATTCCGCATGCTTCTCCCTTCCGTCGTGATGACCTTGCCACCTCTGTGAATGAAGGCACGAACAACTGACTTTCGAGGATGAGCTTCGTCTACCTTCGCTGCGCTCACTACTGCCGTGAAGTTGGAACCACTTTGGTCCAGCTGTGAGCGCAACTGCGGCCCCAACCATCTGTCCAAGAGTTCTGTTGAAACATTGTGCCTTGAACCGTGATGCGGCACCTGAAAGCGGTCTATGCCTGGAAGGCTCAAGCCAACATAGGGGGCATAATCAGCCGCTTCCTCCAGAGCAGCACGGCCAGCATCCCCAGTTAGCAGAACTTTTTTCCCACATAGGTTGGCGTATTGGATGACGCTCATGTTGTTCTCCGCACTTGTATCATCGTCTGGGAACGTCTCTTGCCCCCACGCGGCTCGAATGAATGCGATGACTTTCTCGGAAACTCGGCCCGCCGCCCGAGCAAGTGACAATTGCTCCGCCTTAGTTGACTCGGGAGTCTTCTCGGATTCAACAATGAGGTCAAGGTAGCGACTCTTTGTTGGTGCCATAACCCCAAAATGCCCAATGAGGGCTCCTTGAAGCGGTTCACAGATGGAAACGTCATGCTCCTCTGCTAACTCTTCCAGTGCAGCAATATTGGGATAGAGTTCCTTGAGCCTCTTGATCAGATTGTCGACGGAATTAAATCGGCTGAATCTGTCAATTAGCTCGTCAGCATAGAGCCAGGGACGAAGCATCCAAAGCTCACCAATTTCGTACTCGCCGAAAAGCTTTATGAGGCCCCCCGCATGATCTCCGTCTGGATGAGTCACCACCACCGCATCGACATAAGAGGGAGCATCATAGTACTTTTTGATGTGCTCAATAACTGTGTCGCCCGTATCCTGAAACCCTCCATCGGTGACATGAATTCGTGTCGTCCCATTTAACGAATACCGAATTGGTATTGCATCACCGCTTCTTTTCGCCTGGACATCCAAAAAATCAATCTCGAAAAAGTCAGCCATTTGTCATTCCTTCCCCTTGGTGTATTGAATACGTTTCTGTATATATTGGGTTTGTTTACGATACGAGAAGCAGAAAAGCACCAGCATGCCCACAACCGCGAACTCTGCAGTCCATCGCTCCATAATTGGGAAGCTGATAGATAGACGTTCGTATATCTTCAGAAGGATAAGAGATACGAAGAGCGAGCAGAATGTTCTGTACATGTTATTGACTTCAGAAAGTACCTCTAGCGATTTGTCCTCTTTGGATGCCGAAAGAAAACTAACATAAGGCGAAAACTTGACGAATTTGCTCCACTTTAGGAGAGGTTCGATGACTATAGAGCCAAGTCTGCTGATGATCAGACCGATAAAGTAGTATAGAAAGACACCGAGGATGATATCTTGCTGTACAAAGTAGAAGTTAGTTAGGGCGTCCGCTAGAACAACGAACACAACTCCCGGAAGCAGATAGTTGAAGATATTGTAGGACGATAGCTTTTCAAGCAGATCTTTCATTAAATAATCCTTTACATTCCGCTCATATCATGTAGGTGGCCCAACGTATTTGCGCTTCATGGGAAGCGCGCCCCCAGCGCGCTTCTTTGCCCGAGTCTACCTCACTCGGGCGCGCTTTATGCTGGAAGCGCGGGTTAGATGTCCGCCGAGCCGGGTGCAGTAATGAATGCCAGGAATTGCTTGCCGATGGACGTCGTCCGAGAAGCGACCATGCCCTGGCCGGTCATCGTGGCGTGGAGGTAGGATCCTGACGCCGCTAGGCCAGCCGCCTGAAGATCCTGCACCATCTGGTCGTAGAGGGCACGCTGACCAACCAGGTCTGGGAAGCAGTGCTCTAGAACGGTGGCAACGCCTCCCATGCCCCAGCCCGGGTTGGCGCTTCCATTGGCTGACATCCAGGCAACGGGGTCATCGAGAAACCCAAGGATGCGCAAATGCCACGGCGTGAGTTCATCTATCAGGCGTACGAAGATGGCCTGCTCGTCATCGGATGGCGCGCTAGGCAGGCCTGAGTTCAGCACGGCGTTCCGCAAAGCGTTGAGCTTCTCCCGCTGATGGTTGCGCAGCGCTATCTGCGACGCCTGCATCGCCGTCGTAACGAAGGCTGCATTCTGGCCCAACTCAGAGGCTTCGAGTCCCTCAACACGACCGTCGATCTCCTCAATGATCTCCACGAGTCCCTGGAGCCACTCCGCCTTTCGCTTCTCGATCGGCGCCGCAAAGACACTCTCGAACACGACCTGAAGTGGGCCACCAGCTATCGGCATGGCGGCAACAATCCCACGCCCGACCTCGTATGCGACGTCGCTCGCGGACTTCTTCTCCGGTGGCCGCTTCATCGCGCCTCCTGCGGAACATGTAACGTTCTTGGGGATGAGCGGCGCGCGAAGCGAGTCCGCTCGATCCCCGGGTTAGCACCCTGGGCGTCAGGTGCCTAGGGTAGTCCTTTCTTCAAGATGCGATAGTGCTCGGAATCAGACTCCTCTACAACGGCGAGCAACACACGCACTGCCTCCTGAGCCTCGCCCCTGTCCCTGTGTGCGACAGCACAAGTCGGATCGTCGGCGTGTGAGTACACCTGTACGAGGCGGTAGAGCTTGTCCTTCTGAACGTCAGATACCTGCTTGGTGGGAAGTTGCTCCACCTTGCCGCGCAAATCGGCGGTCGTTGGTATCTTGAAGCCCGCGTAGATCTCAAGGAACCTGCGGGCGATGTTTCCAATGGTGTAGAGGTCGGCATATATCGGAGCACCATCCCCACTGAAGTGGCAGAGTCGTCCGAAGAGGTACTGATACTCCGAGTTGTAGTCTCTGAGAGTCGCATCCATGGGGGCAATGTGAGAAACGCGCTCGTTGTCCACCAGTGCCGTCTCAACCGCGTAGAAGGAGCACGGAGTCTCTTCTCCGTCGCCCCCCATGGCCTTTCGGTTCTTCTGCTTGAACCATGACTTCGTGAGGTTGAACAGTTCGAAGTTGTGGGTCAGAACGAACAGCTGTCTAGCCGACTTGAAGTGGCGCTGAATCAGCGCGAAGCAATGATAGATGTAGTTGGAGTCGAGACTCGACACCGGGTCATCAATGACTATCACACCGTCGCTCACGCGGAATTCACGCTCTTGCGTCTTAGCGATGAAGTAGGCGAATGCGATGGCTGTCTTCTCGCCCTCGCTTAGGTTCTCCCCAATACGGCCGTCCCTTCGAATCACGTAGCCTTTCCCCTGAGAATCGAGCTCCAACGCAATCTCACTGCCGCCGAAGAAGCCGGAGAGATGCGCGTTGATTCGCTTGACCGCAGCATGGATGTTCGATGTCGCGCGAGTCAATACTTCTATACGCTCGCTGTTCGCGTTCAGGGCCGCCGAGGCGGCTGCTTCGGCCCCTTGTGTATCGCGCAAGGCCTCGTCCATATCCGCGTAGCCCTCAATCCTCATGGCCTCGGCAATGATGTGCTCCGCGAGGAGCTTTTTCTTCTCAGCCACCTCTGCGCTGTGATTCTGCACCTTGTCGTTGTGAGCGTCGATCAAGTCATTGAGTTGGCGGACAGTTTCATTGTGTCGTGCCTCGAAGTTCTTAGGAGGTCCGGGTGGCGCCTCAACAGGCCTGAGCGGATTCTCGAGTCGAGCTTCTAGCTGTCTCGTGCAAGCCTCAACCCAATCTGCAAGCTCAACGCCTTGCTGTGCGTGGACAGCCGCTAGCTTCTTGAACTCCTTCGCGAGTTCGGGATACAAGTCGGTATTCGGGGAGTCCCAGCTTGTTACCAGGTCCTCGAGTGCATCGATTGATGCTCGGATGTCCTTCACAAGTGCCTCGTAGTCCTCGCTGAAGTGCTGAGCTAGCTGATCCAGGAAGCTGGGCTCCAGCTGAGCCTCGCAGTATGGGCACGTGTCGCGCTGCTCCCGTTCAACCTGAAGCTGGAATCCTTTTCGCACCCAAGCGTTCAGTGCGGGATCATCGGTCAAGCGGGCCAAGCTCTCGGACGCGACCGTGCGGGTGGCGACTTCCTGCAGGATTTCGTGGACTGATTCGAGATTGGATGCGTCATCAATAGCGGGCCATCGCACTGAGAACTCGGCAAACGTGTCCTGTTGCGGCCTCGGTTCACTCGAAACGAGCTCGCGAGCCGCTTCGCGGTCGGCCTTCCCTAACTCCCGGAACGTTGTCGGGTCCTTCTCGCCCAGCAGACTCTTGAGCTTGCCCTTGTCGTAGTTGCGGTACTCGTCTTGGACCTGAAGGTTACCGACAGCGTTCTTGATGCTCAGAGCGGTCGCTTCGAGAAACCTCTTGACGGCGGTCTTAGCGGCAGTCCGCGCGCCCACTGCTGCACCTTTGGCCGCCACAAGCCCCTCCTTGCGGCGGGTCAAGTCCTCTAACTCGGCTTGTGCTTTGATGTCCTCTTCACTGATGTAGACGATGGGTTCACATTCCGAGGTATCAAATGACACGTTCCGGTCGATGAAGTCCTTGTTGAACACCCGCACTGCAAGGTCACACGATGAGATGTTCTCGGGGGTGAACTGCTGCCGAGTATCCGTTTTCAGTCGAAAGAACCCGCCCTCGGGGTACTGTCTGAACTCAGTGGACTTCTCTTCGCAGGCCTCGAACACTCTGGAGAGAGTGGTCTTCCCGCACCTGTTCCAGCCGTAGATTAGGTTGAACTTCTGGAACTCAGGGTATGACGTAGCGGGGTCGAGAGCGAGGATGCCCATCTTGCCGCGAGTGGAGATGCTCCTGACGATCAAAGGTGTCCCCTCATGCCCCCGGAACAGCGCCGTGCACGCAGTGGCGCCTCTTGTGGTGCCAACGCTGAGGATGAGCGGCGGCGGCTACTAAGATATTCCTCACCGAGCCGCCTGCCGCTCTATCCATTGGTCAGGCACCCCTGTCACGCGTTCTAATGAAACTAAGTTTGCTTCCAGCGCAATAGATTTCACTACGGTGGTTGCTGGTAGTCGACGGGTCGTCAGGCCGCCCGCAAGTTCCTTGGAGCGTGATGGCCAAGCGTTAACGTGGAGAGTCATTGGAAGGTGGGGAATTGGCGTCGGGTTCCAATTAGCGCGCCTATGAACTAGTTGATCGTCAACTAACCATCGAATCTCGCAAGACCCCCATTCTATTGCGAAACGATGGCCGGATTCTGATGCATCAAAACCAAGGTCGATGTAGCTTGGGGCACCTCTATACCCATAGTCAAATCGCGTTCCCTCGTCACCCGGATTGTAGAAGACATTGACCAGGAGGCGGTCTGTTCGATTCCCCACGATCTCGATATCTATTTCCTGACGCGGTGAATCGCGGTGGAGAAAGAACCCCGTAACCACACCGGGCACGTTTGACGCCTGAATGACGGCGTCAAACCTTCCGAATAAATATCGGTCGCGACTGGATAGAGCTGCAGCGCTGTAGTCTCGAACGCCGAGTGACTCCCTTCCAATACTTAGTATAGCCCCAATCTCGGGACGGAACTCGACGTTTGCTGGACGAAACAACGCCATATTTCCCGTGAAGGTATCGTCTCGCAGGAGCCAGCGGCTGGTGTCGAGAATTTCCAAATTGTCGATGACTCCAACGGGCGTTCCAACGCCCGGGGGCCCTCCTTCTGCCAGGATGGAACGAATGCCTTTCCACCTCTGACGTGGCTCAACAACCCATGGCGAACTGTCCCGCTTAGGAGTCCTGCAACTAAGGACTGCGTGCGCATCGATGGTTTCGCCTTGGAGTTGCCTTTGTCCAAGATCTGCCAACTCAGGGAAGGAGCAGGCTGGTGGCACGCAATTGAGATGCTCGCAAAGGATCTGCCATTTATTGGATGCCTCTATATCAAGGACGGCAACATCGGAGTCATTGAAATCATCGGCAGCATTCAGGCTGGTGTCTTCTGCAATTCCGGTTTTGCCAGTGGTGATTATAATCTTAGCCTGAGGGTAGCGCTCCTTGAGTTCACAAACTCTCCCCGCTAAAGATCCGATGTTCACATATGCGTCAAAAACTCGATCGGCACTTCCCACAAGAAGTAGCTCAAGTTCAAGTCCTGGGAGCGCTTCTAAATCACTGCAGCATCTGTATCCGAGCATGGACAGAGCCATTGCAAGTGATGAAAGGCCAGAATCCGCTGATCCAAATACAAAAACAGGCCGCACAGTTGGGCTAACTTGAAATAGAGCTGCGCCCTCACTGTCGATAACGCCAATCTTGGTGAGAGCCGGGAGTATTGAATATGAGTTGGTGGAACTGCCATCGCGCCGCTGGCTAATGATAGACCGCCTAGTCGCGCGAACATCCAGCGCTCGAAACTGGTGATTTATCCAAAGGTCTACGGGCCCTCGACAAGGTAGGAGTCGAAGGAGCTTCTCAGCGCCTTCGCGCGAAATAACGTATCCGGACAGATGCCAGAGTCCACGCACAGGGCGAAACACATTACTTGAAAGGAAGGTCTTGGGGGCGCCGTGCTTCACCTCCTCGTAGGACAGATAGAGAATGTCGAAATTGCTTGTCGTGTCAACTTCAGCCCCAATTTCACCCCAAGCCCGGTCCAGATGTGGAGCAAACCCCGATTGAAACCACACATCGTCCTCTAGGACGAGTACATATGCATGCTTGCTCGCCGCGACCCGTCGCCAGACATCGATGTGTGAGCGAGCGACCGCAATCTCAGGTCGACTCATTCGAATTGGGGAATTGAGTTCGAGCCGGGTAGGGAGAGCTAGTGGTTGGGGCTCCACAAAGAGCTGCTCTCCGAGTGTATAAAGTGGATCAATGTCGGCGTCTTTGAGTGGCTCCTGAGTGATGGTTTTAGCATCAACAGCGGAATATCGCTCAGTCAGATTCCAGAGATCAGCTCCCGACGAATCCAATACATGCTTGAGCTCTCGCTCCATCTCGACCCAACGATCTGGTTGGCGATTCAGATTGATGACGTAAATGCGCTCTATCTGCGGCCGCTGCTTTGTATTCAAGGGCCCGAATGCTTGAGCCCTTTTCCTCGGCAGCATCCCTCGGCATTTCATCGCGATGCGATACAAGACCTTCAAAGGTGCGCGCAAGGGAGAGGCGAGGTTCATTTATCACCCTCGACATTTACTTCTGGATAGCCTCGACAGTTCGAAAGCCTCCAGTTTCTTTGGTCGTTCCTGTAACTGAGCGCCCATCTACTCTTGGCAATATTCTCCCAATCGCACAGGACAAGCAAGGCCCGCTCAATCTCGCCGTTCTCGGTTACAGCGTCAAATATCGATTTGGTGAGGTTTCCGGGGCCGGTCGTCGACTGGATTTCCGGTAAGCCATTCGCCACATCTTGCTCAAGGGATAGGGTGGCTTGTGCGAGTGCTCGCTCTACCAGGGGGTGCCCGCTATCTGCAATTAGCGGATTGTTGTTAAAGTAGAAAATCCAGCCCAATGCGCTTGCGCCCGGCTCAGTGAAGAGTGATGGTGGCACCATCTTGTTCGTCGCCATGTCATAGCATAGCGGCTGAATTTTTAGCCGCCCATCACTGAAGAGCTGTTGGATTGGAGACCCGCAATACACATCATCAGCGTCTATATAGCACCCGCCCTCCACGAGGATATAGCAGAGTCGGAAGTAGTCTGACTGCATTGCCGGGTGATAGCACTTGTCGTAGGCCTGCTTGTACCGTGGGCCCAGTTTCTGAAGAATAAAACCTCCTGCTTGGTGCTCGTCGAAAAGGAGTCGCTCAACGCCCTGTTCCTCTGTCTTCCTCCATGATTCGATGCACTCTCCAACATCTCCAGGCAGTCGATCCAGGTCGTCCCAAAACTGCACAATCCTTTTTGGGAGCTTCCTGGCGAAAACAGAGGATGCGACCTCGGATCCGCCGGAACGCTGAACAAGCCGCTGAACAAAGCTCGAGCGCGCGCTGTGATTCTCCTCTGTTGGATTACTCGCATTCATGATACTTGCTCGTCGCCAGACCGCCGACCGTTCTATCCACTAGTTGGCGCCCTCCAGCGCGTAGTCCTTCAACGCTTCTATCAGCCTACTATTAGGCGCATCTGAATTGTATCCGCCGCCAACTTGCCAGGATTTCGTGTTCAGAACATTCGAGTGCGCATCAACGACTTGAACGAGTGCATCATGGTCGATCAAATACCAAGTGCCATTGATGGGAACAGTGATGTGAAGTCCTTTCTCCGCATATTTTTTATCGACGGTAAGACGGGCCTTAAGCTGAACCTTTGGTGTATCTTTCCGATCCTTGTGATATGCGAGAAATCCGCGCCTTGCCAGTCGTCAGCGAGCTTTGTGCAGTTAAAGCTGTAAGCGGCCAGCGCGCCGGCGACTTTCTGGAAGTTGTAGTTCTCCTTCTGTTTGGCGTTAAGATCTGCATATTTGACCCGCTTGATGTTCTTCATGGTTTATGGGGGTGCCTAACAGTGTTTATACCTATCCATATACTAACCCCAACATAGAAAATTCTGCAATATAACACCCAAGTCTCTCACACGATATTCTAACAGTAGCAGACAGAATAGGTTTTATGCTGGTGGTTTAGGTTGATCCGGTTAATCCTCCATCGCTGAGGGCAACTTGTCAATCGGGCTCTGGGCGCCTTTACCACCCTGCTTGAGAACATGGGTATCGATCATGGTGGTGCTGGCATTGTGGTTGGCGGATAAATCAACATCCTGCACTCTCATCCTGAGACTCTCCCACTGGGACACCTGCATTTGACTGATGCCCAGGCGTTCACCGAGTTCAGCCTGGTCCAATCCCAAGATCTTGCGTCTACTTCTGATCCATTAGCCCAGAGACATACTCCCCCTTGCCGTCGATATTAGAAGGGTATCGTTATACGCCTCCCCCGGGAAGCCCAGAGAAGACCCTAGGCAAGGATAAAGCAACTCTCTGCTCCCCCACCCAGTCTGCCGGGAACATTCGGCATTACCTACGAGTGTACCAAACGCAGCGGATAGAAAAAGAGCCGTTCAACAATGACTCCGCTGCGGAGTAGAAGTTGACGTTCCGGTTGCGAGAAGAGACATCCGCCACGTTCGGCAGGCGCAGCTTCCTGACTAGCCCCGTTTTCCGCACCTGCGGACGCCACGCGACTAGGACAACCGCAATTCACAGGGAAGTTCGGGAAGTCGTCGGCGATTAGGATGAACTGCAGGCTCCTTGGTACCGCTGAAGTGAATTCAGAGACCAGTTCCGTGTTCTGCTAGGTCGACACAATCCGAGAATAGCGTGTCCTTGAGGGTGTCGCAGGTAGTCAATAAGCCCGCAAACGATACGGTGTACGTCTCGCCTCCAGATGCCTTAGCAGCTCTAAGAGTTTCAGGAATCTCATCGAAGGACTTGAGAAGCGTATCAATCTCACTGCTGTAGTCATGCATATACGGCGAGCGATACTTGATGGTGAAGTCGGCAAGTTCCTCGGCCCTTTGCTGCCAAACCTCCCAAGCGCGCGTCGATGGGCGTGTAGGGTCCTGGTGAGCACGAACGAGTTGAGCAGTCGCCACCTGGGCACTACCAACAACATCTATCATCTCAATGAGGACATCCTGCTTCTTGTCTCTTGCTCTGCCTACGACACTCAGGTCCGACCGGAGACTCTCAAGGCGCGCGTCAGAATCGGAGTTAATCTTCGCCTTGAGGCGCTCGCCGACATAGTAGCTCAGAATGACTTGCGAAAGCGCAGAGACAACGACAATCAATGCTACCAAGAGAAGCAGGCGCGTGTTGCCATTCTGTATCGCGTTCACAACCTCGTTCATGGATGCGGTGCTCCCTGATTCGTCGTGTGGTCGATCCTTCGACTATCGGAAATGTCTACCGGAGACGCCTCCCAGACGCAGAGTGCAGCCAGTAGCTGCGCCCGGCAGTGGCATCCGCAATCTGCCTATCAAGTTGCGTGCCGTCGACCGTACCAGCAACACCGGCAGTAATGCAAGTGGCGCCTAACGGTCCCGCGTTTCTGGTGCGCACCCATCATGCCCACACCCGAGACCGAGCCGCAAGGCGAGGGATACGGACCTATTCGCCCAGATCCCGGCAGCAGCAAACGCTTGTTAGGCGGTGCCGTGGTCCGGTACCCGCGCACCGGGGACTCGTGCCCAGCTGGGCACGAGTCCCCGGGTTACCGCCAAGCCACTCCGCCGGCGAAACGGGACGGCCCTTGCACATACATAGCATTGCTATGTATACTACCCCTATGTATGAACGACAATCGTCCTGGATCTCGTCTCGCCGCCCGACATGGACATAGGCAAAGACCTGGTCGCCGCGTCCGCCACGCCCCTGGTGCTGGCCATCCTCAGCGAGGGTGAGAGCTACGGCTACGCCATCATCAAGCGTGTGGAAGAGCTGTCCGGCGGGGAGCTGCAGTGGACGGACGGCATGCTGTATCCGGTCCTCCATCGCCTGGAGCGCAATGGCCTGGTGACGGCCAGCTGGGGCCGGTCCGAGCCGGGCCGGCGGCGGAAGTACTACCGGCTCACCGACCAGGGCTCAGAGGAGCTGGCGAACCAGCAGCGGCAGTGGCAGGTCATAAACGATACACTCCGCTCAACCCCGTTCAAGTTGTTCCAACTCGCGCCGCAGGGGATCTGATGGCGCACGTAGGAGGGATGCAGGTGCTTGAGGAACGAATTGATGAATGGCGGCGCTACCTAAGCCGACGGCAGGCCATCGACGCTACGGACGTGGATGAGCTAGAGGACCACCTCCGGAGCCAGGTAGCCGACCTCCAGGAGGCGGGGCTCGACGAGGAGGAGGCCTTCCTCATCGGCGTGAAGCGCCTGGGCGAGCTCGACACGCTGTCCCGGGAGTTCGCCCGGGAGCACTCGGAACGTCTGTGGAAGCGCCTGGTGGTAGCGGAGGCCGAGGAGGGTGGGGCGAAGTGGAGCCGGGAGGCCCTGGTGGCCCTGGGCCTGGCGGTGGCGGCTGCGCTGGCCATTAAGGTGCCCGCGCTCTTCGGGCTGAGCCTCAACGGCCCGGAGGCCGCGCAGCTGTTTTACGCCCGCAACTTCAGCTTCTTCGTCCTCCCCTTCCTCGCCGGATTCTTCGCGTGGAAGCGGGGGATGAGCTCCGCGGGCCTGCTGGGGCTGGCGGCGCCCTTCATCCTGGGCGTCCTGGCCGTGAACCTCCTTCCCTTCGATCCCGGGGGGTACACGGAGGTGCTGGCGGCCCTGCATCTTCCCATGGCGCTCTGGCTCGCCGTGGGCATCGGGTACGCGGGCGGCGCCTGGCGGAGCCATGAACGGCGCATGAACTACGTGCGCTTCTCCGGGGAGTGGTTCATCTACTATGTCCTCATCGCCTTGGGCGGCGGCGTCCTGATGATGTTCACCGTGTTCATCTTCGGCGCCATCGGCCTGGACGTGGAGTGGCTCCTGGAATCCTGGATCCTTCCCTGTGGCGTCGTGGGGGCGGTCATCATCGCCGGTTGGCTGGTGGAGGCCAAACAGAGCGTCATCGAGAACATGGCGCCGGTGCTCACCCAGCTGTTCACGCCCCTCTTCACCATCATGCTCATGGCGTTCCTGGCCACCATGGTGTGGACGGGGAGCGGGATCGACGTGGAGCGTGAGGTCCTCATCGGCTTCGACCTGCTCCTCGTCCTCGTGGTGGGCCTACTCCTCTACGCCATCTCGGCCAGGGATCCCAAAGCGCAGCCCGGCTTCTTCGATGCCTTGCAGCTCGTGCTGGTAATCTGCGCCCTACTGGTGGACGCCATGGCTCTTTGGGCCATCTTGGCGCGCCTCTCCGCGTTCGGCTTCAGCCCCAATCGGGTGGCCGCCCTGGGAGAGAATCTCATCCTGGTGGTGAACCTGGGCTGGTCCGCCGTGCTCTACACGAGGTTCCTCCGGAAGCGCGCGGGCTTCGCACCCCTGGAGCGGTGGCAGACGGCGTACCTGCCGGTGTACGCCGTGTGGGCGTGGATCGTGGTGGTGATCTTCCCGCTGGTGTTCGGGTTCCGTTAGGGACGCGCGGCGCCGAATGTGTTGCCAGACATTTGCGTCATGTACTTCGCCAACCCCTTCTTGCATTTGGGGCAGGAAATGATCTGATCCGGGCCGGGTAGCATCTAAACCACATCCTCTCGCGTTGAACAGTTCATTTACCCTACTGTGTATCAGACGATACGCCTTTCGGTAAACCAACCTTGCGGATGGTGGCCACCCACTCCCGCGGGCCACGCTCCTCGCTTCCCCACACGAATTCTCCCTCATGCTCCATCATGAATTGATAGTGGAGCGGCCGAGGATCGTGATCGTTGGTA
>Ga0075527_10000033_pt1 | contig 31864 bp, 23 predicted proteins | sample NGEPer11B_FD_74784 | JGI IMG/M metagenome (GOLD analysis project Ga0075527, IMG submission 74784) | Arctic peat soil microbial communities from the Barrow Environmental Observatory site, Barrow, Alaska, USA - NGEE Permafrost305-11B | ecosystem: Environmental > Terrestrial > Soil > Wetlands >...
AAAAAAAGTAGAATGGAAAGGCAAGCGCGATGAGCGCCCCAAGCCCCATGATCGAGTTTCGGAATTGTGTGCTCTCAGGTGTCAGAAACAGCGCTCCGGCGAATGACATGAGAACACCAAGTGCAGAGACATACAGCACCCAATTGTATCCGATGCTGGCCAACACCCCCCGCGCGTCGGAAAACCCGACTTGAACCTGGTATCCCCCTGTGTCCGTGAAAGACACAGTTGGCAGCGCAAAAAGCGCAATCGTCCCTATGCCGAGGATGATCGGAATCAGGTACTTTGCCGGGTCTGGATCAGTGCGAGCAGGACTGTGTACTTGCTGAGCTTCCATCACACTTCCCTATCCTCAAAGAGATCGCTAGTGCTAACGGAGAGCTGAAACCGGGCGGAGACATCCATTCCCTTCGGATGGATCGTGTCCCTGGTTCCTTCTCAAGGCGGAACATCCGGTGAAGCTTGGGGGCTCGAATCTCACCGGATGCCGCGTGCCTGGAGACGGGGGACTCCTCCCACCACTGTTCGGATGTCTCCTGTTCCCGTGCCTCTACCCTACCCGACCCAATCAGCGGGAAAAAGGAAGTTACCCCGCAGCTTTGATGCAATTTTGGCCAATTCGTGCATAATAAGCCCACAACTAGCGACATGGCTCTCGAATTTCTCCCGGCGCAGGGTCCGGCGGTTCATCAGCCGCCACGAGCCAGTCAGTCCTGACCTGCTTGATTGGTCAGATATGTTACCGCCAGTGGGGGGCTCAAATGGCGGATGGACAACGATCTCCGTTTGGCGGCCTGGTCCACGCATACCGCCGCGGGCTAAGCCTGTCACAGCCTGGGCTGGCCAAACGCGCCAATCAAGTGAGCAAGACCATCCTGAACGGCGGCACCGTCTCTGATCGCACCGTCAACGCGATCGAGCGCACCACGGACGACCCCGCCAACTGGCATGTCCCGCACCAGTCGACCGTGACGACGCTTTGCAAGGTCTTCGGCCTGGAACCAGGGACGACCGCCCGCAACGCATTCATGGACGCCGCCACGATCTCGAAAGCCCTGACCCGGCAAGTCGCGCCGGGCGACGATGACTCCGATTACCCTTCCCCGCCCTTTGTGGAGGCCGGTCGCGAGCCGCACCTCGCCCGGCTGCGCCAGGAGGTCGATGCCGCCGTCGCGCGCCAGGCTGGCGTGGTCTTTGTCAGCGCCGATTATGGCGCGGGCAAGAGCCGGCTGATTCACGAGATTTGCCGGGAGGCGGTGAAACGCCATCCCGGGCTGGTGACGCTCTGGGGGTATTGCCCTGAGCCCGGCGAGACCCCGCTGTCGCACGCGCCCTTCCGGCACATCGTCAGGCTGATGGTTGGCGACGTCACGGTCGCCAGGCCGGAACAGCTTGTCTCCCGCGCCAATGAATCCCGGATGGCGGTCCGGGCGCCGGACGCGGCGCGAGCGCTCGCCACCGACGGTCGCCTGCTGATCAACCGGGTGCTGTCCGACGAAACGCTCTGGAACGACACGCTGGCCAGCGCGCTCGATCCTGAGCAGTTGCGCCGCGTCAACCTCGTGCTTCAGGGCGCCCCGCCGCTGCCGGAGGAGACGCCGAGCATGTGCGAGCAGTTTTTCCGGGTGCTCTCCGGCTATGCCGCGGGCGGACCGATTGTGCTGGTCCTGGAGGATCTGCACCGCGCGGACTCCGGCACGATCGAATCGCTCACCCACCTGATCCAGCGATTGCACCGGCAGGCGTTGCCGGTGCTCATTATCGGGTCGTACCGCCCCGGCGCGCTGGCGCCCGCGCCGTCGGGAGAACGCCATCCACTTCCGACCATGCTTCACGACACATCCCGGATCTTTCTCGATCCGATCGTGGACCTGTCGACTTCGGTAGGCGGCGAGCCGGGCAGGGCATTTATCGATCAGCTTTTGCATCGCGCGTTCACGGACTACCCGCGCGATTTGGCTGGTGCGCTGTTCGAGCGCACCGCCGGGCTGCCATTGTTCGTAACCGAAATTCTGCGGATGTACCGGCAGGGCAAATCGATCACCGGGTTGCCAGACAACGGCGCCAGGCCGGATGTCGAACCAGCGCCCGATCACGCGATGGAGGCAATCAGGACACTGTTCGTTGAGCAGCTCGGCCAGCTTTCATCGGAACACCGGGAAATCCTCAACGCGGCATGCGTCCAGGGCAATGCGTTTTCGGCGGAGCCAATCATCCAGGCGCTGGGTCTTTCTGAACCTGCATGGATGACGCTGGTTGATGCCCAGCTGGTGCGACGATATCGACTGCTCGTGGCCGGACAGCGCTCTTCCATCGACGGCCACGCATTCCACCAGTATCAGTTTTCGCACGCGTTGCTTCGCGATCATATCTATCACGAACTTTCGGAAGCCGAGCGATCGCGCCATCACGCGGCCACGGCCGGGGCCATGCTGGTCCTCTATGGCGAGCAGGATCATGAAGCCAACGATGCCATCGCCTGGCACTTTGATCAGGCGGGTGATCCGAAGCGAGCAGCCCCCGCCTATCTCCGCGCCGGGGTGCACGCCATGATCCTGCGGGACTACGCCCGCGCCATCAGGCACTTCCGGCGGGTTCAGGAGCTTCACATCCAGGCCACGGACCCGACAACCCATGTGCACTCCTTCATTGGATTGGGGAACTGCCGGCGAGGCATGGGCGAGGCGGTGGAAGCGCAACGCATGCTCGACCAGGCGATCGTCCTGGCGCTGCGTCATCACCTGCCGTTGGTCAGGGCGCACGCGCTGGAATCCATGGCGATGCTCGATTTCGACGCCGGGAACATGCGGGAGGGCGCGGATCGCCTTGAAATGGCGATCGATATTTTTCGCGCGTCTGATGAGCTCGACGACGCGGCTCGAGCCTTGGCGAACCTGTCCTACCTGCTCTATGGCCAGGGCAGGTATGAGGCGGCCATGGCAGTCGCGGAGGGCTCTCGCGTTTTGGCCGTGCAGGTGGGAAATGACCGGATTTGGGTCGACGCCCGCAATGCGCGCGGGATTTGCCTGATCGACCTTGGCTTCGCCGATCAGGCGATGGAGATCTATCAGGACTGCGTGGAGCTGTGCAGGGAAATCGAGGATGTCCACCGGGAAGACCTCTGCTGGCTCAACATCTCGCTGGCCGCCCTCGAAATGGAACAGTGGGAGATCGCCATCGACGCCGTCGAACACATTCTCGCGGGGCCAGGCCACACACCCCGGCTGGTCGCGGCGGCGGAGTTCAACGCCGGCGTCATCGCCGAAGGAATGAAGGATATCCCGACGGCTCGCATGCACTATGCCAACTCCCGGGAGATTCGGGAGGGCAACGAGCAGCAAGCCTTGCTGATCGACAGCCTGGCGGGCCTGTTGCGGATTGCGCTCATCGAGGGCGATACGAAAACGGCCGGGACGCTGCGATCGGACATCAGTCACCGCATCGATCAACGCGGGCAGGACGGCGTCGAGCACAGCGGTCGCTTGCTCGTGACATTGATCGAGGCGGAGCGGGTGCTGGGTGACGCGCGAGCGGCTCGCGACCGCGCGCGATGGGCGAGAAGCTTCGTCACGGGCCGCGCCAACCAGGTCAACGACCCGGCCTACCGGCAGGGCTACCTGAACATGAAGGCGCACCGCCGGATATTCGAGCTTGCGGCGGCGCTGGATTCAGCCGCATATGCCGCCACGGGATGATTCCCGGACCGGCGCCTGTAATCGCGAACCTTGTGTCCGAAACCTGACCGTCCCCGCGGGCTCGGGTTCCGTGCCCAATGCTGGCGCATAGAGCGTTTTGCAGGTTGGTTGCGCCACCACAGAACATCTGACCTGGTCGTGGCGATCGTCCTGTTGCGAACGTTGGGCGCTTGTGCATAATGGATCGTGTGAAGAACAAATAAATCGATATCCATGATCCATGCCACGCTTGGGAATGGGAAAAACCAACGACCATCGATCGGTCTTTTGTCGTCCCCGGCGAAGACCCGGGGTGGTACCGCTGTAGAGGGGGCTCGAATGGCGGAAGCACAACGTTCGCCCTTCGGCGAGCTCGTATTTCAGCATCGCCGGCGCCTTGGCTTGACCCAACAGGAGCTTGCCGACCACACGGAGGACATCAGTGCAAGCGCCGAGGGAGAGAACATTGGCGCTGTCTCGATCACCCGGCGCACGGTGTCAACGCATGAAAGCAGGATGGCTGACCCGTCCGGGTGGATCAGTCCTCGCCCATCCAATGTCCGAGCGCTGATCGCCGCCTTCGAGTTGACGCCTGGATCGCCGTCGCATACGGCGTTCATCGAGGCTGCACAGGCCAGTTTCAGCGATGGAGCCCTTTCGGCCAGCGGCGGGTTGGATCGGTCGGAGCCGGAGTTTGTTTCGGCCAGTCGTGAGCCGCACATGACGCGACTTCGCCAGGCCGTGGACGACGCCGTCGCCGGCACACCCGGTGTGGTGATCCTCACCGCCGGCTCGGGTGTGGGCAAAACGCGGCTCCTTGAGGAGATCTGCCGGGAATCGGTCGAGCGGCACGCCGGGCTCGTCACGGTCTGGGCCAGTTGCACAGGGCGCGGTGGAGTGACGGACATGCACCAGCCACTGCGCCAGATGCTCGGGTTGATGGTTGGTGATGTCAAGGTCGTGAGCGAGCGGCAGCGCGTCTCCGGCGCCAACACTGCCCGGCTGATCAACCGCGTGCCCGCGGCGATCAGCGCCATCGAAACCGAAGGGCGCGGGCTGATGCACCGGTGTCTCTTCGTGGAGGCATTGCGTAACCCGGAGCTTGCCGCGATCGATAACGACCCGGTTCGTCGCAGTGTCGACATGCTGATCGAAGCCGAACCGGACCCCTCCCAGTCGTCGTCGGATACGTACGATCAGCTGTTCCAGGTGCTTGCCAGCTATGCAAAAGCGGGTCCGGTGGCGCTGGTCCTGGATGACCTGCATCGGGCGGATAGTGGTACGATCCGCGCACTGTCGCATCTCCTCCGCCAATTGCGTCAGCACCGCCTGCCGCTGGTGGTGCTTGGCTCAGTCTGGCCCGCTGAGGAACGCGTCATCCAACCGGAGCAGCGAAACCGGTTGCTGAAGCTGCGGCGGCTCGCGTCACGGCTGTTCCCTGATTCGCTTCTGGATCTGTCCACCACGGTCGGTGGCGACGCCGGGCGGGCCTTTGTGGAAGCGGCCGTCGCCAGCTCCGGTCAGGTGGTGTCGCCTGACAAGCTGGACACGCTCGCCCGGTTGACCGCGGGTCTTCCGCTGCTCGTCACGGGCTTGCTGCGAATGCATCCGCGGGATGACGATCGTGCCTCAGCGACAGATGACCGTCCGGCGGAAACTGACGATTGGGCCAGCCAAATCCCCCCTGAGGTCTGGTTGATGTTTGCCGAGCAGGTAGCGACCCTGTCAGGTGAGCTGCCGCCGCTGCTATCCGCGGCAAGCGTCCAGGGCAATGCCTTTTCGGCGGAGACACTGATGAGCGTGCTTGATCTCTCCCGAGCCGACTTTATCGAGATGGTGGATATGAACCTGGTTCAGCGGGATCGATTGCTCGTGCCGGGTGGCAGGCTCACGATCGAAGGCCAGGCCGTTCACGAATACCAGTTCTTCCATGGGCTGCTGCGCGACTTCGTCTACGAACGCATGAACGAGATGGAGCGGGCGTACTATCACACGGCCACGGCGAATGCATTGATTCGGACCTTTGGGCACAAGGACCACCACGCCACGGACGAGATCGCCTTTCACTACGAGCAGGCTGGAGACCAGTCGCGCGCGGCGGTCGCGTATCTTCATGCGGGGGATCACGCAATGAACCTTCGCGACTTCGACCGGGCGATCAGGCACTATGAACGCATCGGTCACCTGCGTGTCCGCCGATCGGACCCGGCCACGTTCATCTACTCGCTCATCGGCCTCGGCAATTGCGCGCGCAGCCTGGGGCAACAGTCCAGAGGACGAAATGTGCTGAAAAAGGCGCTGGGTCTCGCCAGGCGGCACGACGATCCCATCATCGAGGGTCATGCGTTGGAAGCGCTCGCCATGCTGGATTTCGACGCCGGCGAGATGCAGGCTGGCATGGATCGCCTGACCGCGGTGATCGATCTTTGGCGATCGTCCGATCATGACGAGGCGGGTCGGGCCATGGCCAACCTGAGCTACCTGTTGTACGGACTGGGACGGTATGAAGAAGCCATTGCCGTCGCGGAACAGGGCATCGTCACGGCGACCCGGATCGGCGATGACCGGATGTGGATCGACGCTGCCATCGGACTGGCGAATTGCTGGCTCGATCTCGGTCTTTATGAGGAGGCAATCTCCCAGTATGAACACTGTGCCCGGCGGTGTGACGGCGTCGTGGACACGCATCGCGAGCATATTTGCTGGCTCAACATCTCACTGGCGGAGATCGAAATGGCACGATGGGATCGCGCGCTCGCCATTATCGAGCAAAAGCTGATCTCAGCGCCTGGGCTAGGCTCTCACCTCACCGGAGCGGCCGAGTACAGCCTCGGCCTGATTGCGGAAGGGCGTCGTGATCCGCAATCAGCGCGGGAACACTACCAGGCTTCTCGCGCGATCCAGGAGGCAACGGAGCAACAGGGGTTGCTGGTGGATAGCCTGGCCGGACTGCTCCGAACCGCGATGTCGCGCGCCGACCTCGAGCAGGCGCAAGCATTGAGAGACGATATCCGCACACGAATTGACCAGCGCGGGCTGGACGGGATCGAGCATATCGGCAAGTTGTTCGCGCCGCTGATCGAGTCGTCGATAGCATTGGGAGATCTCGCCTCGGCGCGGGCGTTTGCTGCCCAGGCGACTGCGTTCCTCGGCGGACGGGCGGATCGGATCAGCGACCCGGTGCACCGCGAGTCGTACCTGATGGTAACCGCACGCCGTCGCGTCTTCGAGCTGGCCGCGACATTGGATGAGTCATGAAAGCCGTGACAGGAATGCACCGCTCCTGATGGACCGGCGCACCCTTGCAGACCCGGCTCTTTTGCCCTTGTAGGCTCGGATCCCCGTGCTCGAGCGCCCAACCCGCCCACGGGAGACGATCCTGCGCGGCCCTGTGCGCCCATGCCGCAAGGCTCGTCAGAAAATCCAGTCCCACACCTTCTTGACCGTGGCAACCGTGGATGTGCTGGCCCCACCAATGATGGATCCTGCCGCCGCGCCGGCCGCGGTACCCGGCCCGACGATGACTGATCCCGCGACCGCGCCGCCGACCGCGCCGCCCGCCGCGCCGGCCGCATCCCACCCCGCGATGTCCACAACCTCGTCGATGAAGCGTGCGCTCACCGCTCCACCCGCCAGGTCCTTGTCATCCTTGATCCAGAACAGCCGGTTGAAGGCGTTCGCGGGCGAATAGACTGTCGGGAGACCATGCTCCAGGATATCGACGGCCATTGAAACACCCGCGCTGACATCCTGGTCGCGCGCCTGGCGCGTGTCGTTGCGAAGCGACTTGAGGGTGTCGATCAGCGTGGTTACGCTTTGCGCCCCGTTGACATGCTCAGTCACGAGCTGCCGGGTACGCTGCACGGCCTCAGCGACTTCAGGTGTTTCCGTGTCCGTGAGCGCCTGCTGAAGCTCACGCACCACCCGGATTCGCTCCCGGGTGTAGGCGCCGATGCTCCCGACCTTCAGGAGCGCATCGAATACCTGGAATTCCGAGGGCAGCTCGCCTTCGATGAGCAGTTGCTTGACATTGAGATGCCGGATGATCCTGAAGACATTTTGCTGGGCGGCTTCGACTATGCGCGTGTGGTCCTCGACCGTCAGGTTTGCGCGGTTCACCAGATCGGCGAAACGCGTGTACGCGGTTTCATCCATTACCCCACCTTTCGTGATTCAGCGCGCGCCTCGTGCGTACCGTCGATCGCATCAACCCTCACCGTGAGCCGCGGCGGCTCGGAGGGCTGACAGGTGTCGGTAACGACTGCCGGACAGCGCCAGCACGATCTCCTGTGCCGTGTTGATGAATTGCCGGGCCATGCCGCCGCGGAGATGCGATTCACCCCTGCGCTAGCTGTGTGGCGGATGTATCTGTCATCACGATAGCGGCTCGCCGTCAACACAACGTCAACGGCGAATGGCTCGATGTCAGTGTCGAGCCACTCGCCGTGAAAGGATGGTTGGGGGAAAGCGTCGTCAGGTGGTCGGGATGCCGGGCCGGAGGTGGCGCTCGGCTGGGTGACCTTCGAGACGCCGCCCCAACCGCACCAGCCAGCCGCCAAATCGCTGGCGATGGGTGATCCTGATCACCGGTGACGATCCTTGGGAGGTAATGATGCGTGGGTCGGGATGGCGCTCCCGGACGAGATTTTCGGTGAATTCCAGCGGGAGGTACGGCGTTGTCATCTGGCGACTGTCCTTTGTCGAATTACGCTCGGCACGTCGTTGTGCTAGCTGGGTAGTCAGGTCTGGGCCTCCGTCATGAAGGGCTCCGGGAGCAGGGCGGGTTCGTGCCCCGCGATCCAGTGACCAACGCTCACGACCAGCCGGCCAAGCTGCTGTCGTCGCTGGATTCGGTTCGGGCTGGTGTGTGGGCGTTGCGCCATTGCGCGCAGGTCCGCCTGGCGTTGGTTCACGATTTCGAATGTTGCATTCTGATCCATCATAGGCGTTGTCGTTCTCCAGGTGTTACAGGCAATGAAGGTTCGAGCTGTGGCACATCTCGCGGCGCCACGACGCAGGCAGATGCCAGGTGGTGTTTGCTTGTCACGTCAGTTCCTCCTTTCAATTGATCGCGGGGACCGGCCCTGTGCCGGTCCGATTTACGGGAGTTGCTCGTCGGGCGTCGCCCCCGTAAGGCGGTAGAAGCGGAAGAAGTCGTGGTCAATTGGCAGGATCTCGACTTTGCTGAAGCCCGCCTGCTCGGCATAGCCGTTCAGTGTCTGGGATCGCATCACGGTTCCAGTTGCCGCCGAGGGCTGATCTACCATGCCGACCGGCAGGCAGTGCAGAATGCTGAACCCGTACATGTACCGCTCAACGTCATCGGCGTTCGGCGTGAACTGGTCGGCGACTTTTTCATCGACCACCAGGGCCGATCCGGTGTCCCCGACCAGCCGACGCATGGCCTCCAGCACCGCCACGGGATTGGACATGTCGTGGACGCATTCGATCGCGAGCGCGAAGTCGTATTGGCCGGCAAGCTCCGGGTCGCCCGCGTCGCGAATGTGGAATGTCACCCGGTCCGCGACACCCATTGCCTCCGCGTTGGCCCGAGCCTCTATGGTTGACGCCTCGTCGAGGTCGAATCCATCGACGTGGATCCTGGGGTAGGCCTTCGCGAGCGCGATACTGGACCACCCCAGGCCCATGCCGATATCCGCGACCCGCGCGCCCGGTTCGGTCTGGAGCCGCGCGTGCACGTCCGGCATGGCCGGAATCCACTCCTGGGCGAGCAGGTGGCGAAACTGCGGCCGGGTGGTCCCCGCTTGCCCTTCGGCAAGGTCTGGCCCGTAATCCTCGTAAGGGACGCCACCACCAGTCCGGTACGCGTCGAGGAGCGCGGGAAGCGGTGCGACGCAGCCGGCGAAGATCTGGGCCATCGGCGCCATTGCCGTCAGGCCCTCCGGATCGACCAACACCGCGTCATAGCCAGGGGGAAGGCGGTAGCGACGCTCCGTTGCCGCGGCGTTGGCCTGTTCCACCTCCAGGATGCCGGTTGCCGCCTGTTGCTCCAGCCATTCACGGGTATAGCGCTCGGCCGTACCCGTCGCCTGGGACAATTCGCTGCTGGTCGCGAAGCCAGAGTCCGCCAGCGCCCGGTAGTACCCGAGCCGGTCTCCGAGGTACACGGAGAAGAGGTCCATGGCCTGGATGGTTGCGCCGAACAATCGTTCCACCAGCGCATCCGCGCGCTCTGACGGACTGCTTCCTGTGGTCATCATCACGCCGATTTCCTTTCCGTTTCAATTCTCGCGGGTTGATCTCTGCCCGCCTCTTGAGTGAATAGTTGTGGAAGATCCACGACGATGGATCGGGGATCCTTGAGGTGTGGTCTCACTGGCGCCCGATTCGGCGCGTCAAGGTAGAGGTCGATGTGGTCTTCAAGCGTGACCATGGATTGTCCCGGTTCTTCGTGAATCATGGAAGTTCCTCGTGATGGGTGTCACAGCGTTGAGACATGGTCTCTTCGTTGAAACGGCGTTAGTTCCTACGGTGTTGATGGCGAGGCCGTCGCCGCCACGGCGGGCCGGATGTTCTGGTTGACGCGGAAGAGGTTCGTCGGATCGTACTGCGCCTTGATGGCCGCCAGGCGATCGTAGTTGTCCCGGTAGGCGGCACGGATGCGCCCCTGCCCCTCCTCCATCATCATGTTGACGTAGGCGCCTTCAGCGGCGAACGGATGCACGGCGTTCCAGTACTCCTTCGCCCAGGTCGTGATCGCTCCGGCGTTGGCCGGGTCGGGGTCGACCCCATAGATCACCTCGGCCCAGGTGGCATCCCGGTAGCTGAACGCGGTGTCGTTCCGGCCCGTTCGCCGGACCGCCCCGTCAATCGGGTACAGATGCACGCCCGAAAGGGGAGTCGGCATCTTCGCCGCGTGCTCCACGTGGCGGGCGATCGCCTCATCGGGCAGCTCGCGGACGAAGTCGGCCTTCCAGTACCACTGCAAGCCTGAGGGGATGAGCGCGTCGAATGCGCTCGTCAACGCCGGGTATGGCATCGGCTGGATGCCGTCCAGCACGGGTGGCCCAAATGCCCTGATTGGCGCAAAGACGTCGTCGGCACGCTCGGGCGAGCCGGTGTAGCACCAGACGACGCCACACACCTTCTTCAGGTGCAGCTCCTCCGGGAAGAGCGGGACAGGTGGGATCGTCATGAAGGCGAAGAATCCGCTGAGGTCTTCTGGCGCCTGGACGATGAAGTCGCTATACCAGCGCATGACGCCTGCCGCCTGGTCCAGCGGCCACAAGGTCAGTCCGCCGATGATGGTGTCGACCGGGTGCAGCCGGAACAGGAACGAGGTGACGACGCCGAAGTTGCCGCCGCCACCGCGCAATGCCCAGAAGAGATCAGGATGCTCGTCAGCGCTGGCAGTCACGAGGCTGCCATCGGCCAGGACGACGTCCGCCGAGAGCAGATTGTCGATGGTCAGCCCGTACTTGCGGCTGAGATGGCCGATCCCGCCGCCGAGGGTGAGCCCGCCGACACCGGTACTGCTCACGGTGCCGCTTGGTGTCGCGAGCCCGAAGGGGTGGGTAGCGTGGTCGACCTCGTTCCAGGTGCAGCCGCCCTCGACCCTGACGGTGCGGGCGACGGCATCGACCCGGATGCCCTTCAAAGCGGAGAGGTCGAGGACGACTCCGCCGTCAATCGTTCCGAGGCCAGCCCCGTTGTGCCCGCCACCACGGACAGCGAGCTCCATCCCCTGCTCCCGGGCGAAACTCACCGTCGCGATCACGTCGGCGATATCGGCGCAGCGTGCGATCAGCGCCGGGCGTTTGTCAATCATGGCGTTGTACACGGCGCGGGCGTCGTCGTAATTTGGATCGTGCGGCTGGATGAGGTCGCCGCGAAGTGCGGTTTCGAAATGTGTGATGGCGTCGCGAGCTGGTCTGGTCGTCGTGATGAGCGCGGGTTGTGCAGTCATGAAAATCCCTTTTGCGCTAGATGTGGAAGACGAGCGATGAGGTTGACGTGCCGGAAGGTGAACGGATCTTCTGGTGAGTGTTGACCGGCTCCTGGTGAAAAGCACCTCCAATCGGTAGATCGAGCATGATCTACACATGACTGTAAGCGCCGGTCATCAAGGCAACGTCAACGGGCTCGTCAACGCGGTATCAAAAGGCCAAAATGGCGGAATTGGGCGCTATACTGAGCTTAGGACCGAAGTGCGACGCGAACCATGGCGGGATGGAACCATGCCTCACCTGGAAATCGCCCTGCTGGGAACAATGCAAGCCACACGTGATGGTCAGGTCATTGCTGACCGGGCATACGCGAAGGTGCTGGGACTGCTGGCGTATCTGGCCGTAGAGTCCGACCGCACCCATCAGCGCGCATCGCTGTCCGACCTGCTATGGCCCGAGCAACCGGAAGATCGCGCCAGGCACAGCCTCCGCCAGGCGCTTTCGACACTCCGCCGGACCGTCGGGGATGACGCCGCGAACCCGCCCCATATCCTGATCACCCGCGACACGATCGCCTTCAATGCCGCCAGCGACCATACCGTGGATGTCGAGGTGTTCAACAAGCTGCTCGACACGTGCGAGGTGCATGACCACCAGCGGCTTGATACCTGCCCGCCCTGTATCCGGCGACTCGAACAGGCGACCGCGCTGTATCGGGGTGATTTCCTGGCGGGGTTTTCTCCCGGAGACAGCCTGGGATTTGACGATTGGTCGCAAATTCACCGGCAACGCGTGCAACAGCGAGCGCTCAAGGCGCTGGTGACAATCGGCAACCATCACGAGCGACGCGGGGAGCTGGATCAGGCAACTGCCGCCGTGCGCCGGCAACTTGAGCTCGAGCCATGGCTGGAACGCGCGCACCGGCAACTGATGGAGCTGCTCTGGAAGAGTGGCCGGCGCAACGACGCGCTCGCCCAGTACGAGCGATGCCGGCGTGTCCTTGAAGAAGAGTTGGGTGTTGAGCCAGAGCGCGAAACCGCCGAGCTCCATGCGGAAATCCGTGCCTCCGGCGCAAGTCGTCGGCCCATTCCTCCCGAAAAGACAAGCCAGGCCTCCCGCATTCCTGTACCCATGACGCGCCTGGTGGGGCGGGAGCAAGAGTTGGAGGACGTTGCTGACATGTTGGCGCAACGGGACTGCCGCCTGTTGACGCTGATCGGGCCAGGTGGAAGCGGAAAAACACGAATGGCGATCCAGGTCGCCATGGACCAGGTGGATTCCTTTCCGGATGGCGCCATGTTTGTGTCACTGTCATCGGTGCGGGAGCGTGATGGTATCGCGGCGGCGATCGCCGCCGAGCTTGGCTTGCAGTTGTCCGGTGGCGACGAGCCGGAGCAGCAATTGCTGGATTGGCTGCGCGACCGATCGCTGTTTCTTGTGCTCGACAACGCCGAGCATCTGGTGGATGGCATGCAGCTGGTGCCGAGGATGCTGGCGGCGGCCCGCGATATCAGGATTTTGATCACAAGTCGCGAACGCCTGCTGCTGCACGGCGAATGGGTTTACGACGTTCGCGGGCTGGCATACCCCGCCAGTGAGACCACAGACAGTTTCGAGGGATACGGCGCAATCGAGCTGTTTGGCGAGCGCCTGCGGCAGGTGCGCTCGCGCGCGCCCCTGCGCCACGAAGAGCGGCCATCGGTGGTGCGTATCTGCCAACTGGTCGAGGGCATGCCGCTCGCCATAGAGCTGGCCGCGGCCTGGACGCAGACCCTTCCGCTGGACCAGATTGCGTCAGAGATTCGAAAAAACCTGGATTTCCTGTCGACCTCGATGCGCGACCTCCCCGATCGGCATCGCAGCATACGCGCGGTGTTTCACCAGACATGGGGGATGCTCACGGATGATGAACAGGTCGCCTACCGCAAGCTGTCGATTTTTCGGGATGGGTTCCAGTTACCGGCGGCGGAAGATGTGGCCGGCACCTCGTCGCACCTCCTGGCGGCGCTGGTGAGCAAATCGCTGGTGGTTCAGCTTCCAGAAGGGCGATACCGGCTGCATGAGCTGCTCCGGCATTATGGCGAGGAGATGCTCCAGCTCCATGAGACCGAATATGTGGAAATGCACGATCGGCATTGCCATTACTACCTGACCTTCCTTGCCGATCGCGAGGATGCCCTGACGGGTCGCGCGCAGCAGCGTGCGCTGGCGGAAATCGGCGGTGACATCGAGAACATCCGGGCGGCATGGCAATGGGGTACCCGGCATGACCGGGTCGCCGCGCTGGACGGCGCGGCTCACGCACTCTGGCTGTTCTACGTCATGCGCGGCTGGATGCGGGAAGGGTCGACGGCATTTGGGCGCGTGGTGATGGCGCTGGAGCGACCGGCCGCCGCGGGTGAGGAGCAGGATCCGGCGAGAAGCCTGGCGTTGGCGAAGTCGCTTGTGCGGTATGGCGGGTTCCGGAGCGGTCTCGGACGATACGATCATGCGCTCTCGCTATTGAATGACGGCATTGCCCTCCTGCGGCGGCATGACGCGAAGCGGGAGCTGGGACTGGCGCTGAACATGCTGGCGGCAGCGATCGGGATGAAGGGGGATTGCGGCGAATCCCGCGGCCTGGTGGAGGAAAGCCTCGCCCAGTTCCGCGCGGTTGGCGACGCATGGGGTGTCGCGTTTTCGCTCAACGACCTTGGCCTGATCTCCCATGTTCTCGGTGACGACGATGAGGCGTATCGATTTTGTGAGGAGAGCCTGGCAATGTTCCGGCGCATCGGCGACCGTCGGGGTCACGCGTTCGCGGCCCATAATCTCGGTGCCATCGCCGCGTACCGGGGAGACTATGACCGGGCAAAACGCCTGCTCAGGGAGGCGCTTGCGCTGCGCCAGGAGAGCGAGGATCAATGGGGAGTGGCGTCGTCCTACGTGCAGCTTGGCTCGGTGGCGAGGGTAGTCGGCTCGGGTCAGGAAGCACGGACGTTCCTGGTCAAGGCACTTGAAATCGCCTGGGAGAGCTCAGTCACGCCGATGGTGCTCGATGCGCTCGTGGAGCTTTCGGCCCTGTTTCTCGACGAGGGCCAGGATGAGCGCGCCAGTGAAATCCTCGCCGCCATCGCGGCCCATCCCGCGATCCATGGTCACATGCGGGAACGGATCGCTGAGATGTCGGCGGGAAGCAAAATCCAGTCAGGTGTGCCGCCGGACGGAGCGTCGTACGATCGGTGGGCGGTGCGAGCGGTCGACGACCTGGCGAGGTCGCTGGTTGGGTAATGGTCAACCTGGAATCGGCCATGGCCGCCACCCCGGACCGGTAGTGGTCGACCTTGTGTCGACCTGCCGTGCCAAAGCGAACACACGGTTCACCTCGACCGCAATCGGGGAACGGTTACCCGGCCGGGACCATGACCGCGAGCATCCGTTCACTTCCCGGCGTCACCGGGTGGCCCAGAGCAGGCCGCGTTCGACGATGGTCTTCGCTTCTGGCACCTCGAAGTCGGCGTCGACGTGACCCAGCGAGCAATAGAAGACCTTCCCGTCCCCGTACTTCCGTTTCCAGGCGACGGGCATCACGGTGCCGCCGATCCAGCCGGCGTGTGCGTCGCTGTAGGTGGTGGTTGCCAGCACCTCGTTCGATGGGTCGACGTGCAGGTAGTACTGTTCCGACCGCATCTCGAAATCCCGCAATCCCCGCGTGATCGGATCGTCGTGGTCGATGATGTTCACGGTGTAGTCGACGATGTTGCCGGGATGCGCGACCCACTGCCCGCCACAGGCGAACTGGTACTCGGGGTTGTTGCGGAAGGCATCCCCCATGCCGCCGTGCCAGCCGCCCAGACCGGCGCCGCCTTTGATCGCGTCGAGCAGGCCCTGTTCCTGCTCCTTTGAAATCTCACTCTGGGTATACACCGGCACGATGAGATCGTATGTCGCCATGCGGTCAGCGTCGGTAAAAACGTCAAGGGTGGGGAGCCGATCGACGTAGTAGCCATGCCCTTCGAGCAACGTCGCGAATCGCGTCGAGGTCTGGTCGGGTTCGTGCCTTTCCCAGCCGCCATAGACAATCAGTGCCTGTTTTGCCATTGGCCATGCCTCACTTTCGTGTCGTGAAGAACGCGATACGCAGCGCCGGGCGGACCTCCGGTACAAGACCTGAGGCTACATCACCCCGCGGTCTTGCGGGTTGTTGAGAACGCGGATTGTCGCCGGGTCGAGCGGCTCGGGCCGGATCATGGCCGATTGCATCGAGATGTGCTGGCCACGCTGGCTGCTCGTTTCCATTGCCTGCATCAGCTCCAGCACATGGTTCATCAACACTCCCGAGGCGCGCGGCGCAGTGCCGGCGCGGTAGGCATTGGCGAAATCGGCCAGCCCAAGCCCGCGAGAATTATCCGGGAATCCCTCATCCAGCTCGATCTCCCGCCACTTGTCCGCTCCATGCTGAAAGAGCCGGACAGGACCGCCAAAGGTGTTCGGGTCCGGCACCGAGAGCGTTCCCTCACTGCCGTAAATCTCGATCCTGGGCCGCTCGGTTTTCCAGATGTCGTAGGTTGCCGTGAACGACGCCACCGGACCGATGGCGAAGTCCAGCACGGCGTTGAGGAAGGTCGGCGTTTCAACGGAAATGGTTTCGCCCGCTCGCGGCTGGGACGAGATCGTACGGGTGGGGAATGTGATGCGCGCGTTGCTGGCGATCCGGTTGACCGGACCCAGCAGTGTCACAAGCGCCGTGAGGTAATAGGGGCCGAGGTTGAACTGCGGACCTCCCCCGTGCAGGTAGGAGAAATCCGGGTTGGGGTGCCAGTGCTCGTTGCCGTGGGAGGCGAAACAGGCGGCGGTGCCGACAGGTTCGCCGATCGCGCCCTCGTCGATAAGGCGCCGGCACGTCTGCAACCCGGCGCCGAGAAAGGTGTCGGGAGCGCCGCCAATCAGGAGATTGCGCGCCGCCGCAAGGTCGACCAGCGCCTGCCCTTCGGCGGGATCGACGGCGATCGGCTTTTCGCAGTAGACCGCCTTGCCGGCCTCCAGCGCGGCGCGATTGATCGCATAATGCGCGGCGGGAATGGTGAGATTGAGCACGATGTCGATGCCGGGATCGGCGATCAGCTCGTCGGGCGTCAAGGCGCGCGGAATCGCGTATTCCCGTGCCTTTTCCTCGGCACGCTCGCGGACGAGGTCGGCCACGGCGAGGATGTCAAAGCCGGCAAACCGCCGGGTGCCGTTGGTGAGATAGATGTCGCTGATCTTGCCGCAGCCGATGAGCCCGACGCGAGCCTGTTGTTCTGATGTCATGCCTTGCCTTTCCTGAATGATCGTCGTGAAACGAATCGACGAATTCCGAAACGTGCCTCACCATCGATTCGGTAGGGGCGGACCCCCGGCAACCGTCGCCGCATGGCGACGAGGTGACGGGGTTGTCCGCCCGGTGGTCGCGCAGCGGCCACAACCACGACGACCAGTAATCCGCGCTACGCACCCGCGAAACGCACGACGACATCGTAGATGAAGCGGGTGGCGAAGGCGAGATCGTCGACGTGAATACGCTCGTTGTGACCGTGGACCAGCGTGTCATAGACACCCAGCCGTTCGCTCGGCGGCATCGGGTAAAAGCCGTACACCTTCACCCCAGGGATCAACGGCGCGTCGGTGCCGCCAGAAGACAAGGAAGGAATCAGCACCGAATCGGGCATCAGCTCGCCGATCGACGCGTTGATCGCATCGAAAAAGGGCGAGGCCGGATCGGCGGCGGTGCCAGTGTCCGGGCTGGTGATGGTGATCTCGGCGATGGCACCCACCGCCTCCTGCACCGACGCCCGGAACGCCTCTGGGGCCTCCCCCGGCAGGATGCGTCCGTCAATCTCCACCTGGATCTCGCCCGGAATCACATTGATGCGCTGCCCGCCCCGGATCATGGTTGGCACAGCGGTGTTGCGGGTGGTCGCGCGCAGGCTGAGCAGCTCCTCCGCGCTGAGCGGGAGCTTTACAAGCTCTTCCCATGCGGGCGATTCGGCGGCGAGGATGTCGTTGATCCGCGCGGCGACGTCGCCACCAAGCGTGTCAGCGATAGTGGTCAGCATCTGGCGCACCGGCTCGGTGAAGGTGGTTTCGCCCTGCCAGGCGTGAAGGCGGTTCATGGCCTCGCCGAGTTTGCTCATTGCCGTGACATCAAGCGGTACCGAGGCATGGCCCGGTGTGCCGGTGACCGTCATGCGGAGATGGGTCGAGCCCTTCTCCGCCACCTGGCAGGTGTAGAACAACTGGTCATTGATCGTCATCGGGCTGCCGCCGCCTTCGTTGATGGCGAATTCGGCGTCGATCAGGTCACGGTGGTTCTTCCACATCCAGTCCGCCCCGAGGGCCCCACCGGTTTCTTCATCGGCGAAGGCGACGAGGATCACGTCGCGATTCAGGGCGATTCCCTGCTCCTTGAGCGCGAGGAACACCGCCAGCTCGGAGGCGACCTGGCTTTTCATGTCCAGCGCGCCGCGACCCCAAATCTCGCCGTCGATCAGCTCCCCGCCGAACGGATCGCGCGCCCACTTCTCCGGCTCGACCGTGACGACATCGGTGTGGCCCATCAGCATGATCGGGCGACCGGTGGGATGGGCGGATTCGAGCCGGGCGACGACATTGGCGCGATTCGGGGCGGATTCGAGCACCTGCACATTCTCGATGCCCGCATCACGGAGAACACCGGCGATGTAGCCAGCGGCGATTTTCTCGTTGCCCGGTGGTGTCATCGTGTTGAGACGAAGCAGCGCCTGGAGGTGATGAATGGCGCTTTCGCGCAGCGACTGTTGCGGCGTGGTCAGTGTTGATGTGGTCATATGGTTCCTTTGCCGCGGGAAGCGCGACGATAGCACGATTCGTCGTTCGCTGTCATGGTAGCCGGGGATGGTTGGTGCGGCAATGATGCCCAAGATGACGCTCGCGTCGCTCTTCGGCACCTGGCGCGCGCAGGGCATCAATCCCTACCACGCGTGCCGCGATCTGCTCGTTTCCCCGCAAGTCTGAACAGTTACCCGATGTCCTTCGGATGTGCGGGAAATTCCTGACCCGGGCGCCGGTGAAGGTATGCTAGCATCCGAAGGAAGAAGCAGGCGGGTGCATGCCGGACCTTCACGGTTGGGTGCGCGGCGGGTATTGCCTTGCTTCCTTTTAATGGCACGCCTGGTGCGTAAAGACGCCGCCACGCCCGGATGATGGCGAACCGGATCAACCGTCGCGGCGTAGATTCAGGGTGACGTGGTCACACGGTATGGCTTTGTGCAGGTGAGAAACGAATGACACAGATTCTGAGAGACAAGCCATGGGTGCTGGGCGTGGTGGTGCTGGCGATCGCCGGCGCGACGTTCGGCGTGTGGTCGCTGATGTCGACCGAGGCGCACGAGTGGAACGGTACGGAGTATGAGCCGCCCCGCAATGGGATCGACTTCACCCTCACCGATGTCGAGGGCGAGCCGATGGCGATCGACGCGCTCGAAGGCAAGGTGGTGCTGATGTACTTCGGCTACACTAACTGTCCCGATTTCTGCCCGGATACGCTGCTCGACTTCCGGCGCGTCAAGCAGGCGCTCGGCGACCAGGCGAGTGACGTCGCCTTCGTGATGGTGACGGTCGATCCAGAGCGGGATACGCCGGAGCGGATGAAGGAGTACCTGGACTTTTTCGATCCTTCGTTCATCGGGCTGACTGGCAGCGAGGAAGAGCTGACCCCGGTGAAGCAGGAATTCGGCATCGTCTCGATCGCGCGGGAGGCGACGCCGGGGCCTGAGGTCGCATATGGCGTCGATCACTCAACCAAGGTGTACGTGCTCAATCAGGACGGCGAGCTGACGCTGGAATATCCCTTCGGCACCGAGCCTGAGGCCATCACCGAAGACGTGAAATACCTGCTGGATTCCTGATCCTGGCGCAAAACCATGGAGGCGCGTACATGACAATTGCTCGACGAGGACTCACAGCGGTGGCGGCAATGGCGGCGCTGGTGGCGATGATGCTGGCGATGACGCCGGCCACCGCCCAGCACGATCATGGTCATGGGCACCAGCAGGAGCAGAGCGGCACGCCGGAGAGCCATGGCGGCCACATGAAGGCGACACCGGGCAGCATGGATGATTCGTGGGTCACGACGGGCATCGGCGTCGTCTACATGACGATCACCAACGACGGCGACAGCGACGACACCCTGGTGAAGGCCAGCACCGACCGGGCGCGGGAGGTGTCGATTCACGAAACCGTGATGGAGGGCAACATCGGCTACATGGAGCGACTGGATGGTCCGCTGCTGATACCGGCGGGCGAATCGGTGTCGCTGGACGAGGGCGGGATGCACATGATGCTGGTCAACCTGACCGACGATATCCGGCTTGGCGACACCTTCGACCTCACCCTGTCTTTCGAGCATGCCGGTGAGGTGACGATTCCGGTGACCGCCGTGCTCGACGCCGACGAGGCCGGGAGCGAGCCGGTGACGGTTGGCGATCTCACCATAGAAGGCGTCTGGAGCCGCCCGGCACCGATGATCGATGGCATGACTGGCACGCCAGTGGCGACACCCGAATCGTGAGGGTCCATCGGAACCTGATGTGACGCAGGATGCATCGTCGTGAGCGACCACGATTCCACGATACCCATTGACACCACGCCGGAGACCTCTCCGCCGATTGACGCCGAGCTGCCTCCGGCGACTGAGGAGCGGACCGCACCGTCCCGGCCCCGGCGCATCCTGATCGCGGTCGGGGTGCTGGGGTTGGTCGCGGTGTTGTCGCTGGGTGGGATCGCGCTGTTGTGGGACGATCCGGAACCCGGTGGGATGGAGCTGGTGATTCCGGAAGGAGCGGCGGCGAAGCTCGACTACCCGACCATCGACTCGGCGATCGACGTGCCGACGAGGATGGTGTTCGAGCAGGGGCAGGTGCTGACCATCATGAACGAGGATTCGACGGCGAACCGGGCGGGACCGTGGGTGCTGGCGGAGGGCGAGACCCTGCGCATGAGATTCGACACGCCAGGCGAGTACTTTTACCTCTGCACGGTGGATGAATCGGAATCCGTCACCGTAACGGTAGTTGAGTCGTAACGCCTGGTGACGTGGCGGGTTTCGGTGGTGGTTTCTGTCCGGTCAGGCATCGTTTCGACAATGGCCGATCACGCGGTCGAGATTGCACCCAACATTCCCGCAACGCGCGCCACGCCGCGACATTGCCTCGGTCAGAGCGCTTTTCCGTCGCTGCTGAACCGGGTCTTCTCCGCATCGGCCAGCTCAGGGTCCAAGTCAGGCAGATCGAGCCCATCAAGGCCATCGATACTTTTCTGGTTATTCACGGCAAGGAACGCATCCTTCCAGCCGTTGCCATGGCGGGATGCCTGGCGTTCTCCCCATTGCATCAGGTGTTGCCGGTCCCCGCTGAACTCCATTTGCGGCACGACAAAGCCACAGGAGTCGGAAATTCGCGTCAGGCCGATGGTAATGACGGAGCGAACAAGGTCGCGCAGGTCGTCCGGGGGCGCAAAGGCCTCGACGAGCTCGTCGAAATCCTGGTGATGCCGTTGGACAACCTGCCCGTGGCCATAGAGCCGCAGGACCTTGGGCGGTCCGGCAAACGCACAAAACATCACCGTGACTCGACCGTTCTCACGAAGGTGCGCGACGGTTTCGATCCCGCTTCCCACAAGATCGAGATACGCGCACCGGGAGGGGCCAAGGACCTGGAAGGCGCCACGGGCTCCCTTCGGGGAGAGGTTCACATGCCCGCCGGCGTCCCTGGGCGCCGTGGCTACGAAGAACATCGGCTGCTCGGCGATCCAGGCACGCAACGTGTCGTCCAGTGATTCGAAGATCCGTCCCACGGTTCATCCTTTCGCGTCGTGTGAGCCGGACGGTGGGGTAAACTTGATGATACACCGCCCGCAACCGGCGGTGAGCCGAATTGGTGGAATTGGCAGACACGCTAGCCTTAGGAGCTGGTGCCCGCGAGGGTGTGTGGGTTCGAGTCCCGCATTCGGCACTCAGGTAAGACAATTCGGCTGAGCGACACCCTGTTCCCAAATGCGTGCGTGAATTGTGGCGTGAATCAGGGGCGTCTTTCTGAATTCGGCGACATGTCGTTGCGTTACGTATGACTACAATTGGTGTTCCGAAGATGCGAGTCACGATAAACAGGTCAGCATAGTGGCATGGTACACCCCGGTCGAACGATTGCCGACCGGGGCTGTCCATCACGTTTCTTCACCCCGGCATCGTCAGCAGCGGATTGTTCCGGAGCGCACCGGTTCCCATTCATACCGCGTCCGATGATTCCTTGATACACGCCAATTGACATGGGAATCGACTGGTCGCGGTCTGGGCCGCGGCCTCGAACCTCGCGTGCGGGGTCCACCCGTTGCCACCGGCTCTCCTGTCAGGCGGGCTTCGGCTCATTGATGGTCGATGCCGCGTCGTGGGAACGGTCCTTGACAGGACTCCAGCGGCGGGTATCATGATCCCACAGGGAAAACTGCTGATGAGGACTGATACGCTGGCGGCGTCGGTATCGAACATGTCTCTTCACGGCCATCGTCGCCGGTTTGGCGAGCGGCTTGCATCTGTTCGGGTCATGGTCCAGGCAGGTTGGATTCCGGACGCCATTCCACACGCCGGCAACCGCTTCCTCGCGACGAATCGCACGCGGATCGAGAATTGGCCAATGACACAGATCGTATCCATTCACTCGTTCCGGGGCGGAACGGGCAAATCGAATATCAGCGCCAACGTGACGACGTTGCTGGCCGCGCAAGGGCTGCGGGTTGGCGTGGTCGATACCGATATCCAGTCGCCGGGCATTCACGTCCTGTTCGGCATGGACGCGGATCGTATCACCTTTGCGCTCAACGACTACCTGTGGAACGAGTGCGAGATCGAGCAGGCCGCGTACGATGTCACGGATGGCCTGGACACCGGTATCCCTGGTCGCGTTTTCCTGATCCCGTCCAGCATCCGGGCCGGCCAAATCGCGCGCGTGCTGCGTGACGGCTATGACGTCAGCCTGCTCAACGACGGGTTTCACGCGCTCATCGACGCCCTCAAGCTCGATGTGCTGGTGATCGATACGCATCCCGGCCTGAATGAGGAAACCCTCCTGTCGATCGCCGTGTCTGACGCGCTCGCGGTCATCCTCCGGCCCGACCAGCAGGATTATCAGGGAACCGGCGTCACCGTCGAGGTGGCGCGCAAGCTCGATGTGCCCCGGATGTTCCTGGTGCTGAACAAGGTTCCGGCTGTCTTCGAACCAGCAACGGTCAAGGAGCGCGCGGAACAGGCCTATGCCTGCGATGTCGCGGCGGTGTTGCCACACTCCGACGAGATGATGGCCCTCGCCAGCGCCGGCATCTTTTCCCTGCGCTATCCGGACCATCCAGTGACAGCCCAGCTTCAGCGCATTGCCGACCGGCTGGTTGGGTAGCGCGCCGCGATCGTGACCATCAATTGGGGGTAGTGCGACCATGCGTGATGAGGCGGGCGGGCCACAGCGGACGATGGCGGATGTGCTCGAGCTTCCGGCGCCACTTGGCCGTTTGGTGACGTGGATGATGCGGCGTGGCGAGATCGGCCTGGCAGGCATTGCCAACCATCTCGGGCAGGACGAGACCGCCGCGCGGGAGATGGTCGCAACGCTGGTCGATCGTGGCTTTGTGACGACCGTCGAGCTCGACGAAGGCGTCGGATACCGCGCAATCTGCGGCGCTCGTCAAAAGCGGGGCTTCCCGCGTGACGTGTGGCGCGCGCTGGACAGCGAGATCGAGGAATAGCGGGCCTGCGAGCGATACCCGGCCGGCCCGCGGATTCGCCGGATACGTCTGGAGTGGTGTGACATGGAAAGCGACCTCCTCCTGACACGCGACGAGGTGTTGGGTGGCTTACCGGCCAAACGCGCCGCCGCCCTGCTCTTCCTGATCGAAAGCCGCACCGCCCACATCGTGCAGCGCGCGCGTAACACGATGATGCCATTCCAGTCGGAGGACGCCGCCCGCGATCGAGAGCTGGCCTTTGTCGAGGCGTTTGCCCTCGGTCGCGAGCCACCACTTCGGCCCACCGTCCAGGATCTGGATCGCCACGCGCCCCAATGGGCGGACCTCGTGCCGGACAATCCCCGGCTCCGCGCCGCAGTGGCGCATTTGCTCGGCCAGAAATACCAGTTCACCGGGTCCGCCGCGCTCGGACTGCGTCAGGCGCTGGGCCTGGACAATGACGCCGTTCGCCAAGCCTACCAGCGCCTGTACCGGGAGCCGCTGGACAGCATCTTCGCGGAGCGCCCGTCGCTCGCCAACCGGCTGCGTTGGACCCTGGCGGCGTTCGGAAACCGGTTGGAGTCCCTGCCACCCTTCTGGACCGCCTTCGCATTGACCCTGACCGAAACCGTCGGCGCTGGCATCCTCGCCCTGCCGATCGCGTTGGCGGGTGTCGGTCCCCTGGTGGGGATCGCCCTGCTCGTCGTATTCGGTGTGGTAAATGTGATCACCATCACCTGGATCGCGGAAGCGGCGGCACGCACCGCCAGCATCCGGTATGGTGGCGCCTACTTTGGCCGCTTCGTCAATGAATACCTGGGCAGCGCTGGCTCCATGCTGCTGACCTTCGCGCTGGTCATCATTTGCGCGTCAGCCCTGCTGGCGTACGCCATTGGTCTTGCGACCACCCTGGAAAGCGCGACCAGCCTGCCCGCCGCTGCCTGGATCATCGTTCTTGCCGCGGTGGTGGCCTACACCGTCTCCCGTGAATCGCTCAGCTCCACGATTGCCTCCGCCCTCGGGATCGGCGTGGTGAACATCATCCTGGTGCTTGCCCTGGCGGCACTGGGATTTGCGCACGTCAGCGCAGCCAACCTGACGCACATGGAGATACCGGGGATCAATGGGCAACCATTCGAATTATCCCTCCTGGGGCTGATATTCGGCATCATCCTGGTGTCATTCTTTGGCCACACGTCGGTTGGCAACTGCGCGGCGGTCGTCCTCCAGCGAGACCCGAGCGCTCGCTCGCTGATCTGGGGCGTCGCCGCGGCCCAGGTCACCGCAATCGCCATCTATTCGATATGGGTGCTGGCGATCAATGGCGCGATCGACGCCGGTGCACTCTCAGGCCAGACAGGCACGGCGCTCGAGCCGCTGGCCACCGTCGCTGGTCCGGCGGTCTACATCTTTGGATCGGTTTTCGTTGTGCTCGCGATGGGGATGAGCTCGATCCACATGGCGCTTGGACTCGTCAACATCGTCCGGGAACGGCTTCCCAGGCGATCCCAACCGGTTGTCCTGTTACCGCGAGGGCAATGCCGCCTGGTATTCGAGCCGCGGCGACGTGTGGATGGCAAAGGCACGCGGATCGTGCTCACCTACCTTGGCCTCAGGGACCGCCAGCCGCGCTTTCGCCTCCAGGCCAGGATCGCTGGACAAACTCGCCGCGCCGACAAAACGGGCGCCGGACCGTGGTCAGCGGATGAAGCGCTCGATCGCCACCCAGGCGGGAATTCCGCCGCTCTCGACCTGACAGTGGAATCACTCAACGCGGATGAAAACCAGGCCCGGCTGCGGATTACGTCGGGACTGGGCATGAGCTATGAGGGGAGCTGGACAAACGCCGGATTCAACCTGACCACGTTGCTGGACGTCGGGTCGGACGCCGCCGAACCTGATCCCGACTGGGCGCTCCTGCGCTGGATGCTGCGTCAGGGCGCGGTCAGCCTGGACGATGCCGCCGAATGGGCCGAGCAGGATGCGAGCCAAATGCGGAATCGGCTGCAAAACCTCGTCGATCGCGGCGCCGTGCGGGAGGACAGTCAAAACGGTAGGAGCCGCTACCGTGCCGTCGTTGGCCGCCGTCGTGCCCGGCAGGTGCCAGACGGCCTCCAGCAAGCATCGCCGGATACGCAGCATCCAGCCCGCCAGTCGCTGGCATGGTCCACAATGCGGACTGGGGCACGCCGGATCGCCGACTTCCTTTTAAGCGGACGCGGGCGTCGGATGCTCGAATACAGCCCGGTGGTGCTCATTATCCTGATTGCGGAATGGCTGGTGCTCACCGACCGCGCGTCGTTCACCAGCGTGCTTGGCTTCACCGGCGTCATTGCCGTGCCGATTTTCGCCGGACTCTTTCCGTGCCTGTTACTGGTGTCGAGTCGCCGGAAAGGTGACCTGGTGCCGGGAATGGTTTCTCGCGTCCTTGGCCAAGCGTGGCTCACGTTCGGCATGTATACGCTGTTCCTGGTGAGCATCCTGCTTCACGGGCTGCTGATCTGGCAGCAGCCCGCGGAACGCGCGGCGGCCATCTCCGCCAGCGTCATTGCGCTCGGCGTGACGATTGTGGCGATCCGACGAGGCGCCTTCAACCGGCGCACCGTCGTCACCCTGCGCGATGATCAGCGACCCGGCAAGCAAGCCGGCTTCGAGATCGTCTCCAATGGACGCCGGACGACGATCGACGCGCAACTGGACTATGACGACGGCGCCCGGCATGTTGTGGCGGACTCTGTCGAAACCCCGGACTTCGCATCGCTGCGCCAGATCGTTGCCACGCTCCCACCCAACCAGGCGCCCGATCTCAAGGTCTGGGCCAACCGCATCACACCGGAAGGGCTCACCGAAAGCCTGCCCGCCCAGGTGGGCCTGACGTGCGGGGTCAAGGAGTCGCAAGTTGACCTTCGCCTCGCCGGTGGCAACGCGCTCCTCTCTCGCGGAAACACTCCCTGTGAGGTTACGATCACCCTCGATCGACCAAACCCACCCGCTCCAGCGCAGCCATCCCGGCGAGCCAATGCCCGGAAAGCCCCTATCGACGCCCAGTCCCCGCTATCCCCCCACGCCGACACGGATACCCTACCCACCAAAGGTGATCGACAATGACGTTACAAACTCGAATCCTGCTTCTTGTTACCACGCTCCTGGTGGTTGCGGTGGTCGGCACCGCGGGGGCGCTGACCTGGACCAGCCGGCAATCGCTCCTGGAGCAAACAGAGGCCGATGGCCGGGTCATTGCCGGGCTGCTGGCGCGCAGCGCGGGATTTGCCGACCAGGTGCCGGAGGATATCGAGGAGGCCATCGGCGAGCAGATGATCGTGGAGGCAACCATCACCGCGTACCTGGTGAGCGTCGCCGAGGCGGCCGACCTCACTCCCGCCGAGATCACCGTCATGCTGCAAGACATCACCTCGCGCACAGCATTGGACGAGTTCTGGATCACCGACGAAAACGGCCACGCCTACTTGCGGACCGAGCAGGATATCGACTTCACCTTCAGCCCTGACGCAAAAGAGCAACCTCAGGCCAGCATGTTCTGGCCACTGCTGACCGGTGAGGAATCCGTCGTCGTTCAACAGGCGCAGACGCGGGAGGTGGACGAAGGGGTGTTCAAGTACGTCGGTGTGGCGGGTATCGATCAGCCTCGCATCGTCCAGCTGGGCACGAGCGCCGACCTGCTTGATCGCCTGGCGGTGGAGATGGGTCCCGCGCGCCTGGCCGACCAGATCGTCGCCGGTGGCAATGTCGACAGCATTCGCATTGTCGATCACAACTACACCACCATTGCCTACAGTGCTTCTTCTGGCGCGGATGACGAGCCTGCTTTTGACTGGACGCAAGTCAACCCGAACCTGCGAGGTGCGATCGGCGCGGGCGAGACAGAAAGCTACCGGGACGCCACCGCGTTGCAGGTGGCGTCCCCGATCATGGACGCTGACGGCCACGTGACCGGCGCCGTGCTGGTCACGCTGCCCACGACTCGAGTCCAGGAGGCCCTCCGCGAGAACCTGCTCGCGGCGGCTGCCGTGGCGGCGTCCGTGGTGGTGCTCGGCGTTGTCGCGTCGATTCTTGTCGCGCGGTGGGTGACGAAGCCGGTCGTCCAGCTGACGGCGGCCGCGGCGGCGGTGGAAGCCAGCACGTGCGATCCCAGATCGGTGGACTCGGTTGCGAAGCGAGGTGACGGATTGGGGCAGCTGGCGAGAGTGTTCCAGAGCATGGCGCAGGAGGTCCAGGCCCGCGAGCAGCGCCTGAAGGCGCAGGTGCAGGAGCTCCGGATCGAGATCGACCGCACCCAGGAGGCGCGTCAGGTGGCGGAGATCACCGAAACGGATTACTTCCAGGATTTGCAAACCAAGGCCCGCGCCCTTCGCGCCAGGCCAGCTCCTGGTGGAGCCGCCGACTAGCGCTGATTGCGGGACGGCCACTCATTTGAAGTGCCGGCCTGAAACCTGCCCCCGGTCCTTCGACAGGCTCAGGGTGAGCTGCATCAAGTGGATCGATGTCTGTTGTGGGCAACGGTCCGACACAAGCGCCTACACTGAGTACACAGTCACACGCATGTTGACACATGGCACGCGACAACGACGGTGTCATCCTGAGCGACGGCCGCGGGCCGGAGTCGATGGGCCGCATCCGCGCTTGCTCAGCATGACACCCGATGTTGGCTGGGTGTACGCCAAGATACTTGTGTCTCGGTACTGAGTGACATCAAACATGTCGATCCCCGCGACCTGTGGTTTACGAATCAACCTCTCCGCACCGCAACCGATTACGCTGGATTGCCTTGCGTTGCTGCTCCTTTCAAATACCCCCTACCGGTATATGTGGTAGTATCTGGCCATGTCACAATACCCACAGGAATTCATTGGGACGACGCCTTCAGGGATTGATTCGAGGGCACGCGCTTCGGCCGCCGGGGCGCTTCCAAACGAAGAAAGGATCGAGATATGCGAGACGCGAATCACGGGATTGATCGACGGACGTTGCTACTTGCGACAGGCGCCGCGGGCGTTGCAAGCACACTCGGTCGCACGGCGACGGCCCAGGATGCACCCGCCGCTTCAGCGCGCATCGGCGTCGAGGATGATAGCTATCGAACCGACGAACGCGCCAATATCGGCTTCTATCCGCTCAACACGAACATTTTCGAATCGCTTGTCTACCTGACGCCCGACTACCAGATCGAGCCGCTCCTCGCGGAGTCCTGGGAGCTTGTCAAGCCGACGACCTGGCGCATAACGCTCCGGCAGGATGTCACCTTCCACGACGGTACCCCGTTCAACGCCGACGCCGTGAAATACAGCATGGACCGCATCGCCTCCAACGGTGGCGGCGTGCTCCGTATCGATGAAAATTCCACCGTGATCGTCGACGATTTCACCGTCGAGATCACCCCGTCGGTCACCAACCTTCGCCTCATGCAGCAGATCGGCCATCCCAACAACTCGATCCTGCCGGTCGACCTCAACCCGGCGGAATCACGCATCGGCACCGGTCCGTTCCGCGAGGTCGAATACGTCGCCGCCGATCACTACACCGTCGAGGCCAACCCGGACTACTGGGGCGAGGCTCCCGGCGTCGGTGAGATCACCTTCCGCTTCTACCCCGATCCCACTGCCCGGCTGCTCGCCCTCCAGGCCGGCGATGTCGACCTGATCACCGATGTGCCCAAGCAGTCGGCCAGCCAGGTCGAAGCCGCTGGCGCGACGCTGATCACGGGTCCGGTCGGCGCCTATGAAGCGATGTACTTCAACATCCACGGTGAAGAGCCGTACGACCTCGGTCAGGAGCCGGCGGTGCGCGAGGCGGTCTCCATCGCCATCAATCGCGACCAGGTGATCGAGAGCGCCTGGCAGGGCAATGCCGAGCCCGGCACGACCATGATTCCGCCCGCTATCCTGGGGAGCGCCGTGTCGCTTGTGGATGCGCCGCAATACGACCCCGATGCCGCTCGCCAAACCCTTGAAGACGCCGGTTGGGTGGAGGGCGAGGGTGGCATCCGCGAAAAGGACGGACGCGCGCTCAACCTGGTGATCATCAACGGCTACGGCACCGCCGCCGATCACGGATCGGTTCCTGAGCTGCTTCAGGCGCAACTCGAGGAGATCGGAGTCGGGCTGGAAATCGTACAGACACCTGACACCGCCACCTATGAGCAGCGCTTGCAGGTTGGCGAAGGCGATCTCTGGCTCGAAGCGGGCAGCCAGAACGATGGCAACCCCTGCTTCCTGCCGGATCTCCTGTTTTCTACCCCGGTTGAGGGTGGCGATCCTGAGTCCACCATGTACGGCCGCGCCTTTGCGCCCGGCGCCGCGTTCGATGCGCATATCGCCGAGTGTCGTGAGGCAGTTGAGGTGGAAGCGGTGCAGGAAGCCGCCGCAATGGCGATGAACGTGGTCATCAACGAGGAGCGCGTTGTCATCCCCCTGTGCGGGTTTTACCGCATCATGGGCGCATCCACCGCCGTCGACAACATTGACCTGCACGCATCCGGCGTCAACCAGCGCTGGACGTCGCTCACGATGGCCGGTTAACGAACCGTGTTGCGCTTCATCCTCCACCGGCTCGTCTATCTCATCCCGGTCTGGATCGGAATATCCCTGGTGGCGTTCACCCTCGCGAACCTCACTCCGGGAGATCCGGCCAGGCTGGCGCTGCAGCGCTCACTCGGACGTCAGCCGACGGCTGAGGAAACTGCTGCCGCCCGCGAGCAAATGGGACTCAACGATCCGGCTCCAATCCGCTATTTCAACTGGCTGGCCGATGCGATCACCGGTGATCTGGGCACGTCGTATCGCACCGGCCAACCCGTGCTCGATTCGCTGATCGAGCGGTTCCCGAACACGCTCCAGATCGCCGGAGCTGGCCTGCTCCTCGCGATCGCCATCGCTATCCCGTTGGGTGTGCTTGCCGCCGTCTACCGGCGCAGCGCGATCGACCACGTCAGCCGGGTTGTTGCCCTGCTCGGCGCGTCAATGCCATCGTATTGGGTCGCCTACCTGTTGATCCTGCTCTTTTCGGTGCGGCTTGGCATGCTTCCGGTCGCCGGCAGCAGCACCTGGCAACATGCCGTCATGCCCGCGGTGACGCTTGGCATCGGCGGCAGTGCCAGCCTGATGCGGCTGACCCGCTCCGAGATGCTGGAAACCCTTAATCAGGACTACATCCGTACCGCTCGTGCCAAGGGGCTCCACTCCCGCACGCTGCTGGTCCGGCACGCCCTGCGCAACACGATGATTCCCATTTCCACCGTACTGGGCATGCGGTTCGCGGGCATGCTGGGCGGCGCCGTGATCGTCGAAACGATCTTTTCCTGGCCGGGTATCGGCAAGCTGGTCGTTGACGCCATCTTCGACCGCGATTACCCGATGATCCAGGGCTTTGTGATCTTCATGGGCACCGCCTTTCTCTTGATCAATCTCATCGTGGATCTGGGGTACGGGTTGATCGATCCACGTATCCGGCTCGCGAACAGGTAACCCATGGCACAGACAACTACCTCACCCACCGTTGGATCGCAACACATTCCCCGGGCACGAACGAACCTGGAAACCGCCTGGCGCCCAAAACGGTTCGGCACGATTCGGGCTGTGTTCAATGACCGATCCGCCGTGCTGGGTCTGGCCATCCTGCTGCTGGTGACCATCGCCGCGCTGGGCGCCGGACTGATTGCGCCGTATGACCCAACCGAGCTCGACCCAACCGCCAACCTCGCGCCGCCGACGAGCGATCACTGGCTCGGCACCGACAACCTCGGTCGTGACCTCTTCAGCCGCCTGGTCCATGGCGCCAGATGGACGCTTGGCGCGGCGGGTTTGGCCGCAACCGGCATTGTCGTGCTCGGTGTCACCATCGGCATCCTGGCGGGCTACTTCGGCGGTCTTGTCGACGATCTGCTGATGCGGCTCGTCGATGTCCTGCTGGCCTTCCCCAGCATCATCCTCGCCCTGGCCATTGTCGGCATGCTTGGACCAAGCCTGACCAACGTCCTGATTGGCATGGTCGCCGTCTGGTGGGTGGACTATGCCCGCGTCGTGCGCGGCCTCACCCTGAAAGTCGTCCAGAACGACTACGTCCTCTCCGCGCATTGCTGTGGCTGCGGGCATCGGCGCATGATCCTGCGTCACATCCTGCCCAACGTGATCCCATCCGTGATCGTACTGGCGACACTTGAGCTCGGGGCGTTGATGCTCGCCATTTCAGGGTTGAGCTTTCTCGGTCTCGGCGCGCAGCCGCCCACTCCCGAGTGGGGCACCATGTTGAGCGACGGTCGCCTGTTCTTCCTCAACGCGCCACAACTGATGATGTACCCTGGCATTGCCATTACCCTGGTCGTCCTGGGCTGCAACCTGCTCGGCGACGGACTTCGCGACGCGCTCGATCCCCGGCAGCAGATGCGCTGACAAGTACGATCCATGCTCCAGAGGTCAGCTTCCACGTGCGTCGCGCCTTTGGCATATCAGCGTCCTCCCCTAACCCGGATTATTCATGAGGCTGCTGACTGGGCGTGGTCTC
>Ga0075527_10000036_pt1 | contig 30724 bp, 29 predicted proteins | sample NGEPer11B_FD_74784 | JGI IMG/M metagenome (GOLD analysis project Ga0075527, IMG submission 74784) | Arctic peat soil microbial communities from the Barrow Environmental Observatory site, Barrow, Alaska, USA - NGEE Permafrost305-11B | ecosystem: Environmental > Terrestrial > Soil > Wetlands >...
ATCCCATCCCGCGTAACGTGGGGGTATAGCTCAGCTGGGAGAGCGCGACGCTGGCAGCGTTGAGGTCAGGGGTTCGAATCCCCTTACCTCCACCATAAGTCTCTTACTCAAACCATGAGCAAGAGAAACAGCCTCTGGGCCTCGAGCCTGACGGCTTGAGATGTTTGATTTTGGAAAGAGCCCACTCGATTGAGTGGGCTCTTTCGCGTTCCGGGGGACCTCCGATGGTTCGCTCGGACAGGCAGAGCGTAATCCCGGTCCGAATAGCACGTCGAACGGGGGCGCGAGCTCGGGTTCTAGACTGGCGTCCGAGTTGACCAGGATTCGCTTGAAGAAAGCCTGGTTGAACTGTTTCTTGATGTGATCGGGGGCCGTCTTGTACGCGAGGGCGCAGTCGACGGTCAGATCGAGCGCGGCCTGGAGATTGCGGGCGACGACGTCGAACTGGACGTTGCTGGCGTCGAGCTTGTTCGTTATCTCGAGAAGTCCCGTGGCGATGCGATCCTGCTCCCGTTTGAGCAACTCGATCGGAATCGCCCCCTCGTAGTGCGCCTGCATGAGCTTCTCGCGTTCCCGCTCCAACTTTTCGCGTTGGCGCCGGAGATCGGCAAACTCGGCTTCCGAGTCGATTCGCGCTGTCTTCAGTTCCTCAACGAGCAAAGTCTCGACTTTGAGTCGGAAATCCCGGTCGAGCGCGATCTGTGCGTAGTGTTCCTCGATGCGGGCTTCCACCTCGTCGATGAGAACAGCTTTCTGGCGGCAGTCGTTGCGCTTGCTGTGCCGACCCGAGCACATGAAGTAGGGGTAGTAGACGCCCGAGCGGGACTTGGATATCTGCACGAGCAGCCTGGACCCGCAGGCCCCGCAGTAGACGGTGCCCTTCAGGAAATGAGGATGGTCTCGGGTACGCTCTCCGTTCACGTGGGAGACGAGCGTGTCTTGGACGGCCTGCCACGTCTGCTCATCGATGAGCGGCTCGTGTTTGCCGGGATGCAAGGCACCTTTGAACGGCACGCAACCCTTGTAGTACGGGTTGAGGAGCAGCTTGTTCAGTTTGGGCGCGGTGATGGGCACGGACGGGATGCGCGGAGTGCCCAGGGTGGTTAGCCCACGGTCGGCGAGGTGTTCGGCCAGAGCGGCCACAGTCCAATCACCGTTGGCATAGAGCGAGAAAGCCAGGCGCACGTGTGGTGCACGCTCCTCGTCGACCGTGACGGTGCGCATCTCGCGGCCTTCGCTATCCGTCGTGCGGATGTTGCGATAACCCAGCGGCGCTCGACTAACCGTGCCGCCACCACGAACTTTCTGAGTCATGCCTTTGGTGACTTCATTAGCGAGGTTCCGGGAGTAGAACTCGGCGATCGATGACATGATGCCGTGCAGCAGCATGCCGGACGGAGTCTGGTCGATGCTTTCAGTAGTAGAGACCAGCCTGACGCTCGCCTTGTCGAGCGCCTGGTTGATCTCGACGTCGTCTGCCCGATTTCGGGCCAGGCGGTCGACCTTGTGAACGATGACGTAGTCGACGGGGTTCTCTGAGACGTAGTCGAGCATGCTCTGCAGCTCGGGACGGTTCACGGTCTTGGCGGACGCGCCGCGGTCGACAAACTCCTTGACGACGATCGCGCCCAGGGACGCGGCCTTACGCTTGTTGGCGTCGCGCTGTGCCGGGATCGAATACCCCTCGGCTTCGCCGCCCCGGTAGGCTTGGTCCCGCGTGGAAACGCGCAAGTAGGAGACGGCGACCTTGGGCGTCAGGCCCTCGGCCAGCATCTCCGCGAACGGCGCTACTGTTGCTGCAAGTGGACTCATGGATGGGGTCTCCTCGTTTACCTCCTCCATGGTATACTTCTGTTCGCCGGAATCATCAAGCGCTTTCGAGACGCCATCCCCGTTGGGGATTTCGTCGGTCACGGCTGATGGCTCTTGTTTACTCGGCACGGTCGTTCTCCGCCCCCGCCTGCGCCGCAGTGTCGCAGGCGGCTCCATGCTGGATCAGCGCTTCAAGTTCGTCGAGCGTGATCACAGTAAAGAGCCGCGCGCTTAAGGCTTCATGCTGGCCCAAGCGAGACTCGAGAATCTCCTTGCGACGTCCAGTTGGCACGATCCAGACCACTGCTGGGAACAGGCCTAGTCGTTGTTGCTCGATCCCAGTCTGCCGGTAGGCTCGATAGTTTTGGCAGGCTCGCACAACGCGCGAAGGCGGTTCGGTCGCCAGATCGACCTCGAAGAACCAGTGGTCTTCGAACTCCCCTGTTGCGGTGACGACGGCCAGGTCTGGCTTGAGCCGCACAGTGCCGCCTCCTGGGCCGCTGTAGGGCCGCCAGCAGGCTGGTTCGTGCTGGACGTCCAGGAGGGTCACGCCGCCCCTGTTGGCGGCCTCAGACAGCCGAAGCGAAACCTCAGCGACAGCCAGGGTGTGCTCGAGGAAGGTGCTGGAAGGTTCGAACTCGCGCCGACGTTGGGGTCGTCCGCTCACATGGTCGGCACGTTGCAGCAGTCGGGCTCCGATATGACCAAGGCTCCAGACATAGGCTCCCGATCCGGCGCGCACGCCGCCGATCCTGCGATCCAGAGTGACCAGCAGCTGCAGACCCCGGAGCTTGTCGAGTGTCCTGTTGGATGAGCGTAGGGCTGCGGTCTCAGTCGGCTTGTCCGCGAAGTGGAGCCGACAGATCTGCCGTGTGGTCAGGAACCGGTGTGTGGCCACTGAGACTAGGATCTGCAGGTCGCGGTCGGCAAGGCTCGCTCGAATAGCCTCGAGCTTTCGTCTGCCGACTCGCTGCCCGGTCATACCGCCGCCCTCCCGGTGGATGCGGAACTCCACCACTGATGTGGGGGAGGAGTCTTATCCCTTACTGCCGAGAGCCGAGCCTGCTGCCCGCCTCTTTGGCCGGGGCCGGTCATCGCGACACGTCGCTCGGCACGACACCTGCCATCACCGCAGAGCGGGCTCATGATCGCCTCCGAGGGCGACGTCCAACCTGCTCACGTTCCTCCTCAAGTGTCGTTCCTATGGTCGAGAGACCGATGGCTTCGAGCACGTCGGCCTCGACCTGATCAGCCGGTCTGCCGAAGGCTTCAGCGCTTGCGGCCTTGAGCTCTGCCGGGTCAGATATCCCGGGCGACGCAGGCATGGTCTGTCCGGAGATCCATCCGGATGAATGACCATTGGTCATGAGGTGGGCGTAGATGCTATAGCGGGGCAGCAGCATGAAGTCGTTCATGTCGAGACTCGGCGCCATCGCGGCCATGTCGTGGGCGTCTCCGGCGTTGAGCCCAAACACGATCTTGTTGCGAGCGTTGGCATCGACACCGGCTCTCAGTGTCGGGGGCAGCTGGTTGCGGTACTGATGGGCGATCGTGAATCCGACCCCGAGTCCGCGCGCCTGCGACAAAGCGTCGGCCAGATCGGTCGGCAGGGTCAGGTAGTCCTGGACCTCGTCGATGAACACACTGACGATGTGCCGTCGCTCTGGCGGCAGCGTGGAGCGAGCGAGGATGAGCGGCCAGAGCTGGGCGACCACGAGCGAACCGAGGAGCCGTGCGCCCTCCGAGCCGATCAGGCCCTTGTTCAGCGAGACGAGCACGATGCGTCGCTTCGTGAAGAGGTCGTTCATTTCGAAGAGTGGCTCGGTCTGCCCCAAGACCGAACGCAACGCCGGGCGAAGCAGAAACTGGCGCAACTTGTTCATGACCGGTGCGATCACTTGAGCGCGTTGGGCTTCAGACATCGCCTCGTACGCCGCCCAGAAGGGACCGAGTCCAACCCGGTCGGTGATGCCAGAGGTCAGCTTGCGTCTGAAATGAGCGTCGGTCAGCAGTGTCGGCAGCCAGACCAGCGACGACTTCGGATGCTGCGCCAGCGTCAAGAGTGCGCTGGTCAGGATATCTTGAGTCCGCGGTCCCCATGAATCCGCGAACAGTTGCTTGAATACCGCCAGCACGCTATCGGCTACGAGTGCCGGATTCTGACGTTTGCCGACGAGCGGGTTGAGTCCAACCGGTCGCGGGTCGGCCGGGTCGATGACCACCACATCACCGCGGCGCGACTCCGGGATCCGGGCGAGCACGTCGCATGTCAGGTCGCTTTTGGGGTCGATCAACAATACCCCGCGTCCGGCGGCGATGTCAGCGCAGATGATGTTGAGCATCGCATTGGACTTGCCTGCCCCCGTCGGTCCGAGCAGCACCGTGTGCTGCAACGAGTCCCTCGTCGATACACCGAGCTTGACGGTTTCGCCAGCGGCTGACGAGACCGCAAACGGTCGGTCCGAGTCGCGCATGCCAGCTGCGGGAGGCAGCACCTTCGGGTGGACTCCGGCCACGCCGGGCAGTGTCCCCTCGCCCAGTGGCCACCCCATCAAACAGACGAGCTCTGGGGCAGACAAGACGAGCGGCCAACGCCATGGACGGTGCGCAGCGTTCAGCGCATCAGCCGATTCCGGACTGAGGCGCAGGTGGGCACCGGCCGATTCGGTGACCTTCATGCCACCAATGAGATTGAAGATTAGGTGGCGCTGTCGTCCCGCAGTGTCAGCTGTGGCGCCGAGGCGGATGATGGTCTTGAAGCCATGTGCACCAGCTCGGGTCTTCATACTAGCCTTGGTCTCAGACGAGGCCGGTCGGACGGTGCCCAAGATCAGATCGAGCCAAGTCGCTCGCGGGTCATCCGGGCGGCCCGAAAGCATCGACGGGGCGACGCGCGGGCCAAGGATGACTTGGAGGACGAGTTCCCCGTGCCCGGTCCCCACAGCGGCCAGACCGGCCAGTACGGAGCGCACGGCCGCCATGACACGGTCGGTGGAGAGCGCCAGCGAGTGGTGGCTGACGCGCACTCGAGCTGCCGAGTTCACATCCGCTCGTCGGGTCTTGGCGGACAGTCGGGTGCCGTCAACGTGTGACGTCATCAGCTGTGCCATGGCCGATGTCTGCACGGCGTCGCATCCGACGAGGTAGCGGACGCCTTTGGCATCAGCGCGCGCTTCGAAGACCACGGTTCCAACGTTGCGGTCGGCCGAGAGACGAGCCAGAAGATCGAGCGCCACGTCTGGTTCAAATGGTCTCGGCCACGACACCTCTCGCCAGACCAAGGTCCCATTACGCCGGTTCATCGGTATCTCCAGAGGCCACCTCGGAGATGTGCTTCTTCTGCGCCTCGGCTTCATCGGCTGCCTGATGCAGCGCAAGCGCCAGGAAGGCCCGGCTGAGCTTGCGCGCGTCCAGCTCCTCGTTCGGTTCGGGCTGGATCCAAACCCGGTCCGATTGCATCGGGCGTCCCTGCTTCTTCTTGCGGGTACTCATTTCGTCGGACCTCCTTTCATAATGGTTATGCTTACTGTTATGGACCTGTTGGTCAGTTCGGACAATGGGACTACCACCTGCGCGATTGCCACCAGCGAAGAATGGCCACGCCTACGACGATTCCGCCGATGATGGCCAGCACCCACCAGATCTCGCACAGCAGTTTCACTCCTAGCCACAGGGCAAGACACGCAGCGAGAAACATCCACGACGCGTGCCACAGCCTCGTGACCAATCCTCTTGGCTCGTCGGCCACGTTCATCACCACCCTTCATGATCGAGTCCTCGTTGCGGGTGAATCCGGCACCGGATAGCCCGGAATGTCGATATCCGAGGCAATCTGGTTGCCCCATACGTCCCAGCCCGGGCGCGTCCTGCGGGCGAACAACTCGAGATAGGGTCCGGGAGAGACTCGCTCAATGACCGCGTACTGTTCTTCCGGCTTGTGACTGTGGTCTTGTAGCGGTGCGAACATCCAGGTTGGCTGTGAGCGGAACTGCACGGGTGCCTTGCCACGCGTCCCGAGCAAGACGTGCTCGGTGGCGTTGCGCAGGTACTGGCCGAGCGTGAAGCGCGGCTTGATCCACGTCAGCGGACTACGGGGCGTGAAGCCCCATGCTTCCAGCACGTCGTAGCCGTGCCTGAGAGTGGCGTTGGTCACCCACAGCCAGCAGTGGCTCGATTCCGGGTCGGCCAGATCGGCGATCGGCATGGCCTTGATTTGATCAAGCGTCATTAGGTCATAGTGACGCTCGGCGCCCAGTGAGTTCTTACCTTTTTGCTGCACGTCCCATGGCGGGTCGGCCATGATCGTGCGATAGAGTATATTGGTCAAGTGATGACCTCCTTTCTTTACGACGGCGAAGCACCCTGTGCGGTCTGCCGTTCTGCCCTCCAGTGCACACCATGGGGTCTGAAACACCCAGGTCATGGCTACCTGCCTCTCATGCCGACCGGACACCTTCCGGCCGCGGCCGGGCCAGCGACTATGGGAGCCGCTGAACGTTGTTGTGCTTTTAGCAACGATGCTCGTCACTGGCGTCGTTTCCTGCCTCCTGGGATTCGCGAAACGACGCCAGGATCAGCGCTTTGCGCGCCTCGTGGGCAAGGGCGTCCAACCCGGCTGCATGGCTCAGAGCTAGGATCTCCAGCCGCTTTTCGGCCTGGGCGAGATCGCGTTCGATTTGCTGGGCTCTCTGCCAGGATTGACGATCCAGCCACTGAGCGGCATGGCCGACCAGCAGCAAGGCCAACAGGAAGACCAGCAAGATCCCCGCCACGACGAAGAGGTAAATGATGAACCCAGACATCGCTACCACCTCGCAATCGTGTTGGACGCGCCGAGCGCGTAGGCGTCGACAATATGTTGGTAGCGTGCCGCGCCCGAGGGAGCCACTTGATTGAGGTGCTCCTCCAAGGCGCTGAGAGCACCGACATTCTGGAGGGCAGTGTTTGTCAGCAGTGCACGCACCTGCTCGTGGGTGTTGGTCACGAGGCCATTGGTGACGACCCGCTCGATCTCGCGTGTCGCCTGCCGTTGCATCGGCATACTCATGCGCTCCACCGATTGCGGCGAAAGCTTGTTGGTCAGGCTGTTGTCGCTCAACATTGTGAACCCCTTTCCTCGATTTGGACGGCGAATGCCGCTGAGCCGAGGATAGGGCTGTCAGGGTTACATGTGACGTGTCAAAATAGGCGGTAATGTTCGCGAGAAGTTCGCGAATGGTGGCTGTGGTACATCGGTCGGTCCGATGCGCGCAGCTTCGCGAGGCCCGTGTTGAGGTTGAAGGGAGACCAGTGTCCGGCAAGCAGGAGGTGAGTCAGCTTCACGAGGCGCTTGCTATCTTCGGACGTCGCGGAAGGGGTCTTACAGCCGCTCGCCTTCAGAGCTATCCAAGCGTCCTGGTTGCCTTGTTCGGCGAGGACGCCTTGGTCGACGCGGGCGAGCGACAAATACTTGCCGAACGCACTGAGAGCGCGCTGCTAGGGATAATCGCTGGTATCGGCGACGCAACGGACCGCCGGATCGCTGAGGCGGTGTTCGCCGCCAAGTCCGAGTTCTACGACCTCAACGTGGCTCGGCGACAGGGCTACATCGAGGCAGTGGACGGGGTAGCCATCCGCGAGCTGTACAAGACCCGACGGGCGAGAATCGTCGAAGATGTGGCCGCCGCGCTACAGGGGGTGTTTGGCGCTCAGAAGACAGTCGATCACGGCGTTTTGCTCTCGCCAGAGGCCCGACGAGCAGCTCGGCAACTTTACCGGTATGCACAGCAGGCCCTTGTACGCGTCGAGGCTTTCGAACTCTGCGGCAGATACGCTCAGAGACTTCAGGCAGCTTTCTCAAAGGCCCGCCGCGTGCAAGTTGATCTGAAGAACATCCCCCACGGATGGCTCTGGAAATACAGTGACGATGGCCAGACCGTTCGCCTGATTCCTACCTCTCGATCCTATCAGAGCGACGAGGGTCTTTGGGCTCTTGCGTACCACTACCGATACCTTCGCATGCTGCTGCGGGATCACACCGGTCGCGACTACTTGCGCGAAAACCTGCCCTCAGAGACCTGGGAGAGCGTACAGCTGCGTCCCACATTTCGGCCTGATGAAATCGACAAGATGTTGTCCGTGCTGGCAGAGAGTCAGATCGATAGTGCCGATGTATTCGTGGATAACCTCTGTCAGGACAGTCAAGGACTAGCCATCAATGAGGAGTGGCGGATACTACTAGCTTTACCGCGAGTGTCAATAGTAGCCCGTGATCTACTCCTGCCCTGTATTTCTCTGCAGAGAGTCTTCCCAGAGGAAACGCTTGTCGCGCCTGGTAGCTACTTCGATTCGGTAGTGAGATCGATAATATGGCGGGGAGTAGAGGAGCTGGGGGCGCGCCTGTCTTCTTTGGAGGGCGAAGATTTCGTTGGTCAGTGTGAGCTAGTCCGTGACGTTCTGAAGTATGCGCCGCCAATGTACGAACAGTATGAGGATGGCGAAAGACTGCGCGAACATGTGTGGAGTGATGAGCTGGCAAAGCCGAACCTGTGGCAGGATTGGGGAATACAGGACGACAATGCATAGCTTATAGACAACAGACGATGACAGATACCCGCGCACACATATACCAAGCACATACTGAAACGACTTTCATTTATGGGGCGAGGCGGCACTTCGGAGCTTCACCCGGGGAGGACATTGGCACTCTGCCTCAGATGCTGATCTGCTAGATCTGCGCTTTGATGTTCTACCCGCAACCAATTGGTGGTTGCTAGCCTTCCGCGTTCCCCTACGAATGCCTGAACCAGGTTCATTCACCATGTGCGCCTGACACCCGCCTCTAACTTTCTTGGCGCACAGCGCACGATCGTGTCGGGTTGTGTGAAGTCGCGGTGCCATGCTATAACTATGTATAGTATTGGCGCTTGCATCGACGGACCGTCGGCCTGTGGGCGCCAAGCATCAGCCGAAAGAAGTTCCGCCTTTCCGTCCGCCGTCCGTAGTAGAGTACAAGAGCGGCGCGGAAGGCTCGTTCCAGTCTGGGCGAAGGAAGAATACGACACATGGTCAACGCAGAAATCCAATCCGGGGTAGAGCGTCACGCGCATAGGGTGGTGGTGTGGTAGTGGCTCTCAAGAAGTCGGACTTGATGGGTCCCTTTGGAAGAGTTGCGACGAGCTGATGGGCAATCCGGAACCAGTAAGTATCCCGGGGTGTAGATGAGCCTTACCGCCTACCAGGCAAAATACTACGCCCATGAACTTCAACGTTCGTACGCCAACGATCACGTCGGCAAACTCGCAGGCCTCCTCTTCGACGCCCAGGTAGAACCGAAGCCGCATCAGATCGATGCGGCCCTCTTTGCATTACAAACCCCGTACCTCCCCGGTGTTGTCCTCGCCGACGAAGTGGGCCTTGGCAAGACCATCGAGGCGGGCATCGTCATTACTCAGTACTGGGCAGAGCGCAGGCGCCGAATCCTGATCATTGCGCCGTCAAGCCTCCGCCAACAGTGGCAACAGGAGCTGCTTGAGAAGTTCCTGATCCCCAGCCAGCTACTGGATCCCAAGCTCAAGGGAGAACAGCTCGCGCGCACTGCCGAACAGGGCGCTGGAGTGCTGATCTGCTCCTACGACTTCGCGCTACGTCATGAAGCCAGCCTGCTGCGCCAATGGGACTTAGTCATCTGCGATGAGGCCCATCGCCTGCGCAACTTCTACACAGGGCGCAACAAGGCTCCAGAGGCCATCAGCCATATCGTTCGTGAAGCTCACAAGACCCTGCTAGTCACGGCGACCCCACTACAGAACCGCCTCGAAGAGGTCTACGGCCTCGTCAGCGTGTTTGACCCCGACTACTTCTACTCGCTGGATGCTTTCCGTGAGCGCTACGTCAAGACTAAGGGTATCGGCGACAACGACGACCTGGTCGAACGTGTGGCTGCTATCAGCAAGCGCACGTTGCGCAGGGATGCCGACAAGTACATCCACTTCACTAAGCGCCTGCCACTCACCGTGGAGTTCACCCCGAGCTTCGAGGAGATCGAACTCTACGAGAAGGTCAACGACTACCTGCAACGCGAAGACCTGTTCGCATTCGCCAACTCCCAGCGCCACCTCACGACGCTGATCATCCGCAAGCGCCTCGGCTCATCCTCCTACGCCGTTTCCAGCACCCTGGCGAAGATTGCCGACCGGCTCGAAGCAGAGCTGCATGCCGGTGTCCGTCGTGACAGCCGGGGTGGGTTCATCATGGCCGACTTGATGGACGATGACCTCACGGGTGAAGAACTTGAGGAACTGCAAGAAGGCGGCGTACCGGCTGCAGAGAGTGCCCGGTTCGGTCCCGGTGCTGGCGAGCATCTGAACAACAACACGCTCGAAGCCATGCGCGCTGAGGTTGAAGAGCTGCGCGGCTACGCCGACCTGGCCCGCTCCATCACGGTCAACCAGAAGGCCGTGAAACTCAACGAAGCTCTCGACAAGGGCTTTGAACGCCTACGTGAACTCGGCGCACCGGAGAAGGCGATCATCTTCACCGACTCCACTAAGACCCAGGAGTACATCGCTCGCTCGCTCAGTGAGGCTGGACGCGGTGAGGGCCTGGTCCTATTCAACGGCTCCAACAGTTCGCCCGAAAGCAACGAGATCTACAGGAACTGGTTGGAAGCCAACAAGGATGGCGACATCATCACTGGCATTCCGGCAGCCGACCGCCGCAAGGCGCTCGTGGACTACTTCCGCGATCGCGGCACCGCCATGATTGCCACCGAAGCCGCTGCCGAAGGTATCAACCTACAGTTCTGCTCGATGGTCGTGAACTATGACCTGCCGTGGAACCCGCAACGCGTGGAACAGCGTATCGGTCGTGCCCACCGCTTCGGCCAGAAGTACGACGTCGTGGTCGTGAACTTCTCTAACAAGGGCAACGTGGCTGAGGCCCGCATTCTTGAATTGCTAGCAACCAAGTTCCACCTGTTCGAGTCCGTCTTCGGTGCTAGTGATGAAGTGCTCGGTGCAATCGAGGATGGCTTCGATTTCGAGAAGATTATCAACAGCATACTCAGCACTTCTCGCAGTGATGCTGAAATTGACCGAGCGTTCAAAGCACTAGAAGAGCAGTATGCCACCGAGATCAGCACCGAAATGGCTGCCGCCAAGGCCAAGGTGTTCGACAACCTTGACCCCAACGTGCAAGACCGCCTGAAGGCTTACGACTCACAGTCCGGCGAGGTACTCAACAAGTTCGAGCGACTACTGCTGGCAGTCACCAAGCTCCAGCTCGACCCTTTCGCAACATTCGAGGGCGATGGCCGCCATTTTGTGCTCAATGAGGCCCCGGTCAAAGATGCCAAGACGGGCCGTTACTACTTCAAGTCAGAGCCACTCGACAATGCTCACCAGTACCGCTTCGACAGTGATCTCGCCCGCTACGTCATGGAGTCATCTAAGTCCGCGGACACCCCAAGTAGAGAACTAACCTTCAGCCTTAGTCAGTCGGAGCGTGCTAGCACCGCCGTGAAGGAACTCGAAGGCAAGTCCGGTGAGCTGACTGTCAAGATCGTCACCTTCTCCATGAGGGCCAAGAACGACGACATCAGCGAGTCCTACATGCTCGCCGGTAGTTTGACCGGTGACGGCCAATGGCTCGACCACGAATACGTCGCCGACATTCTTGACCTGGCCTGCGTCGAGGAAGGCTCGGAAGTCACCATCGATGGCTCCAAGTTCGAGAAGCCTCTAGCCGAGCGTCGTGAGCACCTACAGAAGGAAGTTCAGGGGCGGAATTCCCGCTACTACGATCAACAGGAAGAACTGCTCTACCGTAACCAGCAGGATCGCCGAGCTGAATCCGAAGGCAAGATCCGTGAATACAAGGCCAAGGAGAAGGAAGCCCGCAAAGCTGCCAAGGGCACCGATGATCCGATGGAACAGCTAAGGTTCAAGAAGGAAGCTCGCCGCTGGGCAGACCGTGCGGAAGAAGAAGACGAAGATGCACGCGCGGCTCGCAGGAAGATGCGTGAAGAGGCAGACCGTTATCTCGAGTTAATCGAGCAGGCCCTCAAGGGAACTCAAGAGGTCGAACACCTGTTCACCATTCGATGGAAGGTAGTCACCTAATGAACAAGCTGGTGGAATATACAGTTTCTGATAGAATGATACAAAGGAATATGCAATGAGTAATGGTAGTTCAGAGAACATCTACGAGACACCCAGCACCACACCGAGCTTCAAGACGGAGCTTGCTGCGCAACTCTCGGAGTTGATTCCTGAGGCCATTGCCGATGGTAAGGTCGATGTCGAGAAGCTCAAGGAACTCCTCGGTGACGACACGGGCGACGACCGCGAACGGTTCGGCTTGTTCTGGCCGGGCAAGAAGCGCGCCCTGCGTGCTGCGCAGGAGCCGACCAGCGCAACCCTGAAACCCGACTTCGAGAATTCGAAGGATTGGGACACCACCCAGAACGTCTTCATCGAGGGAGACAACCTCGAAGTGCTCAAGATCCTTCAGAAGCACTACCACGGCAAGATCAAGATGATCTACATCGATCCGCCGTACAACACCGGCCAAGACTTCGTTTACCCCGACAACTTCAAGGAGGGGTTGGACACCTACCTCGAATGGACTCGGCAGGTCAACGAAGAAGGCAGGAAGGTCAGCACCAACAGCGAGACCGAGGGTCGCTACCACTCCAACTGGCTCAACATGATGTACCCGCGTCTGAAGCTCGCGCGGAACCTGCTGGCAGATGACGGGGTCATCTTTTGTTCCATCGACTACAACGAGGGACATCACCTGCGGGCACTCTTGAACGAGGTATTCGGTGAAAGCAACTTCGTGGGGGAGATTCACTGGGAGTCCAAGACGAAGTCACAGAATACTTCGACTTCCTACAACAAGCTTCAGCCAAAGGCCGAGTTGATTCTCGTCTACACTCGTCGAGATAGACGCCGATTCAATCTCGTCTCGAATGGTAGTAGAGAGTACCCGGAATCCGATGACCGAGGCGCGTTCCGTTTCGCGGAGGTTGAACAGATGGCTCGGGATGGCGTTCGAGGAAGAGAGTCGATGGTCTTCTCAATCTCGGGCGTTGAGCCAAGTCAAGGAAATCAATGGAAACTCGGCCAGGAGACCATCGCTGAGTGGAATGCCCGTGGCGACTTGTTGCTTGTAAACGGTAGGCCCACGCGCAAGATGCGTCCGGACGACGAACGTGGAGAAGTGACAAGGCCGTTCTGGGGGTTCTTCGACAAGGAAATCGGTACTACCGAGAGTGCCAAGCGTGACCTCAAGACACTCATGGGAGAGCATGGCTTCGACACCGTCAAACCGGTGGATCTGGTGAAGCAGCTCGTGTTCCATGCCACGTCGGGGGATGACATTGTCCTCGACTTCTTTGCCGGTTCAGGTACTACCGGTCATGCGGTCATGGCACAGAATGCCGAGGATGGAGGAACCCGTCGATTCGTACTCGTACAACTACCTGAGCCGTCAGGTGAAGGTTCATCGGCAAGCAACGCAGGGTTCAAGACTATTGCTGACATCTCGCGCAAGCGAATCGAAGCCGCGGGTGATCGGGTCAAGGGAGAGATCACTGGCCAATCAGTCGATGTCGGCTTTCGCGCCTTCACGCTTGGCGACACCAACTTCACCAAGTGGCATGTGTCGAGTGACGTCGAACCGAGCTTGTTGGAGCAGCACATCTTGGATCTCCGCGATAGCGCCGAGGATGGCGCTGCCCCAGAGGCTATGCTGACTGAGATCCTGCTCAAACAGGGGTACTCGCTCACCGAGCAGATCAAGTCTGTCGAGATCGATAGGTTCACCCTTCTCTCCGTCGGTGATGGTCTGGTTCTCGCCTACCTCGACGAACACAACAAGCCAACGCTGGAACAACTGCGAAAGGTGGTCGAGCAGAAGCCTGCCCGCTTCATCATCCTCGAAGATTCTTTCCACGGCGATGACGAACTCAAGACCAACCTCGCTCAGGAATGTAAGTCACGCGGTGTAGAACTCTGGACGGCCTAGCGATGGAGTTCAAGTTCGATGCCCACCAGCAGTATCAGCAGGACGCGATTGCTGCCGTTGTTGACTTGTTCGATGGTCAGCCTGCCGATGCTGCCTCGCTGACGACCACGCTACAGGGCATGGTGCCTGACTCGGGTGACCAGGCGAGAGCCTTCGAGCTTGTCAGTGAAGTTGGCGCGGTCGGTAACAACCTGCTGCTCGACGACGAGACCGTATTACAGAACCTGCAGACCGTGCAGGACCGCAACGGCCTCGAAGTGGTCGGTGAGCTGGCTGGGGGAGCGCTGGACTTCGATATCGAGATGGAGACCGGCACCGGCAAGACGTATGTCTATCTGCGCACTATCTTCGAGATGGCCAAGAACTACAACTTCACCAAGTTCATCATCCTCGTGCCGAGCGTGGCCATCCGTGAGGGCGTGACCACTAGCATCAAGCTGATGACCAAGCACTTCCAAGACCTCTACGCCACGCCGTTCGACTCGTTCGTCTACAGCGGTAGCACGCCGGAGGAGGTTCAGTCCTTCGCCACTTCCACGAGTGTGCAGATCATGGTAATGACCATCGACTCGTTACGTGGCGACAAGAACACTCGAGTCATTCACCAGACCCGTGACAAGCTCAACGGTCTCCGCCCCATCGATTACCTGAAGGCCACACATCCTGTGGTAATCATGGACGAACCGCAGAATATGGAGTCGTTGCTCAGTCAGTCCGCTGTTGGTGAGCTGAACCCACTGTGCAGGCTGCGCTACTCGGCCACTCACCGCAAGACCCGCAACGTTGTCTATCGACTTGATCCGGTCGATGCGCATGACCTGGGCTTGGTCAAGCAGATCGTGGTGGCCGAAGCAATACAGCAAGGCGCCGATGCAGCGCCGTACGTGAAGCTCGAATCTGTCCACAATGACAAAGGCTTCCTTGCCCGTATGGAACTGGCTGTGCGCAAAGAATCGGACGGCACCATTCAGCGCAAGACGGTGAACATCAAGAACGGCCAAGACCTCGCCGTGGTCACGGGCAACTCTGCATACGAGGGTTGGCGGCTCAACGAGCTGACAATCGAACCTGAATCAGTCGAGCTGTTCCCGCATGGGTGGCTTCAAGCCGGTGAAACTATCGGTGGCTCCAACGATTCCACCTACCGCGAGATGATACGCGAAACCATTCGTGAGCATCTGCGCAAAGACACGATGCTCCGCCCGCACGGCATCAAGGTGCTCAGCCTATTCTTCGTCGATAGGGTCGCGAGCTTCCTCGGCGAGGGCTGCAACAACGACACCGCTGACGGTGACTTCGTGACATGGTTCGATGAACTGTTCATGGAAGAACGCGCCAAGAGTCAGCAGTGGGCAGACCTGCTGCCACTCGACCCCGTTGAGTACCGACGCGCTTATTTCTCGGTTATGAAGGGCAAGAAGGGCGAGCCTGACACCTTCAAGGACACCAACGGCACCTCCAAGGCCGACGATGATTCCTACGACCTGATCATGCGCGATAAGGCCCGCCTGCTCGACCAGAACGAGCCAGTGCGGTTTATCTTCAGCCACTCCGCCCTACGAGAGGGCTGGGACAACCCGAACGTCTTCCAGATTTGCGCCCTGCGCGAAATGGGTGAATCGACAGAACGACGCCAGACTATCGGACGCGGACTGCGTTTGCCGGTCATGGTGACCGCGCGGGGCTACGAACGCGTCGCCGATCGTGGCATCGCCCAGCTGACAGTTGTAGCAAACGAGTCCTACCGAGAGTTCGCCGACAGCCTGCAGAAGGAGTATCGCGACTCAGGCGTCAGCATTGGCTTGGTTCGTCCCGGCGAGTTCGCCAAGATTCCCACCGTTGTTGATGAAACTGGTGAGGAAAAGCGTTTAGGCTTCCAAGGCTCCAAGTTGATCTGGGACGAGCTGGTCGAACGCAACTTCCTCGACAAAGAAGGCAAAGTCACCGCGAACTTCCGTCCTGAAACTCTTGGCTTCACACTTGGCCCAGTTCCGAACTTCTTCTGGCCACAAGACGACATCATCCAAGTGATGCTGAACTGTCGCGTCGAGCGCATCATTAAGACCCAGCGCAAACGTGTGGCCCGCAAGCTGAACAAAGAGATCTACGCATCGCCGTGGTTCGAGGACTTTTGGCGTACGATTTCGCAGAAGACCACCTATCGCGTGTCTCTCGAGCGTGATGAAGTAGTCGACAATGCCGTCAATAAGGTCAAGGCCGAACAGCCCGTCCAGCCCCTGCGAGTCCAGGTCACCCGTGCAGGCGTAAAGCTGGTGCGTGGTGGCACACAGACCTCCGAAACTGCAACTCGTTCGGCTGAATTGGCGGGTGCCTACCAACTGCCAGACATTATCAGCGAACTGCAAGAAGCCACTTCGCTCACTCGCAAGACACTTGTGGATGTGTTGATACGCTCTGGCAAGTTGGGTGAGTTCATTGGCAACCCCAATGACTTCATTGCGATGGTCAAGCGGCACCTGCAGAACGTGGTGGCCGCTGCTGTTCAGGAGGGCATTCAGTACGAGAAGATCGGCGGCTACGTCTACGAGTTGCGCGAACTGCAGGCCGACGGAGTGGAGGAGCGAGACCTATTCCTCGACCGCGTCTACAAGGTCGAGCACACTGACAAGACCGACTTCGACTACATCCAGATCGACTCTGACGGGGCGGATGCGCCGGAGCGCCAGTTCGCCGAGAAACTGGACTCACGTGAAGACGTGAAGTTCTTTATGAAGCTGCCTGATAAGTTCAAGATCGAGACGCCTGTGGGTCCATACAACCCTGACTGGGCGATCATCAAGCAGGACGAGAATGGCGCGGATCGCATCTACATGATCCGCGAGACCAAGAGCACACTGGATGAGTCAAAGCGTCGTCCAACCGAGAACGCAAAGATCAAGGCCGCAACGGAACACTTCAGGCAACTCGGTATCGGCACCGAAACCGTCCCCGGCTACGCTGTCAGCGCTCCAGGCAACTGGGGGCTGTGATGCTCCGCAGGCTGGATTCCATCAGAGTGTGTGGCTTCTTCGAGGATTATCGCTGGGACACAGGTCTCCACGATCTCGCTCGCATCAACGTCATCTATGGACCCACTGGCACCGGCAAGACCTCACTTTCGGGTGCGCTCGACGGGTTGCGAAACGCCGCGGATGGAGAGGGCTACAAGAAGCTCTCGGTAACCATCGACGACGGTGGAACGTCAAGAACGACCAACGGTAATGACAGCCCGCTCTTTGATCGGGTTCACGTTTTCAGCGAGCACTATGTGTCTCGAAGCCACAAGTTCACGCCCGCAGAAGCAGAGATGGCTGCTGTGCTCACGATTGGTGAGAAGGCTGCCGACGCAGAGAAGAAGCTCGAAGATCTACGAACGACGGTGGCCACTAGGACTTCAGAGCGCGACGCTGCAGTTGCGGCAGAACGTGCCGCAAATCAGGCGGTAGAGACGGCCTGCGGTCAGGTGTCGCAACAGGTCGTTGATGCTGCGAGTAGAGCCGGAGGCAGATACCACTCCCGCAGCAACTTCAATGCGGGCATGGTGCGGACGGCATTCGGCCAAGATCACGCGACGTGGGCTGAGCTCACCGAGCAAGAGTTCCAGGAAAAGACGGGAGTCATCAACGCTGACAAGGCTGAGCCGCTTGCCGAAGAAGTGCTGGTGGTCGGCACACCGGACGACATCCAGAGCAGAATCTCAACAGCACTCAGGACCACACCCAGCACCATCATCCTCGATACGCTGCAGGCACACCCGGACGCCACAGATTGGGTGGATCAAGGTCGACATCACCACGAGGGAGTGGACACATGCATCTTCTGTGGGTCGCCCCTCAGCGGAGAACGCCGCTCCCTGATTGACCAGCACTTTTCGGATGCAGTGCAGCGACTGCAGTGCGAATTGCGCGAGATAGTGACGGCACTTACAGGTATCGAGTCAAAGGCGGACGCATCGCTTCGGGCTGTACCAAGCAAGGGCCTATTTCTCGAAGACTTGCGAGCCAGATACGACGAACCTGCAAAGACGCTCGGTGGGGAGCTCAGAGCCCTGAAGGCGTGGGTAACCGGGGTCAAGAAGAGGGTCGAGGCGAAACTGGCGAATGTCTTGACGCCGGTTGACGCCGAGGTTGACGCACCACCTACGGTCGCAGGCGAAGAGTTCATCAAGTTGCGCGGTGAACACAACGAGCGCGTCTCCAAGCACGACGAGCTTGTGCAGGCAGCAGCGAAGACCGTTGAACTCCACTACTTGAAGAAGTCCGAGGCTGAGGTTGCTAAGAAGAAGGCCGAGGCGGCCGAGCAGAAGACGAAGGCTGACAAGCTCAACGAAGAACTTGCGGAGTTGACCACCCAAGTCACGGCACTGGAGGCTGTTGATGGTGACCCGACTCCAAGTGCCAAGGTGCTGATCGAAGAGGTTGCACGGCTCCTTGGGCGTAACGAACTGAAGTTCGAGGCCGTTCATGGCAAGTACCAAGTTATGCGGGACGGAGAACCGGCGATTGGACTCAGCGTCGGCGAGCGAACTGCTATCACCCTCGTTCACTTTCTAGAGGCGGTGGCACGGTTCGATGCCTCTAAAGGCAAGCCCATCGTTGTCATCGACGACCCTGTTTCTAGCCTCGATAACGAGATCTTCATGGGTGTCTCCACCTATATCTGGAGTGAAGCAGTCGTCAAAGACCACATCGCTCAACTACTCCTCTTGACCCACAACTTCGAGTTGTTCCGTCAGTGGGACATTCAGGTAGAAGCGCTCCACAACTCGCGGCGAGACAAGACGACTGGCATGAAAATGACGAAGCTTTGCCCAGCTGAGTTCTACGAGCTCAAGTCGAAGTATGTGACGCGCTCTGGCAAGACGAAACGCTCGCCCGTCATCGCCGATTGGCCTCCTACTGAGGCTGTTCGCAAGAAGGTGCGCTCGACGTACCACCACGCATTCATTGCCACGGTCGATAAATTGAAGGATCTTCAGACTGATGACTCGATGGAGAACCGCCTGGATGCACAGTTGCTGTTTCCCAACGTGATTCGACGAATGTTGGAGACCTTTCTCGCCTTCAAGCGGCCCGAGTGGGTTGGCAACTTCAACTTGGCTATGCATAACTCGGCAGATCTTCTGCGCGAGGCGGGTTATCGGGGCGATGCAGACGCTCTCCGTCTGCGCCTAACTCGCTACACGCACGCCAACTCGCACAGTGAGAGTCCAGCAACCGACACGACACTGAGTCCTGACGAGGTCAAGACGGCTATCGAGGCCGTATTTGAGTTTATGAACCAGATTGACAGCCCTCATTTCGCGGGTCTGTGCTCCGTGACAGGAATTGACCCGAAAGACATATTGCCTGCTGCTCCGGAACAGACTGAGGCCGTTGAAGATGCTCATGGAGACGAAGCAACCAAGGAGGAGGTGTAGCTATGCGCGAAATCAAATGCCCGAACTGCGACATCACAAACTTCGAGGAGGAACTCGATTCGTTCAAGGCTGATGCCTTGCTCGGTACAGACCGTAATCTCCGTCTCGCCAACGACAAGGCACAGAACGTGACGATAAAGAGGCTGACACGCGGCAACCCGACAATGGCGGCAGAGTTTGCGGAGCTGGAGAAAGCAAACCATGACGGCGCGGAAGGAGCCAACTAATGCAGCGAGTAGTCGCTCGGTCTTGACAGACAAGTCGAAAAGCTGTCCAGTTGGGGACCGAGGTGGTGGCCCAGCTATGACTCTATGCTTATTGCACTTACGCTTGCACATACATCGCTATAAAACTAGACTGGAACATAAAGGGGGAAATTAAAAATGGAAGATCCAATCACTGCTTTGGCGAAACAACTAGCTGCTGTCGTTATTAGTAACACAGCTACTATTGTTGCTGACCGTGTAAGGGCTGCTCGTGCCAATAAAGATAAAGACAATACCATTGCTGCACTAGAGGAAATAATCAACGAATTAGTTAGTGACAAAAGCGAGCTTACACGTATTGCCCAGGCCTACGAGCAAGAGTTCGTATCACAGAAGATTACTGAGAAAGAGCTCACATACATCACTGATAATGTCTTACCCTTACTAGACAAATTCGTTCCTGATAATCAAAAAGCTACAGTAGAGCAAGTCAAATCGCTACTATCAGTCGAGACTCTCACAATTATGCAACTGCTGGGCTTCAACTATAAACGTGCTATCGGTGAACCGCTAACAATGCTATTACAGAAAACAATTGAATCAAATATGCCCCATGACCCAAACGAGGCGCAGAGAACTAATCTACTAATATATGAGATAATCAAAGACCCTGAAGCCTCAAGGCGTTATGAGGCCTTGACTGGAAATAAGCTGTCTGTATCTCCTAGTGACCCCGAATAGTGTCACTACATTGCAGTTTTTCTTAATAGCTCACAAATAAGCCTACCCGAACGTGGTCATCGGGTTTCGTGTCTCGAAATAGCCGGAACAAAGTGTCGCATCTCCTGATTCGTGGTTATCCACAAGATCGCCCGGCAAGCTCCCCAACGTAGCTCTAGACTGCGCGAAGGGACGTAGATACAAGTGTACAGGCCGGTCCGGACGGATAAGTCCTGCGAGCAATCCTACGATCAAGGGGTCGAACAGGCCGAACTCCTGGACGCTCCGGGTCAGGGCCTCCATCTCCGCGTCTGAGTGTGCCGGGGGTTGGCCGGATCGGCAGCGAGGTCATCGATGGGCACCTGCTCGATGACTAGAAAGCGGGTCGCGCTTTCATGCAGGGCTTCACCATGGTCACTTCCGAAAACGAGGGGGATCACTATTTGCTTGCTATTAGCGGGGGAAAGAGGGTGAATGCACACGCCAGGCAAACAAGAGTGGGAGAGACGGTGGCGGAGACGATTTTCAAGAGGGGTGACAAGGTCAGGGAGATCAAGTTCGGCGAGACCTACACCGTCGTTTGCCAGCGGGGCAGCCTGATGGTCTTTGTCGAGGAACTTTCGAACGCCTGGATTCACCCCGGCAACCTGCGCCTGGTCTCGGACCGAGCCGATGACCGGGTCAACGAGGCCAAGGAAGGACGCGAAGATGGCTGGATTGCTTGAAGTGACGATAGGAAGGCCCGATGCCAAGGCCATGCGCCGCTACCGCTACATGTGGACAGTCACCCTGGACGGCCACACCTTGGGCTGGGGTCATGCGAACCGACAAGAGGAGGCGGAGATCGACGCCATGGACCTCGCGGCTGATGTTGTTAACCCTGATGAGTTGAAGGACATCCGGATCACCAACGCCGCGTCTTGCCATTAGGAGGACGCTTTGCAGACCGGGCGGAGCGTCTGGCAGCGCTTCCAGGATGGTCTTGGGACGCGGTAGCTGACCAGTGGGAGGAAGGTTTTCGGTATCTCACTGCCTTCGTCGAACGGGAAGGACACGCCCGAGTTCCGGACAAGCATCGTGAGAATGGCTTCCGGCTTGGACAGTGGGTGCGGGTGCAGCGCGGCGTAAGCAAGCAAGGGAGGCTGAGCCCAGAGCGAGCCGAGCGTTTGAAAGCACTTTCGGGATGGTCCTGGGACCCGCGTTCCGATCGCTGGGAGGAAGGTTTCCGGCAGCTGACCTCCTACGTCAAGCGAGAAGGACACGCCCGGGTCCCGCGGGATTATCGCGAGGGAGAGTTTAGACTGGGACAGTGGGTCATGAACCAGCGTCGATTCAAAGAGCGAGGGAAACTTGCTTCGGAACGGGCGGCTCGGCTGGAAGCCCTCTCTGGGTGGCTGTGGTGAAACGAAGTGCACCGGAGCCGCATAACTCCATGCGCGGAATTCGGTCTTGCGGTTCCAGGGTGCGCGGTGTCGTGAAGTCGACGGGGGGCCGCATCCCCTATTGCGATGCCCGTTACTTCTCGCGGAGAGCTGGCAGATACCTGCCCGAGGAGCTCGTGCCCGCGCTCTCGCCCGCGGTGGCCACCATCGCCGGCATGGATGCGACCATCCGGGCATACGATGGCGAAATAGCGCTGATGGCCGAGGAACGCTACCCGGAGATCCAGCTTCTGCGCCAGGTGGCGGGAGTGGGACCCATCACCGCCACCACCTTCGTGCTGACGGTGGAGGACCCCACCCGCTTCCCTCGCTCGCGTAGCATCGGCTCCTACCTTAAGTCTTCGTCCCCGACTGGATGAGTCCGGGGCCTCGAAACGGTAGCTGCGCATCACCAAGGCGGGAGATGAAGCGGTACGCAGTTTGCTGGTCAGCTGCCGTGACCGAATGGGGGTGACCAGTGGGGCCGCTTTGCGAGCAGTGGGCTGCCACCCGGCAAGAGAATCCATTCTGAAGTGGATTCTAGCGCTGCAAAGGTGCGACGATCGGAGGCAGCTCGCTATATCGATCAAACCAGTCGCGATACTCTGCGATCTGCCTGTCAGGCGAGCAAGCATCGTCCCAGAAGTACGTCGCGAGCTTGTCACTGTCGAACGCGAGCTGCGTTCCCTTTCGCGCACTGACAACAACGCGTCGTCCACGCCCGAGCGCGTATCCAAGCTCCATCATGCAGCTTGGGCGCACACCGGTCAGATCCACAACCACAAGTCCTGCGCGGTGAAGCGCCTCAAAGATCTCGACGTTCATGAATGCCGTCTCGGGTTTCCCGAGACCCATTTCACGCGGCGTGAACCCCCGCTCTTCAACCACTACATCGACGACATCGCGGAAGAATCGCTCCACGGCGCCGAAATCATCATGTGGCGCTGCGAGCAACCGAACGTAGAACGCCGGGCGAGGGCGCAGATCGTCAAGCAGATCTGCCGTCTCGCTCGCGAGCTTGTGCGCATCCGTGCCGGCCGACAGTCGCAGATTGGCCAGACGCGCGGCTGCACTCCCGCAACCGTCGCGCAGGCGAAAGAACTGACTGGCGCAAGCTAGGGCACGTTCATGGAGGAACGTGCCCCCGCCATTGCCATCATTGTGCAGTGCGCCCAGTTCACTGTGGACGGGCACGACCGACTTACCGTCCTCGCGGTATGCTTCTGCCAAGTGCTCAACACCTGCGCCACCACCGAGCACCAGTAGCACGTCTCCACGTGCCACCTGACGCTCGCGGATGATGCCCGCCATCCGCCACCCCGGCGGCGCGACCTCGAGGCCGAAGTCTGACCGGGCACGGCAGCGCCCCCACGTCGCGGCGCGCGTAGACGGGATCTTCTCGAGTCCCCGCTGGCTGGCCACACCCACAAAGCGTTCTGGTCGAAGCAGCGGCCCCTGGGGGGCGGAGTCTCCGGCTGCGGCGACCGCCTCAAGGGTAGTCCAGTCGAAGATGCATGGCTCGCCCGAGACACCAGTCGGTTCGCTGCCGACACCGAGGACAAGTCCACCGCCGCGGCCAATCAGCTCGTCGGTCAGCGCGCGCACGTACTCGTGGGCGACCCGCAGCAGCTCGCCATCGCAGTCTGCCGCTGCGCTTCCGGTGATGTGCACCCGGCAACCGCTAATCACGCCTCCGTCTCCCGCATGACAGGCGTCGGCTCAAGCTCTGCGACTGCGACCAGGAGATCCTCGGCTACCAGCGCCCTGTCAGGATACGCGCGGGCGACAGCGAGAGGGAGAAGCCGCGTCTGGATGTCGGAGAAGGTGAAGGCGGGACGACCGTCGCGCGGGCCGGTGATCGTGACCAGCTCGTCAATGATCGCAGATTCAATTGCGACGCCGGCAAGATCGGAGGTAAGCAGCTCGCGGCGCTCGTTTTCGTCCGGCCGCTCAAACTCCTCGATCAGGCTCGCACGGCGGAGTATTGCTGGGTCCAGAGCAGCAAAGCGGTTCGTGCAAAGGAAGATCAGTAGCCGACCGGCGAGCGCGCGCGCGTCGTCAATCTTCTGGATCAGCGTGTTCACGCCGACACGATCCTCGTGATGCGCCCGTTCCGCCGCTCGGTTGAACGCGAGGGCGTCGCCCTCGTCAATGATAAGCGCTACGAAGCGCTTCTTTCCGGCCAGGGTAACAGCTTCGGTGAATGCGTCCGAGATGAGCGTGCTCATTTCGCCGACATGGCCGATTCCGCGGACCCGGGTGCTGAGCTTCAGTAAACGGCCCTCGACGTTGAGCATCCGCGTAAGTGCGTCAGCGGCGGCCTCTGCGGTCGCCGTCTTGCCCGTCCCGACGTCTCCGTGGAAAACGACGAGTGGGTAGCGGTCGCCGAGCGCTGCAATGAGAGCGCCGCCCCCGCCATGGTGTTGCGCAGCCCATTGCGTCACGCCTTCTGCGTCCGTCAACAGCCGCATCTGACCACTCAGATGGCCGAAACGACGACCGAACCCGACCAGACGGGCTGCTTGGGCTTTAAGCTGAGGGTCCGGCAGATCGCGTCGTGACTCGAAGGCTTGTTCACCGGTCGCATTCACGACGAATAGCGAGTCCTTTCCAGCCCGTAAGCGCGACTGGCGTAATGTCGGTCCGTCGAACTCGGCATCACGCCATAGTTGCCGTCAAAATCGCTCGGACCCCAGCTCGGCATGTGAAGCTCTCGAAACGCATCACGTTCGGCGAGCGGCAAGGCAGACCAAGTCGCGCTGTTGTAGAAGACGATCAGCTGCAGGTAGTCACCACTGACGCTGTCCCAGTAGAGGTCGCCAGGACGATCAGCCGACCATCCTGACGCGTCTGTGGAGATGCGGTAGACGGCCGCTTGCCGGATACTCCCGGATGAGCTGCGCAGTTGCAGATGTACTTCGCTTAGGTATTGTTCCTCCGCCAGGGCCTTGACGGCGGCAATGTTCTGCGCAATGCGCGCGGCCGAGTGCAGGCGTGTCCACTCTGCGACGATCGTGTAGTCCGCAGCGAACGATGCGTACACGCGACGGATGTCGTCGCGGTTGAAGGTCTGCGTGATCGTCGTCGTCAACGTTACCTCAATCGATTGAGAAGTTGTCGCCGAACAGTTCCTTCCAGGCGCTCACGGTCTCGCCCTTGCCCGGCAGTCCCTGCGCCCAGGTTAGCGTCTCGAAGGCTGTGCGGGCGGCGCCGACGAGCGCATCTCGCTCGGCGGACTTGATTCGCGCTGTCACGTTGTTGTCCCCATTCGCCGGGTCGACGATGACGACTGGATCGGAGAAGCGCGAGGCGTCAGCACCATCGAACACAACGCCGCGATGGAGATCGCGAGCGATGAACAAAAACAGCCGTCGCAGACTGTCTTCGAGGGTGGGTGCAGTACCGTCCTCGTCCACGACATGGCTGATCATCAGCTCGAAGTGGAAGGGCTGGATGCCGTCAAGCTCCTGCCAGTTTCGCCATCGCTTCACCATCCGCAACGTTGGCGACAGGAGCGGGTCCCGGCTAGCGTGATCGCGGTAGTGGTCGAGATGCACCTTCACGCTGGTCTTTACACAGTCTCCGGAGCGCGAGTACTGGAGGCCGTAGTTGGCGTCGGCGTCGAGCGAGACGATTGGGACGAGATCGATCTCGAGGCCGCTGCCCTGGAAGACGACGCCAAAAGTGCGTGCGCTCGTGTCGTCGAAATCGTCCCCGCTCTTCTGCGGATACGCGGCAACAAGGAGCTTCTTGATCAGGCGCTGCAAATGCGCGATGTCGAAGTCAGTCGTGTCGTCGACGGCGAAGTAGACACCCACGTCGGCGTCGACGGGCTTGCCCGCGCGGGGCCGGTTGCTCGTCCCTTTTTCAAGCGAGCCACCGCGCCGGAACTTCTGGATCTGGTAGGAACCGTCCTCGTGCAGGACCCCCTCGAGCTTCTCGAGGAGGCGGGTGACCTGAGCCCGGTGCTCATTGCGCTTCTCGCCGGGCAACGCGAGCTTGCTCGAAACGTAGTTGGTCAGCTCCTTGTCGCTGAACCTCATCTGCGCTTCACTCCCTCCCATGCGAAGAGGCGGCTGAAGATCTCTGCCTGCTCGACAGCGTCATCCAGCGAGTTGTGCGTGTGCTCGCGCGTCGAGCGCAGATCCTGCGGCAAGTCGACGCGGCCGGCGTCTTCCATCAACACATGCGCCTTCTGCTGATAGATCGTCTTCATGTCGAGCGCGCTCGAGAAACCGAACGGTGATTCGCCGACGAATCGGACGAAGTACCAGTGAAGAAACATCCAGTCGAAGACAACCGGGTACCCGACAAGCACTGGCTGCGCACCGTTCACCTGGCGGGCGACCCACTCGGCTGCAGCGCGCATTGCCTCGACGGGCTCGGCACCAGAGCGCACGAGCGCCTCGCGATCGAGTCCGGCCGCAGCGAGCGCTGCCTCGTCGGCACTCTCCGAAATCGGCCTGAGCTCGCGGTAGAACACTCGCTCTTCCGGATTCAGGGGCTCGAACGTGCTGCCGTCGAACCGCGCCGCGACTGCCAGCCCGAAGGACAGCATCGAGTACGGCCCTGGAATCGGGCCGTCAGCCTCGATATCGGCCGAGAAGTAGACGTCAGTCATCGGCACCGCTCCTCATGTCAGACTACGGCCACTACCTTCAAGGTCCCTTCCCCACGTGACATAGTTTACAAGAACGGCGGCCCGTGTGTTTGATAACCGTAGCGGGAGTCAATCAAGCGGACCTACTCACGAACGCTATCGCCGACAACACGGCTCCTTGCCATCCCCCCGATCATAGCCTCTAGAACTGGCAGTGGTTCGCCCAGCAGCCTGCCTTACGAAATGAGCATCTCCTGCGAATGACGCTCCTAGAGGCGCGAGAGCTGTAGCGCTGGCAAGAGCCGAAAGCAGTACGTCGGGGCAGACAGCGGACCATCCGTCATTACCCGAGCTTGATACACTCTTTGCAGCGGGGTCGATTGCCGGTACCGGACACACGGTCTTGCTGCTTGATGCGCCGGCCATCGGGACAGTCGTCACGGTCATGGTAGACGTTGCGATGCTGCGGCGGATACTCCGGTGAATTGGTGTGGTACGCCGTGACCTTACCCATCGCTGGCTCTCCTCTTCGAATTCGTCTTGCCCTCCCACAGGCTGGGGGAGGTCTTGAAGCAAGAGTAGCATCGAGATCGGACAGAAGAGAGGGGCTCAGCATTTCCCATGCTGAGCCCCTCGACTTGAAGGCCCCCCCCAGCCGTGGAAAGGAGTTGGGCTCCACTTGCAGTCAGTGGCGGCCGCCGCCGGACCCCAACCTTTCGCGCCGCGGGAGCAGAAGAAGACAGTTATGGCCTGCATCAGGTGCCCGCCCAAAAGGGACTGCGGAACCCGGGGCGTCCACATCTGCCACAAGCTTCTCTCGGAGATAGCGCCCAACGACTCAGTGGAAGAGCTAAGGGAAATCGACAGACTGATTGGGGAGTTCTCTGCGGTCGATCCAAGTTCGATGGCCTTCCGCTATCCGGAGGACAAGAAGGGCAATGCTTCATTGCCTGGCATCACCCACATCAATCTGCGCAATGTTCGCGAAGTGATGAGCGGAATCGGGAACATGCTCACGGGCGCCAGTTGCTTGGTTGAGGAGCACCTCTCAATCAAAGGTAAGATGGAGGCAGAATACGGTTCGGACGAGGCGGACCCTGGGGAGGACTGGCGCGGCGAATGGTGACGCGAAATGGTCGCGTCTCCTGCGAATCATCTCGCGCGAGATGCAGACCCTATCAGCTCCTCCCGAGCCCAGCTACCCGAGCGTATGGCAACCGCACGCCGCAAGACGTATCGTCCCGACTCAAGCCAATGACTGCGGTCTCGCTTGGCAATGCAATCATGCAGCCTTAAGTTCCAATAAATCTATTGCAATATATGTGCATGTTGGATATACTCTAAGTCATACATAAGCACTAAGAGAACTATCAACGATGATTCAAAGACCTCTACGAAACACCAAGAAGCAACAAGCATATCACGGCTTCACAATTGTCGAAATTATCATGGTAATTTCTATCATTGGAATTTTGGCGGTTATAGGTGTCGTCAGCTATAATGGTTGGCAACGATCAACCATTACTACGCAACTTAAAAGTGACTTAAACGGCGTTGCCGCGGCATACGAAAGTGCGATCACGTTCAATAACGCCTACCCGAAGGCAGATGTGAATACCGTCTTTACCGCCAGCAGCGGCTCGGTATTATCTGGTGGCAGCAGCGATGGGGCTACATACTGCGTTGATGCAGCCAGCGCAAAGGACGCGACTCTTCATTTTTACATTGATAACACTGCCAGTCGTCAAGGCGCACAGACAGAGACGTGCGCATCGCGTGAAGTAAACTACACCTTAACAATTGTTGCCGGGACTGGTGGTACGGTCAATTCTGGCGGTTCATACGCTTCGGGCTCAACTCCGACCATTACGGCAACACCGAATGCCAATTATGTTTTCAATAACTGGACGGGCGACGCCGGTTGCAGTGGTACGGCCAGTCACACCATAACCATGAACGCTACTATATCTTGTACGGCTAATTTCACATATACCTCTAATTACACATTGACTCTGGCAGCCGGAACCGGCGGGACCGTCAATTCCGGCGGAACATATTCACCAGGCTCAACTCCGACTATTACGGCTACCCCAAATACCTATTACTCATTCAGCAGCTGGACAGGGGACACAGGCTGCAGCGGCGTTGCAAGTCATACAATTAATATGAATGCTGCTAAATCATGTACGGCGAACTTTACAGCTACGCCTATAGCTACTCCATCAGCGCCAACCGTTACAGCTAATACGGTCGGTGTAACAACAACTTGGTCATGGGGTGCGGCGTCTTGCCCTGGAAACACGGCTCGGTATCAATATGACTACACTTATTCGCCTGGAGGCTATGACTCTGGATGGACTGCATACGCCAGCACATCAGTACCATTTACTACTTCAACCGAAGGCCAAACCTATACAGTGCAAGTTCAGGCCCAGTGCTACAACACGGCTACCAGCAGTGCCTGGAGTGTTTCTGGATCTGATAGTTACTATAGACCAATCGTCGACCCTAACTGGCTAGCTATCGGCACTCAAGTCTGGGCTAAAGCCAATCTAAATGTCGGTACTATGGTTACCGGCGTAACAGCCCAAACCAACAACACCATCCTAGAAAAATACTGTTATAGTGACACTGAGTCAAACTGCACAACCTATGGTGGCCTTTATCAATGGGACGAAGCTATGCAATACGTAACAACCGAAAGTGCTCAAGGCATTTGTCCAGCTGGCTCACATATCCCATCCGACAATGACTTGAAAATACTAGAAATGCAACTTGGTATGACACAGGCAGCAGCCGATGCTACAGGCTACCGAGGTACTGACCAAGGTACTCAACTGAAATCCGGTGGCTCATCAGGTTTAAACATGCCGCTTGCCGGCAACCGCCACACCGATGCGTCCTTCAACAGTCTGTCGTCGGTCGGCTACTTGTGGTCGAGTTCGGAGTCTAGCACTAGTGCTTGGGGCCGCCGCTTGACCTCGGGCAACGCGACGGTGGTCCGCTACCCGTACTTCAAGGGCAACGGCTTTTCGGTTCGGTGCTTAGAAAATTGATTTGACCGCTTTGACTCTTTGACCCTTTGACCCTTCGACTATGCTTTATGCAAGAAAATATATGAATAGATCAGGGGGGTATATGCGGCGCCAGTACCTTGGCGCTGTCTTTGCCATTCTCGTTCAGCGACACCAGCACGAACATCAGGTTCCGTGTCTATCGGTGATATATCGCGTTAGATATTTATCTCTAACGGGATAAAGACTGTCGCTGCAACAGTTGAATGTAGGTTGACAATTCCCCAAAATGTCATGCCATTCAGACCGACCCAGGGAGGACACAGATGCCGAGATTCCGAAGTCAACCCTCAGGAGTATCTTCGTCGTCCCAGGGGAGGAGTGGCTCGATGCTAAGCTCCTCAATCGGGTCGAGTTCGGTCAGGCGTTGGTGGCGAGGAAGATCGACCTCGAACTTGGCGAGTTCCCTAAAGACCGCGTCGGTGGCCATCGCCGAAGCAGTGAAGCCGATGTCGAAGCCTAGCGTTCGAAAGATCGAAGCTTGGATCGTCTTGCGTACTTGCGACAGCGCCCCAACTGATTTCATTGCGCCCCCTGGTGCGGACTTCGACGATCGTGCGGGTCGCGCATGACGACACCGCGCTCCCGCAGTCGCTGCCGCACAGTCTCTGCATTCGCGCCGATTCTCTTCCCAACCTTCGCCGACGAAAGCCCGGATTCATAGAGTCGCACTGCTTCGTCGATCTGCTCCGAAGTGAGCCGTGTCATCCTCATCGGGACTCCGTGGTGCTTCAAACACTCGCTAACCGTCGTGCGGTGACAGCCAAACCGAGCTGCCAGTTGGTAGACCGTCGATCCGGATCGGTATTCAGCAATCAACCGTACAACCTCGCTTTCGTCAAGGCGCGTCTGCTGTTGACGGATCTTCGTGGCCACAATGCGGCCGTCACCAGGGTTGGTATCTATGCCCGCCTTGCGAAGTTGGTTTAAGATTGTCGTGTGGCAACGGCTATACTTGCTGGCGATTTCTGAAATGGTGCCGCCGTCCTGATATTGAACAATGATCTGGGCAACTTCGTTCTCCGTCAGTCGGGAGCGACAGGTGTTCTTGGCGACCTGTATGTAGTCCGGGATTGGCGCATCATCGGGTCCAGGGGTAAGGGCTTCACCAGAAGCTAGTGATTCTACGAACCGGAGAAGCTGGAGATACTTGTTCGTATCCGCATCCGATAGGCCCACCATTTCGAGAGGCCGCCCGAATGGGCGGCCTCTCGTGTCTTGTGCGTTGATTCCGGACCGCAGTTCACAACGGTGGTAGAATTGATGCGATGGGCACAGATGAGATCATCGTTTCCGGCGCCCGGGAGCACAACCTTAAGGACGTCACTCTCCGTCTCCCGCGGGACCGCTTCATTGTAGTGACCGGGCTCTCCGGCTCCGGTAAGTCCAGCCTTGCTTTCGACACCATCTATGCGGAAGGGCAGAGGCGGTATGTGGAGAGCCTCTCCGCCTATGCCCGCCAG
>Ga0075527_10000037_pt1 | contig 29391 bp, 31 predicted proteins | sample NGEPer11B_FD_74784 | JGI IMG/M metagenome (GOLD analysis project Ga0075527, IMG submission 74784) | Arctic peat soil microbial communities from the Barrow Environmental Observatory site, Barrow, Alaska, USA - NGEE Permafrost305-11B | ecosystem: Environmental > Terrestrial > Soil > Wetlands >...
AGGAGACGTTCGCTGAAGCCTTCCGGGATCTCGACAGGTTCGAAGGTACGGGATCGTTCGCGGCATGGCTCTATGCCGTCGCCCACAATCGCCTGCGCATGCACTGGCGGCGTCAGCGAATACGCCGGATCGTCTCCCTGGATTGGCTCATGGGCTCGGACGCAGTAACGCCGGCGGGCCTGCAAGAGCCGGACGGCAGCACGCAGTGCCACGAGCGTGTCATCGTGTCCAGGGTGCTCGCCGACCTCGCTCCTTCGCTCCGTGAGGCCCTGTTGCTTCACAGCCTCGATGGTTTTACCGCCCCGGAGATCGCCACTATCCTCGGCATCTCCCGCTCCGCCGCCGAGCGCCGTGTCAGCCGGGCGAAGGCGCAGTTTCGCGAGCTTTACCGGGATCAACACCATGATACGTAGGGACCATTTGCCAGCCATGATACGACCATGCCGGCTGAAAGCCGAAGAGCTCATAGCGTACCAGGACGGCACCTTGCCCGTCGGCCGGCGGGAGATCGTCGAGGCTCACCTGAGCGCTTGCGATCACTGCCAGCAGCGCCTGGCAGCCTTTCGCGATGTTGATCGCATCGTTCAGGAAAGCGCGGTTGCCCCCAACATGCCGGATCAATGGCGGGCAGCGCTACTCGCCCGGTTACACCAGGAATCCAATCATCGAAGCTCATCCTCTGGTGGCATGGCACTGCCACTGGGGTTGCTCCGTTTCGTGCCGCTCAGGCTGGCCGTCGCGCTGATCCTCCTGCTGGCCACCCTGCCGGCAGTGACCCAGGCAGGGTTTCCGCTGGGCAGCTTCGTCAACTTTGCCAGGGTCGAGGTCAAGCAGGCATTGCCGTCTGATGAGCACCATCCCATCAAGCATGTCGCGCCGTCCGATGCTGACGCTTCACCACCATCGTTCGATGTGGTCGCACCCGCGGAGCTCCCGCTCGGGCTGATGCGTGTCGAGCAATCGACGCCCGGTACTGCTGACCACGTTGAGCTGCTCTACCGCAACCAGGCCGACACCGCTCTCCTGATCACGCAGCTTCCCGCCGAGATCGGCATGGTGACCCTGGATCAAGAGGGTACTCGCGTGGAGACGGTGCGCGGCGATCCTGTCCTCATCACCCTCGATCCTCGCCCTGACGCCGTATCCTCGATCACCTGGGAACGCGACGGTGTGTTCTTCCAAGTACTGGTGACCGAAGCACCGATGGGAGAGTACGGCGGCTTTAAGCGGACAAATGCGCTGACCGTCGTCGAGGCGATGATGGACGCGCAGGATGATGCTTCGGACTGAGTGAGGAGGAACGCATGCGAAAACAGGTAAATCGGCGACACATCACCGGGGCGATCCTGGCCATGCTCGGGGTAGCTGTTGCATCCGAGCAGACCGGCGCCGATGAAGCACAACCGGCGCAGACATGCTACTGGCGGTACGTGGAATCCATCTGCTCTGGCGGGACAATCCAGGAGCGCTGGTGCTATCGCTGCTGCGGCCCGACCGGGTGCGAAGACCGCTATTGCGAGTGGCGCGACGCAGAAAACTGCTAGCACACGAACCTGCCATACCCCCAGGGACTGAACAGTTGCCGTGGTATCATGACGCACTGGTCCTGTTCCGCCACCGAACGACTGTGCGTGCATTCGCTCAACGTGAGGGGCTCCAGCGTGGGGTTCATCATTGTCTGTATGGCTTCTTGTCGCCTGTTTCATGATTTCCAGCCTGGGATCGATCCCAGCGTCGAGCGCTGCCCAAACGACACCGGCGTCCTTTCCGGTAAAACCCACTCCCGCTGAATGCACCGTCGAACCCCGCCCCGCCGGGGCGGTCCACGCGCTCCTGGGCACACCAGCTCCCACACCGACCGCCGCTGACGAACCACAAGCCCATACACCCGCCGTCGTCGACATCCCTGTCGGCCAACCGGCGGACCGGGCGTTACAGATGGAGATCACGTCGGTCGTGCGCGAGCTGTATGCCTGCTTCAACGCCGGTGACTCACTGCGCGCCTTCGCGCTCGCATCGGACGATTTCCTCAAGAACTTCGTCGCCGAAGGCTCGCTGACCACGCAGGATATCGACTTTCTCCTGTCCGAGCCGGTGCCGGTGCCGGTGGAAGATCGCACTACGATCCTCGCCATCACCGATATGTCACGCTTCGAAACTGGACGTGCCGGCGCATTTGTCATCACATTCGATCGATTCAACGGTGCAGACACCGTCTACATGACCCTTGTTCATCAGGGAAATCGATGGCTGGTCAACGAAATCGTTGACTTCCTGTAGCGATGCCCGCCGAACAGGCAACGCCCCCGGGTCGCTATCCGCGATCGGGGGCGTCGTTTCCCACACCTGCATTATTCAGTAACTCCCGATCAACCGTATCGGTTTCTCCGGCGTGTAAAATTGCCCGGATCAGGCGTTCGGCGGCCCGGCGGCCGTGTAACCCGAGCAGCCGCTTACCGCGGTGACCCTGAGATCGAGCGCGGCATGCTCCGGCAGCCCGCATTTCTCGATCAGCGACTCCGGCGCTTCATGATTCGTCCGGATTTGTATCAGCTTCGGTTGCTCACTTTGCTCGTTCTCGCCAAAATGGAGGCAGAGGCCGCATTGGCCCTGTTCGACCTGAAGCATGAAACGACTCCTTTCCGAGAAGATGCGTTGTCAATGCCCGACCGTCGTCCGGATCGGTGCCCCGCACTGTAGCAGCATCGGCACACTATGTCAATCATGAGCAGTTTAGTCGGATTATTCGCTATCCTTAATCAGGATGATGCATTGTTATGCCGTTCTTTCTGTGGCCCCAGTGCCGCGGCCATGAGCGCGCCACCAACGCCTCATCGCCACGAACGCACGACCAACCCACCGTCGTCAGCACCGGTGACCGCCCGCCGGAATCGTTCTTGCATTGCCTCTCCGTGACCTGGTTTCCCGCTCACCAGCCAGTCACCGCTTCCGGATCGAGGTCTCCGGGCTGAATTCGCCGAAAGGGAACCTTCATGTCGGTTCGCAAATCCTGGGATCTCGTCGTCATCGGGGGCGGTACCGCCGGAATGGCCGTCGCCATCCGCTTCGCGGCAACCGGCGCCTCGGTCGCGCTGATCGAGGCGAACCGCACCGGGGGCGAGTGCCTCTACACGGGCTGCGTGCCGAGCAAGGCGCTGCTCGCCAGCGCCCGGGTCGCCCACACCGTGCGCCACGCTGGCGACTTCGGCGTGCGGGCCGAGCCATCCGGCATCGACTTCGCCGCGATTATGCGACGCAAGGATGACATCATCGCCAGCATCGCGCCGCACGATTCCCCGGAGACGATCGCCGATTCCGGAGTCAGTGTCATCGCTGGTCACGCCCACTTCGTCGACTCCCAGACAGTACGGGTCGATGAGAATCTCCACATCGGCGACCAGATCGTGATCGCCACCGGTTCCGCGCCCACGCTCCCCGACATTCCCGGTCTCCGCAAGAGCCATTACGTCACATCGGACACGATCTTCGACCTGACCGAGCTTCCGGCCCGGCTCGCGGTGATCGGCGCCGGTCCGACGGGATTGGAGCTTGGACAGGCGTTCGCCCGCTTCGGCAGCGAGGTCACCATTATCGAGCGGGATACGCGTATCCTCCCCGAGATTGAATCGGATCACGCCGGCCAATTGCGTCGACGCCTTGAAGACGAAGGCGTGCGGGTATTCACTGACACCACCGTCACCAGTGTGGAGACGGAAGAGGGGAGCGACCACTCCACGCTGATGCTGAACCGGGCATCCGGTGAGCAGGAAACGCTCGATGTCGATCGCATTCTCGTCGCCACCGGTCGCCATCCCAACATCGATGCGCTCGGGCTGGACAATGCCGGAATCGTCGTCACCGGCGGCAGGATCGATCTGGACGACCTGTTTCGCTCCAACCTGGAACACATCTGGGCCTGCGGTGATGTCATCGGAGGGCGCATGCAGACGGCCGTGGCGGAGGACCAGGCCCGCGCCCTCACGACCAACCTGCTGGGCGGCGCGGCCAGTTGGAACGGTGACGCTATCCCCTGGGCGGTCTTCACCGATCCACCGGTGGCGGGGATCGGCATGACGCGCCTCGAAGCGCGAGGTAAATACGGCGACCGGCTCGAGGTGCTGCGACTGCCCTATTCCCGCATCGACCGGGCGGTCACTGATGGCGACGCCGATGGCGAGATCATGGTGTTGTTGAATCCCGGCTGGCTGGGTGGCCGCGGTGGCGGGCAAATCGTCGGCGCGCACATCATCGGGCCGCATGCCGACGACCTCATCAACCAGTTCGTGCCGATTTTGCGCTGGCGCCTGCCCGTCGGGCTGCTCGCCAGGGCGGCGCAGGTCTATCCCACCCATGCGCTCGGGGTGCGCCAGGCCGTAGGGTTGCATTGGCAACGCGATCACAAGCCGCCCAAACCGTCGTTGCCGAGCCGAATCCGCCGCTGGTGGCGGGATTGAGCGGGGCGTGGCGAATGGATCATTGGTGTCCCACTAAAACTGGTACAGCGCAGTTCGGCAAACGTGGAGCCGGTAGTGTCTTGCGGGTGCAAGAGGCGGTCTTGAGGAGCAGTCAGGTTCAGCCGGTTTGCAAATGCCTTCTGAGCATGAGCTCCGTAGTTGATCGACCGTTGGCAAAGACATCTGGAAAACGATCCACGAGCCGACACATCGTCGCCATGTCCGTACTCATCCAGTCAATCGCTTCGTAGATAGTGTTGTAGTCGCGCAATAGCGTTGCCCGATTCCAGATCGTCTCGTGGTGAAAAACACGATTCCTCAGGTTTCTCAGCTCATTGAAGCGCTTGCAAATCACGGTGCGTTGGCGTTGGTTCTTGGGGATATGGGGATATGAGGAAAAGCCGCCTTGAGGTAATGTGCTTTCTGGGGCCGCCAAAATCGGGCGCCATACGGATTCGAAAGTAGGGCAACCCAAAAACCAAAGTTGAGCTCGGATACGACTCGATCAGACGTTGCCTTCTTGCCCATACTATGGATTCGCCGGGTGACTCGACTCACCTCTTGCGTGTCGTATTTCTCCAATAGCCCTGGCAATGAGTACCACGACGAGGAACCATAGAGTGTGGAGAGATTGTTGTGAAGGCTGTTGCGAAGCGCTACTTCCAAAAAGCTGAGTGGGGTGTAGAGTGCCTCGCAGAGCGCCACGTTATGCAAATACGTCGTGATCATGATCAGGTCATCGGCGCCATCGGGCCGGCACGCCTCGATCCGCTCATGGGATATCCACGGTTCAAGCCTCTGGACCAGTCGATCAGCCACATGGAACTCCATGACGAGTAACGGCATCAGTGCGAGGTGGCAACCGATTTTCATTGTTGATATCGAATTGCATAAATTGTATAATACTCAACGTAATCCCAGTTGTCCGCTCCCCGTCACCATGCGGGTGAAGACTCTGGGGTCTTTTCATATACTTAGCATATTCGGACCATCAAAAGATCCCGCACGGAATCACCCGAAACGAAAACCGCCTGCATCGGCTCCGGCGCACCCTGCTACACTCGACCTACCCACAACACGGGGCGAACGTTCGTCGTTGATAGCATCGTTGAGGCACCGGATCGATGTCGATATTCAGCCGTTTCTCGCGGAAATCCGCCACCGGAGTCGCCAGTGCTTCCGCGACGCCGACACCAATCTATATCTCCCCCCGCACCCGGCTGATCCTGATCATCGCAACCTTCGTCGTGGTATCCCTGCTCGCCGCCGCGGCGCCGGCCATCCCCCGGCTGCTCATTCTCGGCGCGACCGCCGCGCTGGTGCTGTCGTTCCCGGTGCGGGTACTGTCTCGCTGGATGAGCCGGAAATGGGCGATCTTCGTCGCGGTGAGCTCCACGATCTTCCTGGCCCTGCTGCTTCTGCTGCTGCTCATTCCGTTCCTGATCGCCGAAGTCAGCGAGTTCATCACCGCCGTTCCGGAGATCGTGGATGACACCCGCGAGCTGGCGCGAACGGCACTCCAGGAATTCCACGATCGTGGCTGGATCAGCCAGAATCCCGATGTGCTCGTCGCTGACCTGGAAGAAGGCCTGTTCGACCGCGCCCAGGCGATGGCGGAATCCATTCTCGCGAATGTGCTCGAAGGCATGACACGCTCGATCAATGTCCTCATTTCGACCTTCGGGGTGATCTTCATCGCCACCTACCTGCTGATCGACATTCCACGCTTCAAGCAATCGTTCGTCAACTCATTCGCCACCAACTACCGTGCCGACGCCGAACAGCTGTGGGTCACGATCGGCGACTCGCTCTCCCGCTATCTGGGCGGCCTGCTGGTGTCGATCACCATCCAGGGCATCATGGCCACCATCGGGCTGTGGCTGCTCGATGTGCCGTATGCGTTCCTGCTCGGGTTGTGGATGACGGCGACCGCGATCCTGCCGTACATCGGCGCCTTCCTTGGGGCGATCCCGGCGGTGATCATCGCCGCCACGATCTCCTGGCAGCTGACGGTGCTCACCGTGCTGCTCTATATCGTGATCAATCAAGTCGAAAGCAATTTCATCACGCCGCGCATCCAGGGCAACGCAGTCCGCGTCCATCCGTTGCTGATCTTCATCGCGGTGTTGCTGGGGTCCGAGCTTGGCGGTGCGCTCGGCGCAATCATCGCCGTGCCGACCCTGGCCGTCGTGCGCGTGCTCGCCGAGTTCTTCTGGGTGCGGCTGCGCGTGCGTGGCGCCCATGACACATTGCTGTCGGCCATCGGCGGCGATCACCCGGAGGGGTTCCCGCCGGTACTGACGGAAGGGGGGAGCTCGAAACAGAACGACGGCGATGCTGGGTCCAGTCCCCAACACCCATCGACGGAGCACACCGCGCGACAGGACACGTAGGGGCGGACCCCCGGCAACCGTCGCCGTATGGCGACGAGATGACGGGGTTGTCCGCCCGGTGTGCCCGCAGGGCGCACAAGACGAGATCGCACGGTGTGCAGATGAGCAAACCATGGGGAATCGTGAACATTGTGGCCGCTTCGCGACCACCGGGCGGACAACCCTCGAAGGCATCCATTGCGGGATCTGGTGTGTCGGGGTCCGCCCCTACGAACCTCCGGCAACGCAATCGCACAGGAAATTACCCGTGTCGCGGCACCGCCAGCCGGGAAACGACCGGCAGGTGATCCGACCCGACATCCTCGCCAACCCATGTCGCCACCGAGCGAATGTCCGGCGTGTGCCAGATGTAGTCCAGCCGCAGCATCGGCGGCATCTTGAACCGCACATGCCGACCGCCCAGTCGCGGTTTTGCATTGCCCAGCCGGGCGGGGAAGGTGCGTTGTGGTCCTTCACCCGACTCCGCGAAGGCGTCAACCAACCCGCGCTTTTCGAGCTTGCGATACACCGGGTTGGTGGCGTGCATGTTGAAATCGCCCATCAGCACAGCCGGAGCCGACCGCATCGCCAGATCGGCCAGCTTCATCACCTGCCGGTTGGAGGCGAAGGTGAAGTCCAGCGACGCGCCAGTGAACTTCGGCGGACGAGGATGACCCACCAGGATTGTCAGCGTCACGCCGTCCACATCGATCTCCACCAGGCCATCCGGGCGACCGGTTGAGATTTCGATCGCCTCCGACCGGTGGATCGGATACCGGCTGAACACGCCTCGACCTTCGTAGCCGTCGCCAAAGGTGAACTGATGCGGCCAGATGCCGGAGCACTCCCGCGTGAGCAATGCCGCCTGATCGCGATTCAGCTCCTGCAGCGCCAGCACGTCCAGCTTCATGGCCTGAAGCGTCTCCACCAGCTGGCGATCACGCGCCAACCCGTTGCCCAGGTTGATCGTGGCGACACTCACCACCACTGGAATCGAAAGCAATGCGTCATCCTGTTGCATGGGATTGTCGTCCCTTCCGCGGGGATGCCGTCGTCACCCAGCGCTTCAACCGGCAATGCACATCTTCCGCGCCAATGATTGGACCATCGCCAATGGCAAGCGACTGGGGGTACAGCAGGAAGGGCCTGGTCTGGTATCCGCCCAGCCCGCCATGCGACCCCACCAGCTCCTCGAAGGCCGGCGTCTCGCCAGTGTCCGGATTATACGCACTGTGCACCAGGATGTCCGGAACATCGGGGAAGCCGTCCGTCCGCCGTACATGGCGCAGCGCGTTCTCGCCGTATCCGGCCAGCGGGTTCTCGCCGATCACCCGGCCATCGTCCAGCGTGATCGCGCCACGCGGCCCAAATACCACGCTGCCGCTGGCTTCGGAGTTCACCAGCAGCCAGCCAATGCCCTCATGCTCCAGCAATGTGCTGACCAGCGCGGGGAAGTGCGACTCGATCTGCTCCAGCGTGCGCCGGGTGGTCCAGCCGGTCATGCAGATCAGCCCCAGGCTGCCGGAGGCAAGCACCAGCACCTTGCCATCATCATGGTCTGGCGGGGTCGCCTCGCGAATCGACCGGTTCAGGTGACGTCGTCGCCGCGCCTCATCCGGACCCAGCCGCACCTCACCATTCCGGATGCGCCGCCGCAGCGCCGTTTGCACCACCGAGCCAGCCCGGCGATCCTCCGACAACAAATCGGTGAGCAGCGCGCTGACCGATTGCCAGCCTTCGTCGACTCCCAGCTCGCCGGCGACCGCGCCCCGCACCCGCGCGCCCGCGCCGATCGCCACGGCATCCTCCACCACCTCGGTCAGCGATTGTCCCCAGCGCTGCCGGAAGGTCGCGCCCTGGCTTTGGCCGTGATCTGATAGCACCACCAGGTGATAGGGACGCGGCGCTTCGGCGGCGGCAAGCCGCAACCGGCCAATGTCGCGATCGATATCCCGCAGCACGCGCAAGGCATCGGCGGGCAGGATGCCCGAGTGGTGCGCCACCTCGTCATAGGCGATATAGGTGGTATAGATGGAAGGCACACCCCGCATCAGGTCACCCGCCACGGTGAAGGTGCTGAATTCCCGCAGGAGGCTTGTTGTCGCCGCTCGCAGGAACGGGTACACGCCAAAGCGGCGCACACGCGGTCGCACGTTCCGGATCAATTGCCAGATGGAAGCCACATACTCCCGCACCACATCGGCAAGGTAGAGCGCGGCGGTCCGGCCGATGTTATACGGATTCGCGTAAAACAGCGCATAGCGCGTGGCAGGCGAGCTGTCCGCCACACGCAACGTCGAGACCGTGAACAGGCTGTCCGGAGCGTCGCCAGAAAACATGTTGCCTCGGCTCGCGCCATCATCCACGAGCAATCCGTGACCGGTCGAGAGCCGCTGCTCCAGCGCCGCGCAATCGCGCACGGTGTTGGACACCATCACCTGCCGCGCGGAACGATCGTACCAGCGGAACGCCGGGATGTTGTCGTTGGAACCCAGCAGGATTCCCGCCTGGCTGGCCGACGTCTGCGACGACAGATCCGGCTCCCAGGCGATCAGGTCATGACTGCCATCGTCCAGCCAGCAGGCGATGTTGGGCGCATATCCCTTGCGGATCGCTTCACGCAGCACCGGTTCGGACAGCCCGTCGATTTCGAGAAAGGCGAATCCCGGCGTGCGGGTCACCCATTGGTCTTCACGCGCCATTCGCACCCGCAACGGTTCGAGCACGAACCGGTGCCAGGTGGCGTCATCGCTCAGCGAGATGAGGCTGCCAAGAAACGTCGCCAGCGCGGCCAGCGAGGCGGCCAGCACCGCCGCGGGCAGAAACCCATCGATGTTCCAGCCGGGCAGGAAAAAGTCGGAGATCAACAGCACACCGGCATTGAGCCCAAAGGAAACGATCGGAAAGAGCACCGACCGCACGCGGATCGCCAGCTTGATCAGCTGGGGCATGACAAACGCGTTGATTGCCGACACCGACAGGATCACGATCAGCGCGTCTTCGTAGTCGCCCAGCGTGATCGTCTCAAACCAGCCCGCCACCAGCGTCAGCAGCAGCGCCTGCAGTGCCCAGACGACCATATGCTGGATCGCCGTGATGGTGGTGCGGGTCAGCGCGTGCATGGGAGGGCGCATATCAGGCAGGTGGTGGCGGGCGCGTCGCCTCTGCCCTCAGGTTGCGCTCGATCTTGCCGACCCCCCAGCCGATCTTCACCATCAGCACGCCGAGCAGGATGATGTAAAGGGCGATCAGCCACGCCAGGCTGACCGCGCCAGCGCCGGGGAAGATCATGAACCCGATACCCAACACCAGCGGCAGTGCTCCGGTCGACACCACCCAGAATTCCCCGGTGATGTCCTCCCGCAGCCGGATGCCCTGATAGACCATCAGGCCGCCGATCACGATCATCCAGCTGGCGATCACGTAGATCAGCGCCAGCGCCGTGATTCCCGGCCACGCCAGGATCGCCACGCCGATGACGACGCTCACCACGCCCAGCAACGCGTCGGTCCACCAGTGTTGCTCCCGCCCGCGATTGGCGAACCCGACCCAAATCTCGATCAGGCCGTCGAGCAGGGTGAACGCGCCGAAGATCGTGACCAGCGCAAAGACGGTGATATCGACCCAGATCAGGGTGATCACGCCGAACAGGATCGCGAACAGCCCGCGAATCACAAGTACCCACCAACTCCGCAACAACATCCCCAGCACGTTAGCGCATCCCTTTCCCGAACGTCATCTCAACCGTGCCAAATCCTACCAGACCCGGGTTACCCAACCGAACCCGCGCCTGGCCATTCAGGGAAGACGCGTCCTCAAAATAACCCGTCATTCCGAGTAGACTGTTCAGTTCATCGTGCCCAACAAAACCACCCGTCATGCTGAGCTTGTCGATGGACCGCATCCGCTCGGTCCCATTGGGACCGTCTATTGAGCATCCCCGTGCGAAGCGCTCGGCAGCTCGCTGCCGCACTGATTCTCAGGTTGGCGTGTCACTCTCACCTGTCATCATCTTCGTTTCGGCTTCGCCGGGGGATTCCTCGACATCGCGCATACGCGCTCGCTCGGAATGACAGGCGTGTTGTACTGTGCACTGCAAGGCTGCCGGCGCGACCCACATGTGTCCAGTGGCCTGAAAGGCACCGCCTCAATGGCACCTCACATCATCCCCAACATCCCTGTCGTGATCGACATCGTCCCGGTCATCAACAACAACACAAGTGTCGCCCGCCGGAACGCCAGCGGCGAGACGAACCGCACCAGGCGACTCCCGAGCGCCCTGCCAAAGAGCGCCACCGGCGCCAGCATCAGCGCCAGGCGCAAATCCGAACCGGTCACCGATCCCTGCGAGATCAGCGTCGGCAGCCCAACGAGGTCGAGCGCGGTGAAATACATCGCCGCCGTCGCCCGGAACGCCTGCACCGGCACCGACATCACCGTGAAAAACAACACCAGCGGCGGGCCGGACATCCCCACCGAGGTCGACGAGGTTCCGCTGGCCAACCCGATCAGCGGCGCCATCCACGGACGCTCCTTCAGCTCCTGCGGCTGCCAGGTCAGCAGCAACAGCGCCAGCGAGATCACGATCACCCCGGCAATCACCTTGATCACCTCGGCATCGAGCACCCGCAACAGGTAGCTTCCAATAAAGAGCCCAACCAATGCCGTCGGCAGCACCCGGGCGATCCAGCGCCACGAGATGTGCCGCCATGCCTCCACCAGGATGATCCACGTCGTGCCCAGCGTCAGGATTTTGTTGAGGGCGATCACCGTGCCGGGATCGAACAACAGGAGCAGGGGAGGGACGGATACAATCGACAGCCCGAATCCCGCCAACCCGGCAATGATCGTGGCCGCCAGCACGATCACGATCGCCAGCAGGAGCTCGCCTTCGGTCACGCCTGTCCCCATCACCACAACCGCTCGACCGCCGAGACGATGCTGATCACCGCCATCACGAACAGCAATCCAATCGTGATCCGCCGGAACACCGGCTGCGACACGTAGCGCACCAGCCGCAGCCCGATCAACCGCCCGGTGATCGCCACCGGCACCAGCAGCAGCGCAAACTGCACATCGGCCAGCGACACCGCGCCCTGCAGGGCCAGCGTCGGCAGGCCCACCAAGTCGACGGTCAGGAACAGCGTCAGCGTCGTGGCCCGGAAGACATCCCGCGGGAATTGCCGGCCCGTGAAGTAGACCACCACCGCCGGAGCCAGCAGCCCGGTCGAATTGCCCATCACGCCTGTCAGGAACCCGACCAGCGATGTCGCCCACCATGCGTCACGCGCGATCAGGATCGGTCTCATGATCAGCGTCACCGCCGAGATCAGCACCAGCACCCCGACGCCAAGCTGGATCACCGCGGGATTCGCCTCGCTGAGGATGTACCCACCCACGAGCAACCCGGCGAACGCCGCGGGCAGGATGGGCGCGATTGTTCGCCACCGGATGTGCCGCCAGATCGATATCAGCGCGATCCAGACGGTCCCGGTGCCGACGATCTTGATCACCACCACGACCGCCGCGGGCGGAATCATCACCAGCAGCATCGGCACCGTCACCGTGCCAAACCCGAACCCGGCGACGACGGACAGCATCGACGCGCCGAGCACGATGACGACGATGATCAGGACGATGGTGGTGTCATAGGGGAGATCGATGAACAGCGCTGGAATCACAGGGCGGTGGCCGGTGGCGGCTCGGGCGGCACGAACGCCTGCCACGCATAGCGACGCCACAGATACCAGGACCCAAACGTGACCAGCACGGCGCAGGCGGCCAGCACGATCGGCTGCCCGACGGCTTCCGCCGAACCGGATACGATGATCGTCGAAAACGGCATCACGCCGTTGAAGGCGAGACTCACGATGCTCAGCACCCGACCGCGCAGCTCATCGGGGGCGATCTGCTGCACGCGCGTCTGGATTTGCGAATTGGCCAGGGAAAAGCTGAACCCAAGGATTGCCACGCCAGGAATCGCCACCATCGCATTCCGTGACACCGACAGCCATGCCAACCCGATCACCAGCCCCACGAGCCCGATCCGCAATCGCTTGCCCGCCGCGTGTTCCAGCTTGTTTCCCCGCAGGAGTGTGAACGACCCGGTGAGCGATCCGACCCCGATTACGGACAGCATGATCCCGACCCAGCTGTCGTCAGCCCCCAGTACATCCTTGATGTAGAGCGGCATCAGCACAATCGCGTTCGGGAACACCAGGAACGAAAGCACGGAGGTGAGCAGCACCAGGCCGATCAGGTCCTCGCGGGAGCGCACATAGCCGAGCCCGACCTTGAGCGCCGATGAGCCCGCCTGCTTCGGCGGCTTCGGTCGATGCACCACCAGGCCGCGAAAGCTGAACAGCACCCAGATCACCACCAGGAACGTCGTGGCGTTGAGCAGGAAGGCGCTCGCCAGCCCGAAAGCAGCAATCGCCGTCGCCGCGAAGGCCGGTCCCACGATGCGGGTGGCATTGAACACGGCTGAGTTCAGCGCGATCGCCTCGGGAAGATCATCCCGGTCGACCAGCTCCGGCACGAACGCCTGGCTGGCGGGGAGCTCGTAGGCCGCCGTTGTCCCACCGAGCACGGCGAGCACGAGTATGTGCCAGTATTCGAGCGTGTCGGACCAGATCAGCCACGCGAACGCCAGCGCGTAGGTCGACATCAGCGCCTGCGTGAGGATCAGGATCCGGCGCCGGTCGTACCGGTCGGCCATCACGCCCCCCGCCAGCCCGAACAGCAGCAATGGCAACGCCGCCGCGACATTGATCGCGCCGATCGCGATCGCCGACGTCGTCAGCGACAGCACCACCAGCGACGAGCCAACGTTCTGCATCCAGGTACCGGAAAGCGAAACGAACTGGCTCCACCAATAGCGGCGATAAAGCGGGTTTTGCAGCGCGTGCGGCAGGCGAAAATCGCGCAGGAAACGGGTTGATGGAAAGCGTCGCGGGGTGCCGGGCGTGCCGACCACCGGCGCGGTCATGGCGCGATGCTGTGCGACCTCGGGTGTCGGCGTTGCCGTCGCCGCGGGCGCGGCGTCGAGGGTGGATTCGTCGTCCATGGGCGATCTTCCCGGCACGTTTGGGGCAAGGTATAGCAGCGCGGACCCAGTATCGGGTCCGTTGCGTCATCCTACCAGAGGCCCCAGCGTGACGGGTGCGTGGATACAGACATCAACACACAACTCAAAAGAAGTCTGTCATTCCGAGCTTGTCGATGGACCGCATCCGCTCGGTCCCGATGGGACCGTCTATTGGGAATCTCCGCGCTCATCGGCAGCCTTGCTGCCGGTATTGATGCATGCCTGACGCCGTCAACGCCTCAGAGCCCCCTGGAGTGGTTCTCAGGTTGGTTGCACGTGGTCGTGACGACGTGAATCCCGCCGACTCTACGGGATTCACGTAACCATCCTGCAATTCGCTCTGGTTCGCCATGCGATGCAAAGCCAAAGACGATACGGCGTCGCACGTTTCAGGGACTACCCCTTCTTCTGCCGGTGATACGTGTTGTGATTCGCGGGATCGCGCGGATGCTTCAAGCTCTCCCCTCGTGAGAATAGCGGGTTGCTGGCCTGATCCAGCTTCTCCGCCATGGGATTGGTTGGGTCATTTTCCTGAAGAGCCTTGTCCCAATCCAGTTTCAGGGGGGCATCGGGTGTCCAGGTTTTGCTGGGATTCGCTGAATGCTTCTTGGCCATCGGATACCTTCTTTCTACGCTGCTGCTGGGAATGCATCAGTTCACAACTATCACAATAGCGCATCAAGGCACAAAAGGCGCCACGAGGGTGACTCTCCTGACTCTGGCAGCGGGAGGTGCCTGGGCAGAGGTCCGCTGCTTGATCGAACAACGTTACGCCGCAAGTCTCGCAGATTCTGCTCCGCTGGGATATGCAGCACGTTGTCCGCCGCGATTCTGGACTGGCAAGGAAGGTCTGGGTGGGTTGGCACTGGCACAACGCGACGTGGCGGGGTGACCCATCCACCACTTCCACTTTGCGGGGCGAAGTTGTCACGGTGTCCACTTCGTCCGGCGTCTCATTCGCATACGGATGACCATGCCGGGTCATTCGTCGTATCATGCCATGTATCACATCATCAAAATGGCGAAACCCCAGGGTCTTCAGCTTCGCCGAAGCGAGTGATGGATACCCTGGGGCCATTGCCGTCAAGTATACCAGAGACATTGCTATTTCAGGCGTTATTTGTCACAAGGAGACGAATGCATTGGTTGCCGCATTTGTTGCTGACCTGGAACGATTGGTGTCACGTTCCCGACTGGAAACGTACCGCCCCCCTGACCGTGATGATTTTGAGACTGTCGTCGCCTATCTCTGGAACGTATCCCTCTCAGAGTCGCTTTTGCAATGCATTGCGGCAGTGGAGATTGCGCTTCGTAACGCCCTTCACACCGCGTTCACCATCCATACTGGCACCGAGCAATGGTTCTGGGCAGTCCTGAGAGGGAACGATCTGAAGGTTGTCAATGACCGGTGGACAAAGCTCGCCTTCAACCTCAAACAACCACCTTCCGCCGGCAAGGTCATTGCCGAGCTCACGTTTGGATTCTGGCCGTTTCTCTTTGAGCACCGCTACCATGAACTGTGGTGGAACGACAAGGAAGCGATGCTCAATGCCGTTTTTCCGCACTTGCCAATCGGGCTCCCACCGCATCTGAAGATCGATCGGTCCGATATTCTCCAGCGACTCCATCTTTTCAGGGATCTGCGCAACAGGGCGATGCATCATGAGCCGATCATGTTCGGGATCGCTCGTCCAGATCTGGGAAAACCGCCACCCATCGTGTCCCTCGATGAAGTCCACACACAGATCGTGGAAATGCTGGCCTGGATCGATCCGAATTGTGCGATCACGCTATCCTTCGTCGATCGCTTTCCTGATGTCTTTCTCAACGGAGAAGCCAAACTTCGGGCGCGGCTGAAAGGATATTTCGCCGTCCTGTAGCCGCCCGTGCAACAGAATGGCGATCCCGTCAGTTCGCCGTCGTCCACATCGGCAGGTCGTGGGCGAAGACCACCGCGCTCGGATGGAACTCCTGCAAGCGCGGCATCCAGCCGGGGTAGGGGAGGTCCGGGGTGGCGCCGTTCGAGCTGCCGCTCGTCGACACCGACAGGTTGAGATAGGCCGCCGAGTAATCCGACGCTGTCTCGAACGCCTGACCCGCCAGCACCAGCGTCCCCTCCGTCGCCCGGACCACCAGCGACTGATGCCCCGCCGTGTGCCCCGGTGTCGGCACGATACGAAGGCCGTCCATCAGCTCCTCTTCGCCGTCGATCAGCTCCCAGGAGATCGTGTCGTCATCCGCAAGCCCCTCGACCGTGTAGCCAGGCTCCTTCGCCAGCTCGTGCTCGATGCGCTGCGCCACAACTGGCCGCCCTGTCAGCTGGGCGAGATCCCCGACATGATCGAAATGAAGGTGGCACGGCACCACCACCCGCACATCGCTCAGCGCTCGCCCGTTTCGCTCCAGCGCATCCACCAGGTCGATCCGGTGCGGGCGGTAGAACGACTCGGTTTCGGCATCGAGCGGCCCTATCCCGGCGTCAAACAGCACGCCGCCATCGGGATGATTGACATGGTAGGCAAGGATCGGCACCACCTGTGGATGCCCAGTCCCCGTCGCCGGCGCCGGCTTGAGGACATAGCCGAGGTTCAACCGTCGCACATCGTCGAAAGACACCATCGTCGAAGTTACTCCAGATCATCCTTGTCCGCGATCAACCCGAATTCGAGGAATCGCTCGTCTTGTCGCCTTCGCGTGATTCCGGCACAGGCGGTTCCGGGTCTCCCTTGCGCAGGAGCCTCGCGCTGCGGTAGTTCGGGGGCACTGACTGGGGAAGCCCGGTGGAAATCGCACGCTGTTCAAAGGCGACGAGCGATGCCACAATCGCCAATACCACTGCCAGCAGGGCGGCGATGATAGCACTGAATGCGACCAGCAACGACCTGTCCCACTGCTCCGCGCCAATGCCGCCAAACGCCCACACCACCACGATCGTGAAGGCCGGGTCACGCTGCCAAAACGCCATCAGCGCGGTCACCGCCAGCAATAGCAGGATCATGAGCACCGCCCACCAGCGCGACGAAACGCCCAGCACATCTGACCCGGTCCGGTCCCGCCAGACGCTGACGTTGGCGACGAAGGCGACCGCGATCCAGCCCAGATAGACGCTGAACGGTGTCCACACCATCAGCCGCTCTGCCGTGCCAGGCGGGTGATCACGCCGGGTACGTCGCAACTGGGCGTAGATCAGCGCGAGGGCGACCAGCAACACCGCCATCACGATCAGCGACAGCCACCATTGCTCGTAGTGCCACACGAAGAGCCAAATGATGTTGGCCACATTCGCCACCAGGAACAGCGGCCCGATCCGGGGCATGCGCCAGTCGCCACGCCCGAGCGGCAGCAGGCTGTAGACGATGAAGGCGAGCAGCAGCAAGTAGATCAGGCTCCAGATCGTGAAGGTCCAACCGGCGGGCTGGAAGTAGATCGGATCCTGTGAGATCACCTCGCCGGTCGACTGCCCATTGAAGGGAACGACATTCGCCAGGACGTTGACCGCAACCACCACGATCAGCCCAACCAGGTTGATCACCGGCCAGAACCATTCGCTGCCTGGCTCGATGCGGCGACCGCGTCCTGAGGCGGTGGTGCCGGACGATTCATCTGGCGGTGGTCGCCTCGGCCCGATCGGTGTGGTGTCGTCGGTCATGTCATTCCCTTCCCCACAAAGCAGGCTCAGCCAATGCCTGTGTCCCCGAAAGTGTACCGTGACACGATTGCGCCATCCGTTGACCAGATGGCGGAAGAGGTAGCCTCCAGAATGATAAAGCCATCCCAAAAGTAACCTGTCATTCCGAGCGAGCGCGAATGCGCGACGTCGATGGGCCGCATCCGCTCGATCCCGATGGGATCGCCTATTGGGAATCCCCGCGCGAAGCGCATACCGCCGAATACAGCCACGTCGCTCTGAAATCCATCGAGCACACTTGCCATGACCTTTGCGCTTCGCGCGGGGACCCATTCGCTGCGCTCAGGGTGACGGGGGATTGTGGTACGCGTCACAACGACCTAGGCGGACCACTCAGGATGACGGCATAGTGGTTGGGTCTGATCAGCATAAACTCCAGGCCCGCCCCCGCGACCGAACCACCGTCTACGACACCGGCGGCACCACCAGCGGACCCACCAATGCCGGAACGATCCGCGCCTGGGTCGCCTGCTCGAACGCATAGGCGAACCGGATCAGCAACGGCTCGCTGAACGCCGTGCCAATAAAGGAGAGGTTCAGCGGCAGCCCGAACCGGCTCCCGGCCGGCACTGACACGATCGGATAGCCAGCGACCGCCGCCGCTGTTGAGCTGGCGCCCTTCCAGTTGTCGCCCGTGATCAGGTCGATGGCATAGGCGATCTGCCCGGTCGGGGCGATGATCGCGTCCACCTCGTACTGCGCCAGCACCGCGTCGATGCCGTCCTCGCGCCCGCGCCGCTGGCTGCGCGCCACCGTCGCCACGTACTCGGGATCGCTCAGGTCGCTCTTTTCCACCGACTGCACCAGGAACTCCTGGCCGAACCACAACAGCTCCTCGTCAGCGTGTTCTTCATTGAAAGCGACGACATCGGCCAGCGTCCGCACCGGGAACGACGGATCGACATAGCCTTCGATATAAGCGGCGACACCCGGCTTGAGCTCCCATAACATCACTTGCAGCTCATCGGGGCTGCTCGCAAGCTCTTCCGCCGAGGGCATCTCCACCGGGTCAACCAGCTCCGCGCCAGCCGCCGTCAACGCTTTCAGTGACTCCTCGAAGACAGCGTCCGCCTCGGTGTCGTAGCCGGTGCGCTCCCGCCAGACGCCAAGCCGTGCCCCCCGCAATCCGTTGGCATCGAGCGTCTCCGCCGAGGTGTAATCGATCGGCGCGAGCAGCGTTTGCGGACGGCGCGGATAGCTCGGTCGCGCAGTTTCGGCAACCGGCGATGCCCCCGGCGAGGCAACGGGACTGGCGACTTCCGGCGTCGCGCCAGCGCCTTCCGATTGCGAGCTGACCGCGGGATCATCCGGATCGGGCACGGCGATCGCCGTCAGTGCCAGCGCGGCATCGGTGACGGTACGACCGAACGTGCCGACAGTGTCCTGATTGTGCGAGATCGGGATCACCCCCATGCGGCTGGTCAGACCGACCGTTGGCTTGATCCCAACCACCCCGTTGGCGTTTGCTGGTGACACCACCGAGCCGTCTGTTTCGGTGCCCAACGAGATCGGCGCGTACCCCGCCGCTACCCCGGCTGCCGAGCCTGAGCTGGAACCGGATGGTGTGCGACCGGTCTGGTGGGGATTCCGCACCTGGCCCCCGCGCCCGCTCCAACCGCTGGACGAGCCCGGAGCGCGGATATTCGCCCATTCGCTCAGGTTCGTCTTGCCCAGGATCACCGCGCCTGCCTCGCGCAACCGTTCCGCGACAAACGCCTCCTTGATCGGAATCGCGCCTTCCAGCGCCAACGATCCCGCCGTGTTTTCCATCCCGTCCGCCGTGGCGATGTTGTCCTTCAGCAGCACCGGGATGCCGTGCAGCGGACCGCGACTGGCGCCCTCGGCCAGCTCGGCGTCGAGCGCATCGGCGATCTCGAGCGCGACGGGGTTAAGCTCGATCACGGCATGCAGCTCGGGGCCAGCCAGGTCGAGCGCGGCGACCTGGTCGAGTGATGCCCGCACCAGCTCGCGGATGGTGAAATCGCCGTTGTCCAGTCCGGCGCGGAGGTTGGCGACGGTGACGTCCATCAGGTCGAAGTCGCCAACAGACTGGCGCATGACCGGTGTGGCCTCCTGACCCGCAACGGCGGAGTGCTGACTAATCAGGGCGGACGATCCGGCGACAGCCGCGGAGCCCTGCAGCAGGGCGCGACGATCGATCCGGGGTTGGCGACGCGGCGAACGGGATGAAGTCATGAGGGTTCCTTTCGTTAACGGCGGTGACGCATCGCGCGTCGCGTCACCGCGGGGATGATTGGTGTCAGGTTCCGAGGTTGCCGGAATTGCGCACCGGCCACCCGTGTTGTGCCCTACATCGTACCCTATGGAATCCCGCGAGCGGGAGTGTCCTCCTGCTGGCGCCTTCGTGTCGAACCATCCCGCACGCCGCCGCGCGCACCCGGATTTCGATATCCGGGTGTGGTCGACGATGACTGTCGCCAACGTGACCGACGATGGCTGTTACCTGATGGCCATGAAGACCTCAACGGGGAACGGGCGGCGGGATGACGATGATGGTGGAACCAACCCGTGCCGGTCAGGCGCGTGAATATCGTGAATATAATGGAGCCAGCTCCGCCGCGTTCGGCAATAGCGCCGCCTGATGCCGCTCCGGTTGCATCGATCTCATGTGGGCTGGGAGGGTGAGAGAGTCATGCCGCGAATCGTGATCAAGGGTACTTCCGGCGTTGGCAAAACCACGTTCGGAGCGGATCTGGCAGGCAGGCTCGGCGTGCCTTTTATCGAGCTCGACGCCCTCCACCACGGCCCGGACTGGAGCGAGCCGGATGCCGGAGAATTCACCGCACGCGTTCGCGCGGCGCTGGACACCGCACCGGATGGCTGGGTGATCGATGGCAACTATGACAGCAAGCTTGGTGACACGGTGATCGGCGCGGCTGGCACGATCGTCTGGCTCGACTTTCCGCTGTGGGTCACCTTCCCCCGGCTTTGGCGCCGAACGATGTACCGGCTCCGCCACAATGTTGAGCTCTGGAACGGCAACCACGAAGCCTGGCGTGACCATTTCGCCAGCCGGCAGTCGCTTTTCGTCTGGTCAGTCCGCACCCACGTCCGGCACCGGCGCGACTGGCCGTCACGTTTTGGCGACGACCCGCGTCTCGTGCGCCTCCGCTCCGCCGCGGATGCACGCCGCTGGCTGGAAGCCCAGAAGATGCCGGAAGATGCGGTGAGGCCATGATCGGGAAGACGGAGCGCGGATTGCTCACGAACAGGCGACTCCTGGGCCTGGTGGTCGCGGCATGCCTGTCCGTGCTGCTCGTGCTCTTCGCGCTCGACAACTTCGTCCTGATCGAAATCCGCCTGGTCAACATCCGCATCCAGATACGCCTCGCATGGGCGCTGCTCAGCGCCGTGCTCGGCGGTGGGGTGATCGGATTCCTCGCTGGTCGCTACCCGCGGTGACAGGGCAAGGCCAGGCTCCGTTTCCTGATCCCCGCCGAGCAGCGTCAGGATGGCGAGATTCTCCGTCGTTATTCCCTCCACACCCAGCCGGATCAGCTCGTTGACCCGATCCAGGTCGTTCACGGTCCAGGCGAAGGTGCGAAGATCCCGCTCCGCAAGCCAGATCACCATGCTGGTGTCGATCACGGACTCCCGGGCTGACACGCCGTCAATCGTCCGCTGAAGCGTCTCATCGACCTGGAGCGCGTTGAACGCGTCCTCATTGGGCACACTCAGCAGCAGGATCGAGTCGGGCGCGCGCTCCCGCAGGGTGGCGAGCACCCAGGGGGACCGGCTGACCACGATGGTGTCGCGATCCCTGGGCCGGGAGACGAGAAAATCGGCGACGAGTTCGACATACCCGGGCGAGGTCTCCTTCAAATCCAGCTTGAGCGCGTCGGCACGGTATGACGCGGTCCAGATTTGCTCGAGGGACGGCCCGCGAAAGAACCGATCGCCGATGAACGGGATCGGCGGCGAGTGCGCCGAGTACAGCTCCCCATCGATATCGACCACATCGACCTCGATCACGTCCGCGCCAAAGATGATCGCTTGCAGTGTCGCCTCGATCCTGCCGCCAGAGTTGTGGGCCACGCCTACGACATCGGCATAGGCGTTGTCGGGGAAGGCTCGCTCCTCGTTTTCGAACACCTGGTAAAAGAGCGCGGGTCGACGACCCACCGTGAATTCCTCAGAGCCGTTCGGGTCGATGATCAGCTTGCCGATCATCGCCGCGCTTCCTACAATCACCAGGCAGGCGAGCAGCGCGACGGCCACCCGCACAACAACGTGGACGCGCCCCCAGAATCCTGGGTGAGGGGCAGGGTACGAAGGAGTGGGGAGTGTGTCGAGTGCCATGGCGAGCGCTCCGGATGCCGGCGCGACCGAGCAGTCCGCGTGTATCCCGAGGAATGGATAAGTGGAGCGAGTCTAGCATGCCGCCCGATGCTGGCATACTGTCACCTGCCACGCGGCATCCGGACGAGGTGCGCCGTACCCGGCCCGCGACAAGACGGTGCAAAGGAGGTCAGTCATGGCCTGGGTAATACTCGTTGCATCAGGTGTGCTGGAGGCCGTGTGGGCGACCGCGCTCGGCAAGTCTGAAGGCTTCAGCCGCCTCACACCGTCGATCATCTTCGCCGTCGCGCTGCTGCTGAGCATGAGCGGGCTGGCGTATGCCATGCGCGACCTGCCCGTCGGCACGTCCTACGCGGTCTGGGTGGGAATCGGCGCGGTGCTGACCGCGTCGTACGCGATGGCGTTCGACGGCGAGGCGGTGTCGGCGCTCAAGATCGCCTTCCTGCTCGGCATCGTCGGCTGCGTGATCGGCCTGAAGCTGGCGCATTGACGCCGCAATCACGTAGATCCGGCCCTCTGTGGCCGGGTAGGTCTGTGGACCGCGATCGGGTAGCGTCGGACGTCATGTCCGATGTTCTTCTCGACTGCGCGATGTAGGCCAGACTCGGGATCTGAGCGCAGGTCCACGCCGCCGGTACCACGTCGCGCACGGCGGCAAGGGAGATCGAAACGGTCTCACTTCACCCGGCCGCCTCCCTGCTCAGGTCACGCGGTGACCTGAGCAGGGAGCAATGCATCTGGACACCGATGTGCTGACGATTACGGTGTGAGATTGAGGTATCCCTCACAGGTGTCATCGTGGTCGTCGCTATTTGTCGCATTGGGACAAATCGTGTCGTCCCAGTCAAGTCCGGACACGTCCACACCAGACAGGTCAGCGCCGCTCAGATTGGTTCTGGTCAGGGTCGCGCCGCTCAGGATGGCCCCACTCAGATCGGCATTGTGAAAATTGGTGTTGGTCAGGTTGGCGCCGCTCAGGTCGGCCCTGCTCAGGTTGGCCATCTGGAACGTCGTCTGTGTCAGGTCGACACCTGACAGGCTGCTGTCAACCAACGAGGCAAGGTTCAGGTTTTGGAAATCCAGGTCACAGGAGGTGAGATCCAGGTTGGAGAGATCGGGCTCCTGGTCGGCTTGTGAATACGAATACGCAAGCTCACAGGCTGATGCAGGTTCTGGCTCGGTCGTAATGATCGTGGTGCCGCCGGAGCCGCCCTTGTTGGTCTCGCCGTTGGCGAGCGTGTCGCTGCCGCTGTTGCCCCGCAGCACATCATCACCGCCTCCGCCATCGATGTAATCGTTGCCGGAGCCGCCCTTGAGCACGTCATTGCCGCCGAAGCCGCAGAGGATATCGTTGCCGGAACCGCCCCTGAGCCTGTTGTCACCGTCGTCGCCCAGCACCACCTGGTTGCCGGAGCCACCCCGACCGTACACCACCTGGTAGCCAGCCACACTGCCGGTCTCCGCCGCCTGATTGCAGACGTCCTGTTGCGCGCTCACCGACTGTGCCGGAATGAAGATCGCCCCGAGCAATGTCATCAGTGTCGCCAACGTCAGCAGTCGTTTCATAACGAGAATTCCTTCAAACCGATATGGCCACCGCAATATGAGCGTGAAAACCAACCAATGTTAATGAATCGGAAAGTGCTTTGGTCCCTGTCCTGCCACCCTAACAAGGACGGATGTCGCAGTCAAGCGGGTGTGCTGGTTCGATACATGTGAGACAGCGAAGGGCGTGAGATGGTCCTGCGCGATGGCGTTGGGCAATGAGCCGGTGTCGGCGCTCAAGATCCAACCTCGGACACACATTCCCCTTCGCTGCGCTCAGCGTCAGTGCAGGCTGCAGACCGAGGCTACGCATCGTCGGCTGCGTCATCGGCCTGAAGCTGGCGCACTGATTCGAACATCTCGTCGTTTACAGGCAAGACGCCCCGCGATGACCGGCGGCGCTCATCGCGATACATTGCCGTGCCCCGGTGAGCCATCGACGCGAACGCGATCTCGCGTCACGGTGAGAAACCGGTCGAGCTGATGCGAATGCTCAGCGAGGACATGGTTGAGTCGATCAATCCTGACCTGAATTCTTGTCGTACCCAAACGAAAGAAGATCACGCCCGCGTGAGGCTGCCGATTTTGGAATACAAGCAAGCCATAGTCCGTATCATCGGTAACGAGAATCCTACCTTCCCGCTCGGCAAGATCCAAAACCTCCGGATCAGAGAGTCCGGGTCGATGGTTCCCAGCGACGGTAGTAACGTCATGTCCAAGGGTACGCAAATGGACAGCGACCCGGACATCGGCATTCTCATCGAGGAGAAATCTCATACACGAGTCGTTTGCCTGGAGATACGTTGCTCACGTTCGTTAACGACGCTCTGATGCGCATATGCAAGGCACGCCTGGACATCCTCGATCACGAGGTGAGGAAACGCGGCGAACAGGTCGTCGATGGATGGCGTCTCCGCCAAATGCGCCAGCACGCGCTCTACCGAGACCCGGGTATCCTTGACGACCGGTTTGCCGGCCAAAATCTCCGGATTCTCGACGATGCGGTCGAGATAGTGGTGTAGTTCCTTCTCCATCGAGTTTACCTCATTGCACATTGCTGCACCGCAACTCGTTCGGGAAGTATGAACCTTGTGCCGTGCCAATTCAACGAGCCATCAGAGCGAAATGGATGCGGCGTTGCCATCGTAGAGTCCGTTTCAAGAATCCGCGGTTTACCCAACGTCAGGTATCAAGGATGATGCTATCACGGAGCCAACGTGGACACACCGTGCATGGAGAACCGGCCCTCGGTGGTCCGATGGCGCCACCGCTGGCGAATCATTGGCCCCACCGGGAACCGTTATTCGCGATGTCGCGTGTCGCGACGCTGGCCAAACACGACCCACGCGCCCACGGGAGGCAGGTCCACAGGATGCGCACCACATCGTTCGCGAGGTCCGGTCGGATTGGCAACGATGGCGCAGCCCTGTAGCCCCGGATCACCGTGCCCAGGCGCGATCAAACGCGGCGATGTGCGCAAAAAACATCCCCGGTACGGCGTCTCCAATAATCGACTGATCGACACCGGCAAAGGGAGGTCGCATTGCGCCTCCCTTCATTCGTCCGCTTCCTGGATCAATAGTCACTACGCGGATCGACCGGTCTTCTGCTCGGCGGCCTCAATTACCTGAACCGCCGTTGTTGTCCTCACCGTTGAGCAGCGTGTCGTTGCCGCTCTGTCCCTTCAACGTGTCGTATCCATCGCCACCATCGAGGATGTCATTCCCCGAGCCGCCGACCAGCGTGTCATTGCCGCCGAGCCCGCAAAGCAGGTCGTGCCCGGAGCCACCACGCAGGGTATCGCTGCCGGGTCCCCCGATGACCAGCTGGCTGCCAGCGCCACCTCGCGCCGGCGCGTAGACCACCTCGTAATGGGCGAAATCGCCCTCGCCCGCAATCGCCTGGTCACAGATCGACGGAGGACAGGGGATTTCCGGCGTGAGTAGCGAGATGCCTTGCAGGGAGAATGAGTACGAGCCCGTACCAGACGTTTCGCCGGGATTGTCGATGGTGTGGGTGAAAGTCAATGTCAGGTTCGTCGCCCCACTGGGCACCGTCACTGGAATAGTGGAGGATACCAGAGAAGATCCTGACTCCACGGTGCGTGTGAACGTATATACCACCATGCCGTCGACGAGCACCTGTCCCGTGGATGCTCCGATTGATGGTCCCCAGCTTATAAAGCTGTCAAACGAGAACGTAAGTACCTGGCCGCCCCGCCCAGTGACATCGATTACTTCTTGTACTTCTTGTTGCTCGCCCGCCGTCGGAGTTTCAATAGTTACGTCGATGATTCGGGAGCTGGCCGTGATGAGGTCGATGGCCGGAACAGGGCATGCGCCGTCCTGCGCGCTCACCGCCTGCCCCGGCGCAAGCCACGCGCCAACTGTCGTCACCAGCAACACCGCCACCATCAGCAATCGCTTCATGCTCTTTCCCTCGCATCGAGTCAGGCTCGATGCCGTCATCACCATGGTCCGTGCGACCTCGAATCGATGCATCCACCAGGGGAGTGCTGCCCTGGCACATTCGCCCTCTGGCACCAGCGTGCACACGCGAACATGACACGGCCGCTGCCGCTGTGATAGATACGATTTCGAACCCCTGGACCTCTGACGATCACAGTACCAACCGCCACGGCCTCAGGTCAAGCCTCACCGGCACCAGCGAGCCATCCCAATCGAGGGGCGGGAATCGCCGAAGAGGAGATGTGCAGGTTCCCCCGCCGTTGTGCCACAATCAACGACAGTGCCAACCATCGACCGGGATGGCGAATGTCATTCCCCATTTGAAGGATTTCACCAACCCATGACGCTGATCGTTCTCTCCACCGTGCTCGCTGTGGCCTTTCTCGCGATGGGTGTCTCCAGGGCGCTTCTGGTCCCGATGGCAAAGGCGACAGCGGCGCGGCTCGGTCTTGTCGACCAGCAATTCCGCGTGATCGGCGTGCTGGAAGTCATCTTCGCGGTGCTGACCTTCGTGGGCATCTGGATCGGCTGGATGGGATGGATCGGCTCGCTGATGCTCACCGTCCTTGCCGCCGGGGCGATTCTCGCGCATGCTCGCGTCGCCGATCCGCCGAAGGAGTACCTACCACCGGCGGTGCTCGGCATCCTGTCCTTCATCCTCTTCCTGATTCACGTCTATTGATCGCCAGGTGGCGCGGGGATCGTCGGTTGACTCTTCGCCCCAGAAGTGGGACGACAGGATGACGAGAACTCCTTGAACTCCTTGTTGGATACTCCAAGCAACAATAAGACTCGTCATTCCGAGCGAGCGCGTATGCGCGATGCCGAGGAATCCCCCGGCGAAGCCGAAACGACGATGGTGTCGAGTCAGCGGCAAGATGCAGCGTCAGTAGTCTGATCGGCGGCAAGCTGCCGTCTGCGTGGACGTGTTTCTGTATTTTGTGCTGCGCGCAACGGCTTCGCCGGGGGATGCTTCGCTGCGCTCAGAAGGACGGTTGGTGGTGGCTGGGCGTACGCCATTATGCCTGTGACAGGGTGCTCGGAATGATACAAACTCCGGATGAATACTTGAAGTTGCGAACTCGGCCACAAAGGGCCGAGTCTACAAGGAATCTGTCCCGTACTGCTCGTCTTGTGATCGCCAATTGTTCAACCGGACTTGGTACGACGGGCTATTTTTGAGAAGTGTCTGACTGCGTGGCAAGACGGTCATACCATCGGCCGTTACGGCTCGGGCGGCACGCGCGCCTGGAGCAGCTGCTCCGTCGCGTAGGCGATCCGCAACAGCAGACGCTCATCAAACGCGCGACCCATGAAGTGCAGTCCCACCGGCAAGCCATCGACATAGCCCGCCGGAACGGTGATCGACGGATACCCCGCGTGCGCGCTCGCCTCGGACGATGCCCCGGCAAATGACGCGCCCACCCCCTCGACGATCTCGGTCGGCACCGGCGCCGTCGGCGCAACAAGCACGTCGAGATTGTCGCCATCCAGCGCCGCGTCTAACCCGTTGCCGCGTGCCTGCTCGATCATGTTGGCGACTACGTCGAGATAGCCAGGATCGTCCAGCGACAACGGCACCACCGCCTCCACCAGACCCTCCTGGTCGTTCATCGCCAGCGCGACATCGGGATGCGCGTTATTCCAGTCGACGACGTCTTGCAGCGACGTCACTGGCCCCTCGGGCGTGAACCGCGCAAAAAAGTCCGCCATGCCGGACGAGAACTCGGTGTTCACCATGATCGCGAGCTGTGGCGCGTTGCGAAGCTCCGCCAGTGAGGAAATCTCGACCCCCAGCACCAGCTCCGCGCCGGCGGCTTCGAGCTGGTAGATCACCTCTTCCGCGACCGCGTCGGCACGGGAATCCATACCCCACAGCCCCCAGCACACGCCGATCCTTGCGCCCCGCAAACCGCCCGCGTCCAGCGCCTGGAGATAATCGACCTCGTCATAGGCATGCACCGGCGACCCGCCCACCGTGGCGGCGGGCGAGATCCAGCCCATTTCGCCAAAGGCGGGGTCGTCCGGATCGTACCCGGCAATCACATTCATCAGCGCCGCCACATCGGCCACTGACCGCCCGATCGGGCCGAGCGAATCGAGCGTCGTGCTGACCGGCATGGCCCCGACCCGGCTGACCAGGCCCACCGTCGGCTTGAACCCGATCACCCCACAGGCGGCCGCCGGGCAAAGGATGCTGCCGTTGGTCTCCGCGCCAATCGACAGCGGCGCGTAGCTCAGCGCCACACCGGCGGCGGAGCCGGAGCTGGAGCCCCATGTCGCCATGTTTGAATTGTAGGGATTCCGCGCCATGCCCCCCCGGTCGCTCCAACCTCCCACCTGGGAATAGGAGCGGATGTTGGACCACTCCGTCATGTTGTTCTTGCCCAGGATGATCGCGCCTGCCTCCCGCAATCGCTGCACGATCCTCGCATCCTCAGCGACCGGGGTGTCGCCCAGGGCGAGCGCGCCCGAGGTCGTGCGCATGGCGTCTCCGGTGGCGATGAGATCCTTCAGCATCACGGGGATACCGTGCAGCGGACCGCGCGACTTGCCCCGCGCCAGCTCGTCATCGAGCCGCTGGGCGATTTCCAGCGCGTCCGGGTTCATCTCGATCATGGCGCCGTAGAGCTCATCGTACTGCGCCACGCGTGCCTGGGCGGCTTCGACCAGCGATCGCGATGTCACTTCACCCCGCGCGATGTACCCCTGCATGCCTGCGACGCTGGTCTCAACCAATGACTGCGTTGGATCGCGCTGGACAACCGGAGTTGATGCCGTCGCCGGCGTTGGCGATGCCGCGACATCCGTGGTGGAGGCAGGCGGCGCATTGGCGCCGAGCGCTGCTTCCCGCGGTGCGGGATCGGCGTCACCATTCGAATCCGAACCCAGCAGGAGCGGCAGGCTCACCAGCGCCCCGCCAACCAGGCTGACGCCGCCAACCGAGAGCAGCTCCCGGCGTGTGAACAGCTTTCCCGTGCGGGCGCGGGTACGTCGGGTCAGGTCACGAGGGTTCATCGCCGGGCGGCGTTCCCGCGGGCGCGCGGCCGCTGCGTCTGGCCAGTTCTCTTCCGGATTGGGACGTGGTGGTGGGGATGATGTCATGCAGACCTGTAGCTGGAGCGAAGGATGGTCGTGGTCGGTCGAAATGTCGAGTTCATGGTACCACCGCGGCCCGAAACTCTCAGCCACCTGACGACGGATCGACTCGACCGTCACGGGAGTCAGCACGGCTGAAGCACCTCAACAAAACCCTTGTCATCCTGAGCGGCTCGTCAAGCACAAAATGACACGCCAGGGATGGTGTAGGGGCGGACCTCCCGCCGTAGCACCGGACCCTGTACGCCTGCTGCGTATTTTTCGGGGGTGACAACGCGGCACGGGCACAGAAGAATAGGAAGGTGACCCGTTCGCTGACTGGCTGACGTCGTGAAAGGATTCCCAGCCATGGACCTCG
>Ga0075527_10000038_pt1 | contig 29017 bp, 27 predicted proteins | sample NGEPer11B_FD_74784 | JGI IMG/M metagenome (GOLD analysis project Ga0075527, IMG submission 74784) | Arctic peat soil microbial communities from the Barrow Environmental Observatory site, Barrow, Alaska, USA - NGEE Permafrost305-11B | ecosystem: Environmental > Terrestrial > Soil > Wetlands >...
GGGATCGGTGCGGGTGAGACGACGTAACGTATCATGGTGCGGGGACAGGTCCATGATGAGATTCCTCCTGACTGCCGGTATCATCCTCCTGCACAAGAACTTTTGTCAATCTGCTTAGCGCTGACCTGGCTGGGGCAAGAGGTCCTTCAGGCTGGCGGTGGCGACGTCGCGGTCGATCCGGCGAATCAGCCCGCTCAGCACGTTGCCGGGGCCGAGCTCGACGAAGATCGACGCGCCCATGTCGATCATCTCGCGCACAGAACCCGTCCAGTTCACCGGTCGCTCCATGTGATGTGCCAGCTCTTCCCGAATACCCTCGACCGAGGCGATCGACCTGGCGGAGACATTGCCGACGATGGGGATGTGCGGATCGCGGAACTCGACCGAGTCGAGATGCTCGACAAGCTGGTGTGAGGCGTCCTCCATCAGCGGCGAGTGCGACGCGATGCTGACGCCGAGGCGCGCCACCCGTCGGGCGCCTCGCGCTTTGGCAAGCTCCATGGCGAGTTCCAGGGCGGGAATCTCTCCGGAGATCACTGTTTGACCGGGGCAGTTCGCATTGGCGACCCGGATGATCCCTTCGCTGCCGGCCTCCTCGACGACCTCCACCAGGGCATCGTCGTCCATGCCGATCACCGCCGCCATGCCGCCAGGGCGTTCGCTGCCGACCTCTTTCATCAGGCGACCACGTTCTCGCACAAGCAGGAGCGCGTCAGCGAAAGAGATCGCGTTCGCCGCGACCAGCGCGGTGAACTCTCCCAGCGAGTGGCCGGCGGTGACAACCGGCGCGAGGGTGACGCCCTGCGCGTCGGCGCGGGTGTGGAGGTCGGCCAGCGCGGCGATGCTCATGGTGAGCAGGGCGGGTTGCGCGTTAAAGGTGTCTTCCAGCGTTTCGGCGGGACCGTCGAAGCAGATGCCGGTCAGTGACGCGCCGAGCAGTTGATCGGCTTGGTCGAAAACCGACCGTGCGATGTCCGAGGTGTCATAGAGATCCTTGCCCATGCCCACGGCCTGGCTGCCCTGACCGGGGAAGACGAGCGCAAATGGCGCTTCGTGGAGATTCTGGAGGTTCATGTCAATCCTTTACTCGCGAGCACGTATGTCGTGCGTCAATCGTACAGGCATTGTCATGCAGGCATGTTGGCACTATAGACACACCGAAACGATCGTCACCCTGAGTGGCGCGTCTAGGTCGTTGTGTCCAACAACAAGGCCGTCATTCCGATCCTGTCGAGGAATCCCTGCGCGAAGCGCTCGGCACCGCAGGTGCCGCACATCCGGCGAGATCAGGCGTTTGCGCTGCGCGCAGCGGCTTCGCCGGAGGCTACTTCGCTGCGCTCAGCATGACGGGGTGTGTGTTGGACACGATAACCCGGACTGACCACTCAGGATGACGACCAGTTATCTGGAACTCGTCCCTGCTTCGTGCTCCTCATATCGTGCGGTTATCGCAGGAACCCGCCTTCGGAGTTGATCACCTGCCCGGTGATCCATCGCGCCTCTCCGGAGGCGAGCCAGGCCACGACGCGGGCGGCATCCTCTGGCGTGCCAAACCGCCCGGCGGGCATCATCGGAAGCAGTGTCTCACTGGCCTCGGGGGTGATCCAGCCGGTATCGGTGACTCCCGGATTCACCGCGTTGACGGTGATCCCCTTGCTCATCACCGCTGGCGCCAGGCTACGGGTGAATGTCACGATCGCCGCCTTGCTCATCGCGTAGGCGAGCTCGCCTGACATCGGTCCGAGCTCCTGACCCGAGCTGAAATTGATGATACGGCCACCAGCATTCCCCTGGAACCGCCGGCAGAATTCGACCGAGAGCAGTGCCGTGGCGCGAGCGTTGACGCTGTAATGCAGATCGAGCTCGCTGGCGGTGAGGCGCTCCCAGCCGTCGCGGGTTGAGTAGGCGGCATTGTTGACCAGGATGGAAAGCGGCCCAAGTTCGGATTCGACGCGATCGAGCAATGGAGCCAACAGCTCGGCCGGTTCGAGATTCCAGGGAATGTTGATCGCTCGGACACCGGTTTCGCGCAGCTCCTCCATGAGCCTGTCCGGGTCAGTGTTGTCCGCACCGTACATTTCGGTGTCGTACTCGACAAAGCTGGTGAAGGCGATGTTGATCCCGGCGCCGGCAAGGGCACGGCAGATGGCGGCGCCGATGCCGTTACGCCGGGTGGCGCCGGTGACGAGCGCGACGCGTCCGGAGAGGTTGGCGGTCATTGGGAACGTCTCCTGACAGTCAAGTAACTAAACAATCATGCAAACACTCATCGATAGCGTAGCATCCACCAGATGCGATCCCACCCCACAACCGTGGTGATGACAAGCACCGTCAGGAAGGTTTCCGACGCCGCACGAGAGGTGAACATCCACAGCGACCAGGCGGCGGCGCCATAGACGGCGAATTCAACGATCAGGCGAACCCATCCGTGCACCCCGATCATGGGCTTCGGGTTGCGGGACGGATCATCACGGACGGAGAACGTGCCCCAGAACGCGGCGGCAATCGCAAAGCACAGGACCGCCAGCAGCGTCCCGGAGAAGCCGCCATCGCCCACGCGCCAGCCCGCGTGGGCGATGGCGCAGAATGCGACCACCTCCAGCAGGAACCTGACAATCCCCATGGCGATCGGCTGATGTGGGGGATCGTCCGGTCGAACCTGCGCACCCTGATCGGTGATGGGAGTACCCTGCTTCTCCGACGCTATCACGCGTCCTGAAACCGGCGAATGATCAGGCAGGCATTTTGCCCGCCGAGCCCGAATGAATGCTTCGAGATCACGTTGACTTCGGCTTCGCGGGCGTCGCCATGGACGATGTCAAGATCGATCTCGGGGTCGGGGTTGCGGTAATTGCGGGTTGGAGGGATGCGGTTGTCGGTCAGGGTGCGGATCGCCGACATCACCTCGAGTGCACCCGCGGCCGCCATGCAGTGTCCGATCGCGCCCTTGATCGAGGTCACGGGGATCGAGCTGGCGCGGTCACCAAACACCTCGTGAATGGCGTTTGCCTCTGACCTGTCTCCGGCCGGGGTTGACGCGGCGTGGGCGTTCACATGATCGACGTCATTGGGTGACAGCCCGGCGTCGGCCAGTGCCGCCCGGATCGCCCGCGCGGCGCCCGCGCCTTCAGGCTGTGGCGCGATCGGATGAAAGGCGTCGTTTGTGGTGGCGTAGCCAACGATCTCCGCGAGGATCGGCGCGCCGCGTTGTTGCGCATGTTCGAACTCTTCCAGTACGAACATGCCCGCGCCTTCTCCGAGCACGAAACCGGCTCGCGTCGCGTCGAAGGGGCGACTGGCCTTGTCCGGATCGTCATTGGAATCCGTCACCAGCGCCCGCATGGCGGCGAATCCGGCCAGGAAGAGTGGATGGTTGGTGGACTCGACCGCTCCCGCCAGCATGAGCGGCGCGTGACCGTGCTTGACCTGGTGGAACCCGTCACCGACCGCTTGCGAGCCGGTGGCGCAGGCGGTGACGACGGTCGAGCTTGGGCCGCCCAGGCCAAATCGATGCTGGATCGTGTAGGCGGCGAGATTATGCGGAAACATGACGTGCAGGTGCGGCGGCACGCGGGAATAGGTGTCACGCTCGATGACGGTTTTGTGGGTTGGAAGCAGGTCGTCGTAGGTTCCGCCGACGCAGGTGCCGAGGGCGGCGCCTCCGGCGGAGAGGTCCATCACGGGTTGAAGGTCGTCGTCGAGCAGGCCCGCGTGTTCGAGGGCGTTTCCGGCGGCTTCGGCTGCCATCCGGCTGAACCGCGATGTGTTACGGAGCGCCTTGCGATCGAGAAACCGGTTCGTAATGCCGCTGTCGTCGACATCGCCCCGGAGCAGGCAGGGATGCTGGGATGGGTCGAGGCCCTCAATCCGCTTGATGCCTGTTTCGCCGGCGGCGATGCGCCGCCAGCTTTCCTCGGCGGTGGATGCCAGCGAACTGATCGCGCCGATTCCAGTCACGACGACGCGGCGGGTTGGGGGATTTGATGTCATGCCAGCGATTCCTGTGTTTGTCGAGATACGACGGGACATGCCGGAATCGGGGCGATCCCGGACATTCTGCAAAGGATTGTGCCATGTTGGAAGTCGTTTGTGTCGCGGGTTCCTATCGTGGGCGCTCGATAGGAACATCGTTCCGGCGGTGCCATTCGCCCCACGAAGGCGCATAGTTCCTGACGTTTTCGTACCCGAGCTCGGTCAAGACGAGCCAGGTGTGGGCGGCACGATATCCACTGGCGCAAAACGTACAGATCTCTTTGTCGGGGGAAAGATCCAATGCCTCATACAAGGCGCGCAGCTCCTCCATCGGTTTGAACCGTCCTGTTGCGTCGAGGTGGACGGACCATTCGAGGTGGGTCGAGGTTGGGATCGTGCCCTGAATCCACTCTACCTGGTTTCGCGTGTCGACAATGCGGGCGCCGGTGGCGTTCTCGAGATCGCTGAGGATGTCTGGCGCGGTCGCAAAGACATTCCTGTTGAGCGCCACGATGAGATCGGAAGGCGCGACGTCGACCGGTTCGGTGCTGAGGTCGTGACCAGCGGCGTGCCACGCGGCCAGGCCACCATCGAGCATGGAACCGTGCCCGATCGACAGCGCCTCCATCAGCCAGACACCACGTGCGGCGGATGTGCCGCTGATGTTTTCGTAGAACACCACATGATCGTCGAGGGTGATGCCGAGCCCGCGAAACACGGATTGCATGGCGTTGACCCAGCGGTCGATGGCGGCGGGATCGGAGTCGAGGATTTTCATGGGGTGGATGTCGACGTTGCGGGCGCCGGAGATGTGGCCGGCCCGGTAGTGGTGCTCCGGTCGCACGTCGACAACGACGACATTGGGATCGTCCCTGTGGGTGGCAAGCCAATCGATTGATACGATGCGGGACGGGGTGCTGGTCATGCAGGCTCCTTTTGGATTCCAGCGTTGTATTGGAGATGTTTCAGCCAGCCTGGTGGCGTTGGAAGGTGGCACGGACACGTCCGGGCTGTTCGGGTGAAGCAGGTGGAATGGTAACGCGGTCGACTTCATTCAGGCCGTCGTGCTCGATCGAACGCAGCTCCTGTTCGGTCAGCGGCCACGGACGCCCACGGAGTGGTTGCCGGATATCCCGCGTCATGGTGACGACGAGCAATGTGCCGTCACTGGCGACAGTGTCAATGATTGCCTGGATCGTTCCCTGCCTCCGGGTGACCGGCAATGCCTGGATGGTGTGAACCTCCACGACGAGATCGTATCTTCGCTGCCATGATTCGGGCAATGTGAACAGGTTCGCCACGTGCCATGAGATCGGCGAATCGGGGAAACGTTTTCGCGACCAGTCGATTGCCTGGGGCGAATAGTCGAACGCCGTGACCCGCCAACCCAGCTCAGCCAGTGCGTTGGCATCGTCGCCAAGTCCGGAGCCGACCACCAGCGCGCGTTGCCCGGTGCGTTCCGCGACCAGCGATCGCTGATCGTCGATCCAGGCCGCCACCAGCGGATGCGGTTTGGCATTGATCCATGGGATGCTGGCGGGATCCTTCCCGCGAGAATTGCCGTAAACCTCGTCGAACAGGTATCCGTCGGCGTCGAATTTCGGGGAGTGCGTCATCATCCTGGTCCTCGGGTTGCAGTGGGCAAAGCCGTCTGATGCCACTGATCGTATATGGCTCTCATGGTACACTCGTGGACGACATGACGCCCTTCAACCTGGTCAACGGCACAGGGGTTTTCGAGGCGCGTACCCGCCATCAGTTCACCCGCTTAGCGTGTCCCCCGGCCCGGCTGGAACGGCACATGGGAGCATGGAATTCCGGCCTATGGCGCGTTTGACTTTCGGAGTCGCCCTGTTTTTCATGCTGTTCGCCCAGGCGACGATTGTGCCGAAGCTGAACCCGCTGACGGTCTCTCCGAATTTCGTATTGCTGATGCTGTTCCTGATGTCAGCGTTTCGAGGCACGCGTGAAGGGCTGGCATGGCTGTTCGTGATCGGGATCACCGCTGATATGGTGGCGATGGACCCGCTCGGGACGAACGGCCTGGCGTTGCTGCCGGCGGTGGTGTTCGCCGGTCCGGCGCGGGAGCGGATCTTCCAGTCGAACGTGCTCATTCCGCTTGCCGTCGTCGTTGTCGTTACGATCGCCCACGGTGTCATGTTGAGCCTGCTGCGGGGTGTCTTGCCGGATATCACGACGCTGTTACAGGCGTTGATGCACGCGGTGCTCGTTCCGTTTGTCTATCTCGCGCTGCGCTGGTTGGCATAACCGGCACCGTTCAGCGCCTGTCGCAGCCGCATTCGAGGAAGTTTCGCCATGGCGCGTCGCAAACGCATCCCCTACGATCCACCACACAAACACAAGCGCCGCCGTCGCCGATCCGAATTCTTGCGGTCGGACCAGATATTCCTGTCCCGGCGGATGCTGATCGCCAAAGGTGGCGTGGTCGCGGCGTTCAGCCTGCTGGCCGGCAAGCTGGGGATCATGCAAATCCGGGAAGGGGAGAAGTTCCGGGCGAAGGCGGAGGAAAACCGGATCAACGCGGTGACGCTGCCCGCCCCCCGGGGGCTGATCCTGGATCGCGAAGGTCGCCAGCTTGCCAGCAATCGCCGGTCCTGGGAGGTGCGCATCACCGAGGCGAAGCTGCCGGAAGCGGAAAGTGCAGAACGGGAACGGGTGATCGCAACCCTGATTTCGGCGTTGAGCCTGGAGGATGTCCTCACGATTCGCCCTTCGGGTGTACCGAAGGGGTCGCAGGGCACGATCCTGAATCGTGTCGCCAACATGCTCGCCTACGAGGGGGAGCAGCGGACCGCGATTCTGGACGACTGGCACCGCCAGATCGAGGGTGACGCGCGGTATATCAAGGTGACGCCACTTTCGATTGATGGCGCCGCCCGGTTCCGCGCCGCGAGCCCCGAGCTGCCCGGCGTGATTGTGATGAACGAGCTGGAGTACCTGATCGAAAGCGTCTGGGCTCCAGACCTGCCGCTGACGGTGAAAAAGGACGTCCCTCGGGAAGTGGCGCTGCAGCTTCGTGCGAACGCGATGTATCTCCCCGGTATGGAGATCGATGACAGCGCGCTGACACGTGTCTACGGCGGCGGCCAGGTCATGTCGCACATCATCGGCTATGTGCAGTCGATCGACGCGGCGTCGCTGTTCGATCCACGGAATATGACCCCGGCCGGAAATCGCCTTTACGATCAAAACGATGTCATCGGGCAGGCAGGACTCGAATCCAGCCTGGAGCGGCACCTGCGCGGTGTGAAAGGTAACGAGTTCGAGGAAGTCGATGTCAACGGTGTGCGCACCCGGATCATCCCGAATACCACCCGCGAGGCGATCGCGGGTGACAACGTGACGCTCACGATCGACCTCGAGTTCCAGAACGCGATCGGGAAGGCGCTGGAGAAGGCAATCCAGAAGGCGGCGGAGGACAAGGCAAAAGTCAACGCCGAGCGCGTCCGGAAGGGACTCGACGAGTGGGAGATTCCGAACTCCGGCGCGGTCGTCGCCTATGACCCACGCACTGGCGACGTGCTGGGGATGGTGTCGTATCCGTACTACGACAACCAGCTCTTTGTTTCCGGGCTTTCCAGCCGAAAATGGGAGGAATACCTGAATCCGGACATGGGCAAGGCCTTCGTGAACCGGGCCGTGGGCGAGCTGTATCCGCCCGGTTCGACCTTCAAGCTGTTCCTGGCGACTTCCGCGTTGAGCCATGGCTCGCTGACCACCGGGCAGACGCACACCTGCAAGGGCGCGATCCGGGTGCCGTTTACCCACAACATTGCCAAAGGCAACAACTACGCCTGCTGGGTCGCGTGGCAGGGCGGCACGCCGCACGAAGAAACGGATGTCTATAGCGCGATCACGGAATCCTGTGATGTGTTCTTTTACAACACCGCGGTTGAATTCTCGCAACCGCCGGGAGCTTTCGATCCTGTCTACTATTACGATTACAACCTGAATCAGGAGCAAATCGTCAGCGACGAAAAGCATGTCTTTGACGGGCTCGGGATCGACCCAATCGCCGAAGACATGAAGACCAAATTCTGGTTCGGGCGGAGAACTGGTATCGAGCTGCAGGAAGTTGCGGGGCTTGTTCCGGACCGCGCATGGAAGCTGGAGACCTTAGGAGAAGGCTGGTCGGTTGGTGACACCATCAACGTGTCGATCGGTCAGGGCGAATTCACCGCCACACCGTTGCAACTGGCGCTCAATACCGGTGCGCTGTCCGTGGGCGGGCGCTATTTCCGACCACACCTGGTCGCGCAGCGGGTTGACGCGGACGGCAAGGTCACCGAGATCGGCTCCGAGAAAATCGGGGATTTAGGGGTCGAGGTCGCGCACATCGATGTCGTGCGCGAGGGGATGCGCCGTGTGGTCCACGAGCCGGAGGGGACCGCGCACGCCAGTGGCGGCAAAACCAAGTGGCCACTGACCAATCCTGAGGGTGAAGAAGCAATCACGCTCGGTGGCAAGACCGGTACCGCCGAGTTCGGCGCGCCCGATGAGGACTATGAGAACGAAGAGCTCAACACCAGCGCGCGCGACACGCACGCCTGGTTCACCTGCTATGCGCCGTGGGATGAACCGGAGATCGCTGTTTCCGTCGTGATCGAAGCGGGTGGTGAAGGATCGACCTTCTCCGTGCCGGTCGCCGATGAAGTGCTTCGGGCATGGTTCGAACTGACCGGGAAGCGCGAGCGCGGCAAGGTGCTCCCAAAGGACAAGATGCCGGTGTAGGCGAGACAGGTGTTGGACATCGTCACGGTAAACCTGGGCCTTTGTGCCCAGGTGGTTTCGGGACCGGCCAGTCACGAATGGAGCATTGCCGTGATGGTTGTCATTGACCGTCGTGTAGCGATATCGACCCCACCTGAGCGCGGGTCGACGTGCAAAAGGGCCAGCGCCAGGAACGATGAGAAGGAAGTTCAGCCACAGAAGGTCGGGTCGGCGCCGTCGCCTGATCAACCGGCATCGTCGGCATCCACTACCCGATTGAAATGCTTAGGGGTGGCAGATATTGGCGGGAATTCCCGGCTTCGGTGATCAGCCCGCGCTCTGTTGCCCGAGGTGGACATCCCGCAGGGCGTCGACAGCGGCCCAGAAGGCGTCTTCCGGTTGGGGATAGTGCCTGATCGCGGGGCTGGAGGCGATCACACCTGCCGTCTGGCCTTTGGCATCGCCGCGTTCCAGCGTCCAGATGTACGCGGGAGTGTGATCTTCCCCATCAAGAATGCGTTTCGATACCGTCAGGATGATGTGTTGGCCGTTGCTGGGCAGGCGCACAGTGGCGTCGCTCATGTTCGGGCGTTCCGCCAATTGGAGAATCGGCGCAAGCGCTATCTCGGTCATCTGGACAGCGATGCGATCGAAGCAGTCAACCATGGGTGTGATCCGGTTTGAGGCAGGTGCAAAGGACCGACAGGCAGCGGTGTGTCGATGGCATTAGTGTACCGTGTTGGGCATGGGTGGCATCGCCGGAACTGGCATGGATAGTAGAATCAGGGGAATAGCCCCAACCGGGCCGCAGGCTGCCTGCCCGAGAGACCTTGCCACAACCGCGTGTTGCGGTCATGCCCCCAAACATCCTGGAGATACACCAGCGTGAGACTCACCTTCCTCGGCCATGCCGGCATGTACATCGAGACGAAGTTCGGGTCGATCCTGTGCGATCCGTTTTTCAATCCCGCCTATTTCGGCTCGTGGTATCCGTATCCGGCGAACGACCAGATGGACGTCTCGCCGTATATTGACCCCGACTACCTGTTCCTCTCGCACACGCATCTCGATCACTTCGATCACACCTTCCTGCGGAAGCAGGTGAACAAGGAGACGCAGGTGTTGCTGCCCGATCATCCGCTGGGGCTGGTGGAAAAGGAGCTGCGCACACTGGAGTTCACCAACTTCATCCAGACGAAGAATTCGGAATCCATCGACGTTGACGGGCTCAAGCTCATGATCACGTCCCTGGTGTCGCCGGCGGACGGTCCCTTGGGGGACTCCGGGCTGAGCCTGGATGACGGCGAGGTCAGGATTTTCAACCAGAACGATTCGCGCCCGGTCGATTTCGAGGCGCTTGATGCGTTCGGACCGTATGATGCGCATTTCCTGCAGTATTCCGGCGCGATCTGGTATCCGATGGTGTACCGCTTTCCACAAAAGATGAAGGACGCGCTGAGCTCGAAAAAGCGGGTGACGCAGATGCAGCGGGCGTTGCGCTATGCCGAGCAGATCGGCGCGCCGCATATCATTCCGAGCGCCGGACCACCCTGCTTTCTCGATGAAGACCTCTGGTACCTGAACGATTTCGATCGCAGTCCGACCAACATCTTTCCTGATGCGACGGTCTTCCTGGAGCTGGTGAAGGAGGCGGGGTTCACCCAGGGGCATTTGGTCATACCAGAGAGCGTGATCGAGATTTCGCCGGGTCACGTCGAGGTCAGCCATCCGTTGCCGGATGCGGATGTCATGGCGATCTTCACGGACAAGCGGTCGCACCTGGAAGCCTACAAGGCGCGCCAGCAGGCGGGACTGGATGCGATCAAGGCGTCGTGGCCGCGTGGCGAGGTGGAGATCCTGCCCGCGCTCAAAGAGTGGTTTGAGCCATTGCTGGCGATGGGCGACCAGACCTGCGTCGGCATCGATGACCTGTTGCTGTTCGACCTCGGTGATGGCGGCCAGATCGTGATCGATTTCATCGAGCGCCAGGTCTACGAATGGGACGGCGTGACTTCTACCCGGTTCAAATTCACGATTGACCCGGCGCTGGTCGAATACTGCATCCTGCATCATGTTGAAGACTGGGTGAACCTGCTCTTCCTTTCGTGCCGGTTCGAGGCGGAGCGCAAGGGGCAGTACAACGAGTTCCTCTACAGCTTCTTCAAGGTGCTGTCTCCCGAGCGCATCCAGTACGCCGAGGGCTATTACGTCGAGCAGCAACCCGAGCAGACCATGATCGAGTGCCATGGCTACATGATCCAGCGGCGTTGCCCGCACCTAAAGGCGGACCTTTCCCGGTTTGGCGAAGTCGAGGATGGGGTGCTGACCTGCACCCTGCACGGATGGCAATTCGATCTCGCCACCGGGAAGTGCCTGACATCGGACGATCGCAAGCTCTTTTCGAAGAAGATCGAGGCGACAGACAATTCGGAGGCGATGGTCAATGACTAGCGCAGAGCTCGGCGCCTTGACACTGCACCACACTGGTGTCGTGGTTGCGGATCTGGATGTCGCTGAGGCGCACTATCGCGCGCTCGGATTCACGGACGGGGAGCGGATATCGGTGCCGGAGCAGGCGATCGAGGCGATCGTGTACCCGGCGGGGCCCGACCGTTGGCTGGAGCTGATCTCGCCGACCGACACGGAAGGGCCGATCGCGAAATTCATGGACAAGCGCGGCGAAGGGATGCACCACGTCGCCTACCGGGTCGAGAACATTGGCGCGGACCTCCAGCGGCTGAAAGCGGCCGGTGTGCGGCTGATCGATGAGCAGCCACGCGTGGGCGCGCACGTTGGGTGGTTGATCGCGTTCATCCATCCGGAGTCGACGAACGGGGTGCTGACGGAGCTGGTGCAGGTGGAGTCGTGAGTGCGCGCAATGATACGATTATCCCACTTAACGTTGTGCATCGAATCGTGCTGACCGATCCTCCGACCTTGGATGACTTTCAGCCTAACGCTGAGCGGGGTATCGAGCCACGGCGTCCCATTCCCGTAGAGTTTGTCAGGTTAGAGTCAGGGATATCAGTGTATCGAACGATGGCGCAGGCAAGAAGAACGGCTCGAAAATACCCGCCCTGGTTCGGTGGTGGATACGTTGCGCGGATCGTCCTTCCAGAGTCTGCGAATGTCCGGATCGAGCGAACCACGAAGTCGGCTGGACACTATACATTGTGGGCGGACGCAGATACTATCTTGTCGTGGGTGGATGACGTTGAGCCAGTCACTGCAACGAAAGAGGACCACGATGGTATATGAGTTCTGGGACATGCGATCGCACAATTTGATCGCCGCGTTTGAATCGGAACAAGAAGCGCTGGAAGTATTGCGTGGAATGATTCGCGAGCAGGGAGAACGTACCCTCGAGTACCTCATGCTCATCGAGGATGATTGCGAGAACGACAGTTCCCGGATCGTTGGTATGGGGCTCCAACTGGCGGACCTCGTGAAGAGTATGGCGTAGCCCAGATGATCGTCTATGAACTCTGGGACAGTCGATCCAACAACCTGATCGACGCGTTCGATTCCGAACATGATGCCTTGATTGCATTGCGAGATGCCGTGCGAAAGCATGGCGAGCATGTCGTCGAATTTCTGGTGCTCGTGGAAGACGATGATGCCAATGACGTCTCACGTGTCATAAGCCAGGGGCGAGAGCTTCTGGAGCGCGCAAAGAGTGTTGCCTGACTCAATGACTGACCCCCACGACCGGCTGGCGTTTTTCCTGGCCACCGATGCGCTCAAGGAGGTCCAACGGGCAAACTGGATTCAGAGTCGCCAACGGCTCGAAACCGTGGCCGAGCATTGCTGGCACGTCACCCTGTTGGCGATGCTGTTCGAGGACTGCGCGCCGGATGGCGCCGACCTCAATCATGTCCGGGATCTGCTCACCGTTCACGATCTCGTTGAGATCCATGCCGGTGACACCAACGTGTGGGATGACGACCTGAGGCAATCCCAGGCGGAGCGCGAGCTGGCAGCGGGCGAGCGCCTCATGAAGCTGCTCCCTGCCGGTGACATGGCTCGGTTGGATGTCCTGTGGCGCGAATATCAGGCGCAAGAATCGGAGGAAGCGCGCTTTGCTCGGGCGATCGACTCGTTGCATCCCGTTCTCATGCAGTGGGCCGACGGCGGATTTGGGCATCCCAACAAGGCCATTACGCCATCACGGCTGCTGCAACGCAAGAAGCCCCTGATCGAACCGTATCCGGAACTGTGGGCATTGCTGAACGATGTCGTTTGGCGATCCGCACAATGTGGTCGCCTTCCGGCGGATGACGAATCAGGCAAACGAGACGAGGCGGCTTCCAGCATGCTCGAGCCTCGCCTGGCGTTTTTCTTCGCCACCGATGCCCTCAAGGAGGTACAACGGGCGAACTGGGTCTATACACGCCCTCGCCAGGAGAATGTCGCCGAGCACTCGTGGCATGTCCTGTTACTGGCAATGCTCCTTGCCGATGCGGCGCCAGAAGGCGTTGACCACAACCACGTGCGAGACCTGCTCATCATCCACGATCTGGTCGAGGTTTATGCTGGCGACACACCGATCTGGGATGACGCCCTGCGCGTTGATGAAGCTGAACGGGAGATGGTCGCGGGCGAGCGCCTGATGGCCTTGCTGCCCGACGACATCCTCCCGCGCTTCGATCCGCTCTGGCGCGAGTACCAGGCGCAGAAGACCGAGGAGGCGCGATTCGCCCGAGCGATCGACACGCTGCATCCTCTCTTGATGTCCTGGAGCGGAGGTGGGCATGGCCATTCCAACGAAACGATCACCCCTGCGAAGCTGATCGAACGCAAGCGACCGACCATTGCGGCGTATCCTGTGTTGTGGGAGCTCGTCTTCCGGATTATCCAGGACGCCGTAGACCGTGGCGCGCTCCCGGCAGACGAGGCAATGCAACGTAGGGAGAAACCGTCCAATGCCCGATGATTCGCGGAAGGTCACAACTGACTCCGACATCACCATCGAGCTGGTCTACGACGCGCCGGCCGAGTTGGTCAACCTTTGCGGAGCCGCCCCGGGTCAGGACCAGAGCCGGTGGCGACTGCTCACCTGGTCCCATTCGGGGGTTGGCTCGAAGAAGCCTTTGTCTCCTGGCACGAGGTGCTCCTTCACGACGTCGAGATTGAGCTCGAAGCCGAGCCCCGGCGCGTCGGGCACCGGGATATGGCCATCCTGGATGATCGGCTTCGGCACGCCGTCGATGAGATCGCCCCAGTAGGACACCTTGTTGAAGTGGTGCTCCAGCGCGATGAAATTCTCGGTGGCGGCGGCGCAGTGCACGCTCGCCATGGTGCTGACCGGCGTGCCCGCCATGTGCAGGGCCATGCTGATGCCGTATTGCTGCGCATAGTCGCCGACCTTCTTCGTTTCCATGATCCCGCCGCTGGTGGCGAGGTCCGGATGGATAATGTCGACGGCGCGGGCCTCCAGCAGCGGCTTGAACCCGTCGAGGAGGTAGATGTCTTCCCCGGTGCAGACGGGGGTGTTCAGGGTCCGCTCCAGCTGCACCCATTGGTCGGTGTACTGCCATGGCACGAGGTCTTCCAGCCAGGCGAGGTTGTAGGGCTCCAGCGCCTGTCCGAGCCGGATGCAGTCGTCAACCCCGATGTGACCGAAGTGGTCGGCGGCGATCGGCACCTTGTCTCCCACGATGGAGCGGACCTCGTCCACGTACTCGCAGATCAGGTCGATCCCCTTTGGGGTCAACCGTACGTGGGTGAACGGGTGCATGATCTCGGTGCTGTTGTGACGGTCCAGCACGGCGGCGTCGGAATCGCCCGGAAGCATCCCCTGGGGCCAGCTGAGGGCACCCTCGACCCCGATCAGCGGATTCACGCCGACGTCCATCTTGAGCATTGTGAAGCCCTGCTCGATTTTTTCGAGCAACTCGCGACCCATCTCCGCGCCAGTGGGCTCGTTGGGCGTATCGCAGTACATGCGCACCCGGTCGCGAAACTTGCCGCCGACCAGCGCGTAGGCGGGCACTCCGTAGGCCTTGCCAGCGAGATCCATCAGCGCCATTTCGACTCCGCAGACGCCGCCGCCCTGGCGCCCGTGATGGCCGAACTGCTTGATCCGGCGGAACAGCTTGTCGAGGTTGCAGGGATTTTGGCCGAGCAGGAGGTGCTTCAGCATCAGGGCGTAGTTCTTGCTGGCGTTATCGCGCACCTCGCCGTAGCCGCTCAATCCCTGGTTGGTATCGATGCGGACGAGGGTGAAGTGCCAATGGCCCCACCCCACCGTGGCCGTACGGAGGTCGGTGATCCTGAGCTCGCTGGGCCGCGATGCGGTGGCGACGCGATCTTCTGGGCGTTCCTGCGTATCCAACATGTGTTCCTTTCCCTCGTTTGTGTGATATCCGGTCGGCAATCCGGCCGCCTGTGCCGGTCATCGTCGCCCGACATGGCGCGCGACGCAAGAGCCTGACAGGGGATGGCGCTGCCCAGGGCGCAGGAGGTCCGGCATCACGGCCCGACATCCTTCGCTGCACTCAGGACAGGCTCCCTGGTCGGGCCCTCCACACGTTGACCCCGATGGATCACCGGAAGACGGTATGGCAGGGGATGACGTTGCACAACGGGCACCGACCCCGCGGAACTGGCACAATTCCTCGAGCGAAGTCGCACCTGCCCGGCGAGGAGGCCTCCATGGCGACCACCCACGATGAAATCACTACCGATTCCGGCATCACGATCGAGCCGGTCTACCACGCGCCCGAAGACCTGGTTCAGCTTGCGCTGCCCGGCGAATACCCGTTTACGCGTGGGATTCATCCGGGTATGTACCGGTCGCGGCGCTGGACCATGCGGCAGTACGCCGGGTTTTCGTCGGCGGAGGACAGTAACAAGCGTTACCGGCTGCTGATGTCGCGCGGAACAACCGGTCTCAGCGTGGCCTTCGACCTGCCGACCCAGCTCGGTCTCGATTCCGACGACCCGCGCGCATTTGGCGAAGTCGGGCGCGTCGGCGTTGCGATCAGCACGCTCGATGACATGCGCCGCCTCTTCGACGGGATCGACCAGGAGGCGGTCACGACGTCCATGACGATCAACGCGCCGGCGTCGCTGCTTCTGCTGATGTACCAGATCGTGGCGGAGGAGCGGGGAGCGAACCCGGCAAAGCTGGGTGGCACGATCCAGAATGACATCCTCAAGGAATATGCCGCCCGCGGCACCTACATCTTTCCGCCGGAGCCGTCGATGCGGCTGGTGACCGACACGTTCGCCTATTGCGCCGAGCATCTGCCTCGCTGGAACACGATCTCGGTGTCGGGCTATCACATCCGGGAGGCGGGATCGTCAGCGGCGCAGGAGATCGCCTTCACGCTGGCCAACGGGGTCGCCTATGTCGAGGCGGCGGTCAACGTCGGCTTGAGCGTCGATCAATTCGCTCCGCGCATGAGCTTCTTTTTCGCCGCACATTCCAACCTGTTCGAGGAAGTGGCGAAGTTCCGGGCGGCACGGCGACTGTGGGCCACGATCATGAAGGATCGCTTCGGCGCGACGAACCCGAAGGCGCTGATGATGCGGTTTCACACGCAGACCGGTGGCGTGACGCTGACCGCGCAGCAACCGCTCAACAATGTCGTGCGGGTGGCGTACCAGGCGCTGTCCGCCGTGCTGGGCGGTACCCAGAGCCTGCACACCAATGGCTACGACGAGGCGCTGGCGATTCCGACCGAAGAGTCCGCCACGATTGCATTGCGTACCCAGCAGATCCTGTCGGATGAGACAGGCGTGCCGGACACGGTCGACCCGCTGGCGGGCTCGTGGTTCATCGAGTCACTGACCGATCAGGTCGAAACGAAGGCGCGGGAGTGGATGGCGGAGGTCGACGAGCAGGGCGGCGCGGTGGCGGCGATTGCGAATGGATTCGTGCAGAACGCCATCGCCGAAAACGCATACCGTCGCGAGCTGGCGCGATCGTCGGGTGATGAGGTGGTGGTCGGGGTGAACAAGTACGCCTCGGATGACGAGGTCGAAATGGAGCTGCACACGATCGATCCCGAGGTGGTCGAGCGCCAACGTTCCCGCGTCGAGCGATACAAGCGGGAGCAGGAACGTAAGGTGGTCGACGCCGCGCTTGATCGTGTTCGGCGTGTGGCCGAAGGAACCGAAAACCTGCTGCCGGTGATGAAGGATGCCTTGCTGGCAGGAGCGACGCTCGGCCAGGTGGCGAACGCGTTGCGGGAGGTCTTCGGCGAGCATCGGGCCGCGTTGTAGAGGTGTATTTGAGCCAATAGAGTCAACGCAAAAGAAGATCGTCACGCTGAGTGGCTCGTCAGCCTTTGTTCGTCATACTCGTGCGCGGGAGCACTTGTGGCCGCTGCGCGACCACTGGGCGGACACCGGACACAGGGTCCAGTGCTACGGCGGGAGGTCCGCCCCTACACCATCCCTGGTGTGTCATTTTGTGCTTGACGAGCAACTGAGCTTGTCGAAGCATCCCTGCGCGTAGCGCACGGCAGCTTGCTGCCGATCAGGTTGGCGATACTGATATTTTGCGCTTCGCGCAACGGCCTCGCCGGGGGATTCTTCGCTACGCTCAGAAGGACGAGCGTTTTCCACACGAGATGAAAAGGCAGGATGAAGGCTCTGCTACCGCCTCGCCTTTCGCTGCTTGCCGGTTGACGCCGGTTCCGGTTTCGGGTACTGCATCCCGCCTGTCAACGGCGTGCCCTTGTCCGGGTTGTCGATGTAATACGAATACCCTCCCGGGAAGCTCGTGACCACGCCGCTGTTGACCTCGATGATCCGGGTGCAGATGCGGTCGAGGAAAAAGCGGTCGTGTGAAATGGTCAGGATCGCGCCGGGAAAATCCAGCAGCGCGCTCTCAAGTACCTCAACCGACCGGATGTCCAGGTTGTTGGTGGGCTCGTCGAGAATGAGCAGGTTCGCGCCGCTCAGGATGAGCAAGGCGACCTGAAGGCGAGCCCGTTCGCCGCCACTGAGCGCGCTGATGGGGTTCATGGTGTCGTCGCGGTCGAACAGCAGGCCGACCAGGAACGACAGCGCCTGTTGTTCGTTCATTGCCTTCGACTGGCGCACCAGATCGATGGGGGTTGCCGTGAGGTCGAGCGTGTCATGCTCCTGGGCGTAGTATCCGACGGTGATGCTCGGTCCGAGCCGGATCGTGCCGGTTGAAGGCGGCTCCTCGCCCAGGATCATGCGCACGAGCGTGGTCTTGCCAGCGCCATTCGGCCCCACCAGGCCGGCGCGATCACCGTGGCGCAGGAGCAGGTCGAACGGCTCGAAGATGGTCCGCTCGCCGAAGGACTTGCCCAGGCCCTCGGCGGTGAGCACATTGGTCGAGCCGCGCTCGGTGTCGAACGCGACCTTGATCTGGCGCCGGTTGAGAATCGGGGTTGGCGTATTGTCGAGGCGGGCGCGTTCCTCGGCCATCTTTCGCCGCTGATTCTCCGCGCGGGTGGCGAACTTCGGGTTTTGGCGGGCCCATTGGGTGAGCTGTTCAGCGCTGGCCTTCAGCTTCAGAAATTCTCGCTCCTGGAGCTTCCGTAGCTCGGCTTCGCGTTCCAGCCGGGTTTGCCGCAGATCGACATAGGCGGAGTAGTTGCCGGGGTACTGGCGGATTGTGCCGTCCTCCAGCTCGAAGATCGAGCTCGCGACGCGATCGATCATGTAGCGGTCGTGCGAGATCAGGCAGACCGCACCGGCGAAAGTGGTCGTGAGCCAGTGTTCGAGCCAGGCCTTGGCTTCGACATCGAAGTGATTGTCCGGTTCGTCGAGCAGCAGGACATCGGGTTTGGTGAGCAGGAACTGCGCCACGTCGACCAGCTTGCGCTCGCCGCCGGAAAGCTCGCCGATGCGCTGATCCCAGCGATGGCGGGGAAACCGGAGTCCCCCGAGCACGTCGTTCAGCTCTGCTTCCGGGTCACTGTCCCGCACCGCATCCAGCCGTTCGAGCACGGCGCCGAACCGCTCGACGACGTTCGCCATGGTTTCGTCGTCGAGCGGTTCGGTGAGTTGTCGTTCCAGGTTGTGGAGCTGTGCATCCAGCGCCACAGCGTCGCCGGCGGCTCTCGCCAAGGTCTCGCGGACCGTCAACGCGGGATTCAGGGCGGACTGCTGATGGAGGTACCCAACGATCAGCCCGCGTTGGTGGGTGACCGCGCCGCTTTCGGGCACGATATTGCGAGCCATGAGGCGAAACAGGGTGCTTTTGCCGCTGCCGTTTTCACCGATCAGCGCACAACGCTCCCTTTCGTGGAGCACGAACGAGGTGTTCTCGAAAATCTGGTTGCCGCCATGCGCGTAGCTGATGTTGGCGGCCTGGATGAGGATGGTCATTCGTGTACTCCCGTGTGGTGAGTGAGGGATCGGGCAATAGAAAAACCCTTCGGAGTGTTCCGAAGGGAGGGACGAGTGTGCATGCGATGTGTTGCGCTGGTCAGTCAATCGCGACCGCCGTGAACAGGGCACACTCCTCCCATGACGGTCCCTGGGTCGGTGACATCGCGATGATGGACTTGAGGTAGATCATGCTGTTTACCTGATGATGGAAAAGGTCGAGACCAAGCGTTCTCCAGGTCCCCTGATCGCATGGTAGAGGCGCGTTGGCCGAAAGTCAATTGGAGTTCAACCGGATGCCGGCCCAGATGGCCAACGCAACAACCTGACCGCCTGACCATCTTGGGAGGTGAGGTAGTCGATTTGGTTGATATTGCTGGGATTTCATCAGATGGCCAAGGTCGACGGCGTGTGTGCGGGAATCTGGTCATCTGATGCGCCGACCCATTAGATGGCCACATTGTGTGTGTAGGGGATCGTTGGCCATGTGTTCGCGTTCACGTCCTCGGGTGCGAGGGACGCTGCGTGGCGACGACGTGCCGGTCGAGGCCGGCGAGGTCCCTGATGATCGAGACATCGGCACCGGGAAGCGTTGCTTGCAGCAGACGCGCTACGGAGGTCGACTGAGCGGGATCGATCTCCAGCCCGACTGCGCACGTGTCCGCAACACGGTCAGGTAGCTGGGCGATCAGGCGCTTGATGAGGTCCAGGCCATTGTTGCCGCCGTCGAGCGCCAGGCGTGGCTCGGCACCGAGATCGGGATTCCCAGCGATCTGCTCCGGTGTCAGGTAAGGGAGGTTCGCCAGCACCACGCCGAACGGGCCTGATTGGTCAGTCAACAGGTCGCCATCGGACACGGTGAAGCGGGATCGCTGTTCCATTGTGAGCAGCTCGTTCGCGTTTCGGGTGATGATATCCCGGGCGGGCGCGGATGGCTCTATCGCACATACCCGATGCTTGCCCCCTGCCAGCGCCGCCACCGAGATTGCAATTGCCCCGGAGCCTGCCCCGACGTCGACGACGTTCATGGGTGTGCCTGGCCTTGTGCCGAGCCATTTCAACGCCCACTCCACCAGCAGCTCGGTTTCGGGGCGGGGAATGAGGACATCGGGAGTGACAGCTAGATCCAAGCCCATGAACTCGCGGTGACCAGTGAGATAGGCCACAGGCGTCCCCGCGATTCGCTGATCGATGAGATCATGAAACGCGGTGGTGACGTCGTCGTTGGCTTCATCTTGAAGCGCCAGGAAGAGCTGGGTTCGGTCCATTCCGGCAGCGTGGCGAAACAGCACCTCAGCGTCGAGCCGGGGGCTGTCACTGCCACTGGTGGCGATCCGCGCCTGTGCCGTGCTGATCAGGTGGGCGGTGATCACAGCGATCGAAATCTCCTGCCTGGGTATCGGATTGGCATTGCGTTCGTTACTATGTGAGGTAACCAGATCGGTTGAATGCGACGGGGCACGCTTCCGCCTCCGACGGTAGAAGTGTAACGGTGACGGCAGGGCGCCGGCATCCCGCCCGTGTCACGTGACAGGAGATCGGAATCATGTGTTCTCCGGAAGTTGCCGCGATTGTACGGGAGACGTTGAAGAAAACGCCGGGTCGGTTGGACCGGCGACGGCTGCTGGCAAATGCCGCGGCGGCTGCCATGGTTGCGGGAGTGGGGACGCCATTGCTGGCTCGGGCACAAGGTGCGACGCCGGCAGCGACACCGGTCACGGGAAGCAGTGTGCCAATCACGGCGATCCATGACCTCACGCATGTCGCCTCCCCGGACTATCCGATGTTTCCGGGCGCGACGCCCATGCAGATCGATTTGCTGGTCACCATCGAAGAGAACGGGTTTTACAAGAACACGCTCACGCTCGACGAGCACACAGCCACCCACATGGATGCTCCGGCCCACTTCATTCCGGATGGGACCACGGCGGAGAACCTGCCCATCGAGAACTTCTTCGTGCCGCTCTGCGTGGTCGACATCTCCGCCAGGGCGGCGGAGAATCCGGACGCCGTTGTGGAGGTGGCCGACCTGCAGGAATGGGAAGCGGCGAATGGTCCGATGCCCGATCGCGCGTTCGTGGCGATGTACTCGGGTTGGGAGGAGCGCCTGAGCGACCCTGACAGTTTCATCAACCTGGATGCTGATGGGGTGCAGCATTATCCGGGATTCTCCGGCGATGCGGCGGCGTTCCTCGCTGACGAGCGAACCGTGGTCGGGATCGGGGTGGATACGCTGAGTCTCGATCCGGGCAACTCAGCAGATTTCGCCGCGCACGTCAACGCTTTGGGTGCTGGTCTCTACGGTATCGAGAGCCTGGCATATCTTGGGACAGTGCCGCCGTCCGGCGCGACGATCATCGTTGGCGGGCCGAAACACGAAAAAGCTAGTGGCGGCCCGGCGCGGGTGTTTGCGTTCGAGTGGTAGCGGCGACACCGAACCCGGAGCAGATCGCTCCGAATTCGGTGCGCAACGCGATGATGCATCATCAAGGGGCTAATCGAAGGCTCCGCAAGGGTCTACCAACTCGCCATTGACGACCACCACGGTGCAGTTGTCGGACCCGCCGAAGCCATATAAGGTAAAGTGTCCTGGCCTGGTCTCGATGACGACATTAGCGCTGCCTGTACTGTTGTCAACGCCGGCACCCGCGCCGTCGGTTCCTCCGGTCGCGACCGCGACGGCGGTGTTGCCCGAGCCAAGGGAGCCCGCGAAGGTGTCTTCACCGACGGCGACGGATGCACTGCCCGAGTCCGAACTGCAACCGGCTGAGCCGAGGTGGACGTAGTTGATCCCGTCGTAGCTGACGCAGACGTTCTGCTCCCGGGCGGTGGCAGGTGTGGCGCCAAGCAGCAGCAGGCAAGTCACGGCGATTACGCTCCATAGTGCTTTCGATCGATTGCTCACGGTTTGCTCCTGTTCCGGCGAAACGCAACGCCGGCATGATCGCGAATGTTTCGATATGATCCCGCAGGGTACAGGTCAAGCATATGAGTGCGAACGATGTAGGTCAATGCGCGCTCGGGTTTCGGCCTGTGCGGTCTGGCGAGCCTCGGCACGGTGCCACCAGCCGACGCGACGATCATCGTTGGCGGGCCGAAACACGAGCATGCCAGTGGTGGCCCGGCGCGGGTGTTTGCGGTCGAGTCCTGATTCGTCCAGAAATGCAGCCTCCCCGGAGTAGATCACTCTGGGGAGGCTGCTGTGGGTATCGACGCGGCCTGAAACGCTGCCGTTAAGGGCAGGTTTCCGTCGTGTCGCCGCCAAGGGCGGTCACGTAGCAGCCATCGCCATTGGCGATGCCAGTGTTGTTGTCTCCACCTAGTGCCAAGACAATGTTGTCGTCACCATTGGCAATCGCTGTGTTTTGCGTTCCGCCGCCAGACGTCACAACGTTGTCGTCCCCATTGCTCACGGAAGTACTGTCACTGCCGAATCCGCTGTACGCCTGGCTGTCATCGCCATTGGCGACTACGGTGTTGTTGACGCCTATGCCAGCAGTCGCAACAACATAGGAGCCGTTGGCCACGGCACGATTGGGACCCTGCGACAGGGCGAAGCTGTAATCACCGTTGGCTGCGGCAATGCCGCCTCCGAAGGCGCGAGCCACGGCGCCGTCACCCCGGGCGGTGGCCACCGAGAAGGCGTCGGCGAAGCAGGTGGCCGTGCCGCTCTGCGCGATGACATTGCCATAGCGGGCGATGCAGTAATTGCTGGCGGCGTTGGCGACATTGACGGTCAGCACTGTGGTGAGCAGCAGGGCGACAATCATTGTTGCGGCGATGGTACGAACACGACGCATGAACTAATTCCTTTCGCACGACCCCGCGTGGGGAGCAGCGCGCTGATGGAGAATACTGGCATTGAACCGGGACCCGTGTTGTCATCACCTTACTCGCTGACATGCGGGCGGGTCAATGGCCACCGAGGGACAGAAGAGCCCCCGGCGCAACGTGCGCCGGAGGCTGATAGCCGGGAAAGGGCAGGATCGTGATGATGACCTGCCTGCGGCTGATTGCAGGTTGGTTGCGTCACCACGGTACACACCACCCGATATTGGCGGTGGCGGACCTTGTGTCCGCCACACGACCAACCAGCGTGAAATCGGCTCTAATCGCCAGATTGGCACGTATTGATTAAGCCAGCGCCGGGTTCGTATATGACGGTGCAACCGACCAGTCCGGATAGGAGGACGGTATTGTCAGAGCCGCCGGCAACAATCAGGGTGTTGCCGTTTCCCCCGATAATGAACCCGCCGTTTGAATTGCCGATCGCGACCGATGAGTTTCCGCCAGCAGTGGCGTTTGCCTGGCTGCGGTAGCCGACAGCGACGGCGGTCGATCCATCGTCGGATCGACAACCCGCTGTGCCATATTGGTAGATCAACTCCCCGTCGACAGTGATACAGACATCCTGCTGGGCGGCACTGGCGGCGTTGGTGGTCAGCACCGTGGCTAGCAGCAGCACGGCCGCGATGGATACACCGATCGTTCGGATACCTCGTATTGCGCGCATGAGACGCCTCCTGTTGCACGAGCGTGGCTGGTGTCGCTGAAAGCCAGCGGCACGGTGTGGAAATTCGCGATGATAACCGGATACGTTGGCGGCGGCGGGTGATGTGCCGATTCCCAGTACCACCACCACCGCAACAAGGCTCACGATACCCTTCCATCGATTGCTATTGGCCTCCTCCATTTCAGGCGAACCCGAACGATTGCTGTTCGTCGGACGATGCGGCCTCGATCTTTGAGATACACGGGCATCATGGGTGGTCCGGTGCGGCTCGGCAACCGCGAAATCCATTGCCCATGACGCGCGATGACCCGATGAAGTCACGATGCTGGCCCGTTGGTGCATCTGCCAGCCGCGGGTGGCACTGAGGAGAGGCGGCTTCGATGCGTGGCCTGGACAGGTACGTCCCTTCCGAACCCTTTGGGCAGTTGAGCTGACAGGCGCTACGGGCAGTCTTCATCCTGGTTGTCATCGTTGACGACGACCGTGCAGCCGTCGTTTGCTTCGGCATTCACATCGTTGTCATCGCCGTTGACAATTGCCTTGTTGACGTCCCCATTTTCCGCGTCGACATCGTTGTCGTCACCGTTGACGATGGCGGTGTTGTCATTGCCGTCATCGGCTTCGGTGTCGTTGTTGTTGTTGCCGTTGACGATGGCGAGGTTGTTGTCGCCGTCTTCGGCCTCGGTTACGTTGTCGTCGCCGTTGACGATGGCGGTGTTGTTGCTGCCGTCCTGAGCCCGCGCTTGCTGATTGTTGTCTCCGTTGACGACCACGCGACTGTAATTTTCGGCGTAGGCGGAGCTATTGTCACCATTCACCGAGGCGGTGCTGTGGTTGTAGGCGTAGGCTTCGGCGCCGTCACCGCGAGCGATGGCGACGGAGGTGCTGTCCGCATCGCAGTCAGCGGTGCCGATATCGATGACCTCGAAGCCATAGCGATTGATGCAGAGGTTGGTGGCGGCGGTGGTGTTGGTGATACCCATGCTGGTGATCGCCAGGAGAACGGCGATCGCGGACGCAATCGCGAGGCGGATCGTACGGACAGTGAGTGGCTGTTGCCTGGTGGATGTGGTCATTGGTGGCCGTCCTTTGGTTGAGGTGAGGTGCATCCTGTTGAAGTTGCATCGACGATTTACATGCTCATGCTCGGCTCCTTTGAACGCCAGCTGACGTAGCGTGGGCCGTGACCGCCGGCATGGATGACGACACAGCCCTGATGAGATGACCGCCAGTTTGACAGGACCATAGGCGAGCATCACACCAGGCTGTAGCCCGGAGCGTAGAGGGTCTTCGTCAAGCGTTCGTCAACAACGACGCCGGGCGGAGGCCCAATTTGCACAAAAGCGCCGCCGGATCGATCGATCCGGCGGCGCCTGGTCAGCGTGTGTTGGGCGGTCAGGTGAAGTGGTGACGCGCGAGGACGTCACCAGGCATTGCTACGGGCAGGATTCCGTTTCGTTGTCACCGTTGACGGTCACGGTGCAGCCATCGGGCGCGCGCGTCCACGTCGTTGTCATCGCCGTTGGCAAGGGCGGTGTTGTTATCGCCTTCTGCGGCGTCAACGATATTGTTATCACCGTTGGCAAAGGCGGTGTTGTTATCGCCGTCCAGAGCGTCAACGTTGTTGTCATCTCCGTTGGCTACGGCGATGTTGCCATCGCCATCCTCGGCGTCTATATCGTCGTTGAGATTGCCATTGACGATGGCGGTGTTGTTGTTGCCATCCTCGGCGTCGATTTCATCATTGTTGTTGCCGTTCACTACCGTCTTGTTGCCGGTCCCACCATCACTATCATCCTGGCCAACGTCTTCGTTCTGGTCGCCATTGACGACAGTGGAATTGTTGCTGCCGAATTCCGATTCGACCTCGGTGTTGTTGTCGCCGTTGACGGTAGCATTGTTGCCAGCGCCCTCGGTGTGGACATCGTTGTTGTCGCCGTTGATCACCGCCTTGCTGTGGTCTTCGGCGAGGGCGTAACTGTTGTCCCCCGTGACCGAGGCGGTGCTGTGGTCGTAGGCATACGCTTCGGCGCCGTCACCGCGAGCGATGGCGACAGAGGTACTATCGGAATCACAGTCAGCCGTGCCGATGTCGATGAGGGTATTTCCGTAACGCGAGATGCAGACATTGGTGGCGGCGGCGGTGGTGGCGGTCAGCGCCGTCATGACCAGCAGAGCCACCATCAGGGAAACACCGAACGTGCGAACTCGACGTATCGATTGCATGACACTCTCCTCATTTGCACGCACCGCCCATGGGCTATTGCGTCGCCGGCCGCGAGCGTGCCTTGATATTCACGAACGCAATAGTGGTCCCAACAATCTCATCCACATCGTAGTCAGTGGCATGATGGTTGTCAATCAGGTCGGACCACATCTCGTGGCGTGTCCCGCCATGGCGTTAGGTCGTCGTCGTCGAATTTTCGGCCATGCCGGCGTCGGCGAGTCGTTCAGCTTCGTCGGCTGACCGGAGGTCCTGGACCAGGTCGTCCAGCTCGCCATTGAGGACTGACGGAATGTTGCTGACGCTCTTCTTGATGCGGTGGTCGGTGATGCGGTCCTGCGGGTAGTTGTAGGTGCGGATTTTTTCGCTGCGCTCGCCGGAGCCGATCTGGGAGCGACGGACATCGCCGCGCTCGTTGGCGAGACGTTGTTGCTCGGCGTCGTAGAGCCGCGAGCGCAACACGCTCATCGCCTTGTTCTTGTTCTTCAACTGCGATTTTTCATCCTGCATGGTCACCACGGTCCCACTCGGCAGATGGGTGATGCGCACGGCGGAGTCGGTGGTGTTGACGCTTTGCCCGCCATGCCCGGATGAGCGATACACATCGACTTTCAGGTCGTTGTCGCTGAGCTGGAGGTCGACCTCCTCCGCTTCTGGCAGCACGGCGACGCTGGCGGTGCTGGTGTGGATGCGGCCCTGGCTTTCGGTGACCGGCACGCGCTGCACCCGGTGGACGCCGCTTTCATAGCGCAGGTAGCTGTAGGCGTCCTTGCCCTTCACCTCGAAGATCACCTCGCGGAAACCGCCGCCATCGGTGCCGGTGGACGACATCACATCCACCTTCCAGCGCTGGCGCTCGGCGTAGCGAGTGTACATGCGGAAGAGATCGGCGGCGAAGAGGGCGGCCTCGTCGCCACCTGTGCCGGCGCGGATTTCGACGATCACGTCCTTGGCGTCGTTCGGATCCTTCGGCACCAGCAGCACCTGGATGTTGTCCTGAAGCTCGGCCTGCCGCTTGCGGAGCATCTTGAGCTCGTCCTGGGCCATTTGGGCCATCTCCGGATCGCTGTCTTCGGCCATCAGCCGCGCTTCTTCGATCTGCTCGTCGTTCGAGCGGAATTCCCGCCAGGCGTTGACGATCTCTTCGAGCTCGGCGCGCTCCCGCCCGAGGGTCATGAGCTGCTCGGGATCGGTCGCCACAGCCGGATCGGCCATGAGGTGGTCGAGCTCGGTGTAACGTCGTTCGAGCTCCTGGAGGTTGTCGCTGAGGTTCTGCATGGTGGCGGCCATGTGGGATGCTTCTCCGGATGGGATCTCGTGTCCATCCGCTGGACGCCGGGATCATGATGTTGACATGCAAGTATAAACCGGAGAGCGAGCCGCCTGATGCTGACCCCACCTGTGGAACCAAACGGACGTGCCTGGAATCCCGGAGACATCGCCGTGCTGCGGTGGGCGCGCCATGCGCCAGCCGACCTGGTCGCGCCGGTGCGAATCGTCGAACACAACCCGCAACGCACCGTCCTGTTCCTCGCGGCCGGGTCTCCCATAAAAGGGCAAGCGAGCCGTGATGGCAGGCGGCTCGATCGAAGCATCCCGTTCCTGGAACGGGAGCGACTTGTCGAGGGGCTCGCCGACGACACCTGGACCAGCAACCATACCCTGATGATTCATGAGCCGCACCGGCTTGGTGCCGTATGGCTGTTCTGGAGCGAGCACGACTGGGCCTTCCAGAACTACTACGTGAACCTGCAGGCGCCGCTGGAACCAACGCCGGTGGGGTTCGACACGGCGGACTACCTGCTCGACATCGTGGTGCAGCCCGACCTGACGTGGAGCTGGAAGGATGAAGACGAATTCGACGAGGCGCTGGAGCACGAGCTGATTCCGCCGGTGCTGCTGCATGCGGTTCGGTCGGAAGGGCGGAGGTTCATCCGCGAGATCGAGGGAAGGCAGTGGCCCTTTGGCAAGAGGCTGGAGCGATGGCGCCCGGAGCCGGAATGGGATGTGCCTTCGCTGCCGGAGAGCTGGGTACAAGGATTGACCTGGCTCGATTGACGTCCTGCATCTGGCTCCAGGAGTCGGGCTGCAAGATGAAACTGGCTGTGCAGGGTGTTCCTGACGTTACGAATGATGACCGCTTCGCCTGATCTCGATCGTGGATGTGGCCAGCAACGCGGCGGCAATCATGCACAGGGCGGCAAAAAGCAGCAACGCTTGCCCACTGGAATGGTTGGGACCGCTGCCGGTAGCCGGCAGGCCTGTGACACCGGGCGTCCGATCCGGGGGTGGCTCGGCAGGATCGGTTGGGCCTGCCTTCCCAGATGTATTCGTTTGGGTAATTGTTGGCCCGTTGGTAGCGGCAGATGTCGGTGCTGCCGTCGTGGTGGTGGTTGGTGTCATGGTACTCGTCGGCGCGAACGTTGAGATCGGCGTACTGGAAGAAGCGAAGGTTGGCGACTGCGTGGGAGATGGTGTGAGCATGTTCGTCGACGTCGGCGTTGATGTCGCGGCGAGCGTGGGCGTGATGGTCGGAGTCGGAGTGACGGTCTGCGTTGGCCCCGGTGTGGGGGTTGGGCCTGGCGTCGCCGTGCACTCGCCCTCCAGGTTGACCACGGCGTAGACCTCGCCGGCGTCGTCACGATAGATGACGTTCACCCAGGCGAAGGTGTAGGCGCCGTAGAACTCCAGGTCCTGTGCCGTGCCGGGCGGAAGCGTCACGGTGGTGTACTCATAGGTGTTGACCGCGAGTTGGAGGGTGACATTGACCTCGACGGTGCCGGTGGCCGGCAACGGACTCACGTTGACCTTGTACCCGGCCCTTCCCGGCTCGGCTGGCTCCCGGATGAAACAGGTGAGTCTCGCGCTGCCCGTGCCCTGATCGGGCAGAGGTGGCTCCACGAAGAAGGTTTCGGCACCGCACCCCGAACGTCCAAAGCCGCCAGCGGCATCCACGTAGACAACATCCCAGTCGTAGAATCCGCCGGGGGTGCCCGGTACGGTGAAGACGGCGGAACTCGGCGCGATCGCCACACCGTTCGCGTCGGCCTGGACGATGGGAGAGCTGATCGTTCCCAAAAAGGTACTGCAATTATCCCGGAAGAGCTGGTAGTGAACGCGGCCGCTGGTATTCGGCGGGAGGCCGCTCACTGTGGCGATGTCGTACACGTCCGTGCCAGGCGCGACGGTGGCCCCGTCGGGAATGGTGGTGCCGTTGGTGTCCTTCATTTCGGTCGTGACGATCGGCGTGTAGTCCACGGGGA
>Ga0075527_10000044_pt1 | contig 27072 bp, 28 predicted proteins | sample NGEPer11B_FD_74784 | JGI IMG/M metagenome (GOLD analysis project Ga0075527, IMG submission 74784) | Arctic peat soil microbial communities from the Barrow Environmental Observatory site, Barrow, Alaska, USA - NGEE Permafrost305-11B | ecosystem: Environmental > Terrestrial > Soil > Wetlands >...
GCCGGCGCGCCGGCTGACACCGCGCAGGCCGCAATGATCGCTCCGGCCAGGATTCGTCTCACGCGGGGCTCCTGACGCGACCGATGGCGCTATCGATCTCGGCAATAATGGTGGCGGCGTTCTCGTCCTGCCAAATCAGGCGCGATGGCGCCACGAAGTCGGCGCCAAGCCCGGCTAGCCGCTCTGCTTGGGCTGGGTTGTCGATGTTCCAAGCGACGCAGGGCACGACGAAAATCTCCGACCACCAGGCGATGAGGTTCGCGCACTGATCGATGCCATCGATACTGGGTGCCCCGGTATTGGGTGCCTCGGTATTAGGTGCCCCGGTACTGGGTGCCCCCGTATTGGGTGCCTGGGTATTAGGTTTTTCAGGCCCGAAGGCGACGTAGTCCGTGCCCGCCTCTGCGAGCTGCATGGCCTCGTGCCGGTCCAACCCGCAACCCACGCCAATATTTGCGCTTTCGCCGAGGAGACGGCGCGCCTGGGCGTAGAGCTCACGATTGGCGGCGATATGGACGCCATCGGCCCCGAGGCGCTCGGCGTGATCGATGTGGTTCTCAATAAGGCAGGCAACCCCCGACCCTTGAACAAGATCAATTAGGCGGTCGACCGGAACTTCTTCCGTTGCTTCGCCGTTATCGCAAAGCAAAACGCAGGCCACGGACGTTCTCGCCAAGGCCTGGGCCAGTTGAGATTCAAGCTTCGCTGTCAGCGGTGCCGGGACTTGCAAATAGAGACGGCACCTGGGTTTGTCGGCTGCCACAATCAGGGGGTTTCCACGGCGCGTTCGCGTTGACCAGAGTTTCGCAGGGCTCAGTCTCAAATCACACGCCCTGCGCCACTGTCAAATCTTGCGGGATAGCCAAGAAGAGGGGTTGCCCGCCGGTCGTTGAAGATCGAACATGGCGTCACCACATTCTCGCCAGGCTGCTGGTTAAAACGGCAACTAGGCGAGCAATGGGTTGGCGGCGCCTAGCGGGGAGGGGCGAGCGCAATGAAGGAACCAGATGCACTGCAACGGCTGGATGCAGCGCTTGGTGAACTTGAAAGACATCTGAAGCAGGCCTTCGCACATGGCGATGGCGATGCGTCCGTGGCGGTCCTCAAGGAAGAACTCCGGTTTCTGACCGAGGAGCGCGACCAGCTCCTTGACGATCTCGAAGCAGAACGCAGCCGGGTTAGGCGTCTCAAGGCCGCCAATGACGAAGTCTCTGGGCGACTCGAGGTTGTGATGGGGACACTGAAGCATATTATGCCGGCAATGCCGGGATAAGTTTGCCGAGCTGGGGGCTTTCATGGGGCAGGTCAGCGTTACGCTGAATGGGCGTAGCTACCGTCTGGAGTGCAGCGAGGGCGAGGAGGCCCATCTCGTCGAGCTTGCCGAGTATCTCGGCTCGCATGTCGATGAGATGCGCCGGAAGTTCGGCCAAGTCGGCGATGACCGTTTGATCCTCATGGCGTCTCTGGTCGTCGCGGACGAGCTGTGGGAGCTGCGGCAGGAGGTCGACAATTTGAAGATGGCGCTGGCGGAAGCCCGCCGCGACAAGTCGGCCTCGGACGAGACGGCCAAGACGGTGCAGGCCGATCTGTCCGCCCGCATCGCCGAGGCCGCCGAGCGCCTGGAACTGCTCAATGGGCAGTTCCAGCAAGGCGGGCGGGCAAACCATGCGGCCAACAGACGCTAGTCGTTTCGGCAAGTTTCTTTCGCTATAGTCTGTGTTGGCGGGCTGCGAGGTGCGTTAGGAGCATTATTCCAGGGCCCTATAAGATTCTAAGGGAGCTGACCCTGGCGGGGACCGTGGTCTTCGTCACTCGGCGCCCACCTACTTATGTAGGGATTCCCGGAATCTTACCTCCGACGGCCATCGCGGCCCTGCCATCTCTCGCTGACACTGCCTCCTGTTAAGCTGGCGGCCCCCGCCGCCATTCTGTATTGACCCCCCAATGATCCACTCGCGACAGTTTTCCGGCACGCCATGCGTATTCTATTTCTAGGCGACGTGGTCGGCCGGTCCGGACGCGTTGCCGTGCTCGAGACCTTGCCGAAATTGCGCGAGCGCTACGCGGCCGACTTCGTCGTGGTGAATGGCGAGAACTCCGCCGGCGGGTTCGGCATCTCCGAGGCGATCTTCAACGAACTGATCGACGCCGGTGCCGACGTGGTGACGACGGGCAATCACGTTTGGGATCAGCGCGAAGCGCTCATCTTCATCGAGCGGCACGATCGTCTGTTGCGCCCTATCAATTTTCCGCCAGGGACGCCGGGCCGGGGCGCCGGGCTCTTCAAGGCGGCAAACGGCATGGACGTACTGGTGATCAACGCACAAGGCCGTGTGTTCATGGGAGATCTCGACGATCCCTTCCGGGCGGTCGAACAAGAGATCGAAGCGTGCGGGCTGAAATCGGGCGCCGACGCGATCTTCATCGACTTCCACGCCGAGGCGACGTCGGAGAAGGAGGCCATCGCGCATTTCGTCGATGGGCGCGCCACCGCTGTGGTCGGCACGCATACCCATGTGCCGACGGCGGACGAGCAAATCCTGAACGGCGGCACCGCTTACATCAGCGACGCCGGCATGTGCGGCGATTTCGATTCGATCCTCGGCATGGACAAGGAGGAGCCGGTCAACCGCTTCCTCACCAAGATCTCCTCGCAACGCTTTGCCCCGTCCAAGGGCGAGGCCACGGTCTGCGGCGTCGGCATCGAGGTCGACGACGCGACCGGCTTGGCGCTCGCCATTGCGCCGGTCAGGCTCGGCGGCAGGCTCTCGCAAACCGAGCCGGCCTTCTGGTTGGCTGAGACTTAGGCCGAGCGGGCGGCCGGCGCTCCGTCGATCGACGCGCGGCCGTGGGCCCAAAGGCGTTTCAAGCAGGCGATGGCGTCATCCAGGTGGGCGAGCGCCTGATCGGCATCGAGGGTCTCGTCGTAAAGCGCCACCCGGGCCCGGGCCACATGGTCGGCGGCCTCGGAGCAGAGTTGAGGCAGGCTGGGTGTTTCCTCATGCGCCGCATTGGCGACAGGCTTCCGTTTCGGCGTCATGGCGATCCCCCTTACCCCTTTACGCGCGCGGCCCTTTTGCAGGCCCCAAGCCTTTAGTTGTCAGGCTATTAGGGTTAAAGCTTCGCTAAATGCGGCCACGGGGCCGTGCCGGATCGCCCGGCAGCCTGGCCTTGACCCCGACGGCCGCTAAAGACTAGGGAACAGGCCATGGCAGGCCATTCGAAATTCAAGAACATCCAATTCCGCAAGGGCGCGCAGGACAAGAAGCGCGCCAAGCTCTTCTCCAAGCTCGGGCGCGAGATCACCGCGTCGGCGAAGTTGGGGCTGCCCGATCCCGCCATGAATGCGCGGCTCCGCACCGCGGTTGCCGCGGCCCGCGTCCAGAACATGCCCAAGGACAATATCGAGCGGGCCATCAAGAAGAGCCAGGAAGCGGACGGCGCGAACTACGAGGAAGTGCGCTACGAAGGCTTCGGCCTCGGCGGCGTCGGCGTCATCGTCGAGGCGCTGACCGACAACCGCAATCGCACGGCGAGCGAAGTGCGCTCCACATTCGCCAAGTTCGGTGGCAACCTCGGTGAAACCGGCGCGGTGTCGTTCAATTTCGACCGGCTCGGGTCCATCGAGTTCGACGCCGACAAGGCGACGGCCGATGAGATGCTGGAAGCGGCCATCGAAGCCGGCGGTGACGACGTTGAGACCGGCGAGGACGGCCACGTGGTCTACTGCAATCCGGAAGAGCTGCATGAGGTGGCCAAGGCGCTCGAGGAGCGTTTCGGCGAGCCGCGCGTCATCCAGATTCTGTGGCGATCGAAGACCGATGTGCCGATCGACGAGGAGGCGGGCGAGAAGCTCTTACGCATGATCGATGCGTTGGAAGAGTCCGACGACGTGCAGCAGGTCTACGCCAATTTCGACATGGACGAGGACGTGTTCCAAAAACTGACCGCCGCGTGAGCCTGTTCCAAAATTGGAGCACCTGGAGCCTAGAAGGCAAAGCAAATGCCACTCGAGCTAACCATGGTTCTGGAGCAGGTTGATGAAGTTCTGCGAGAAATGGACGAACTTCAGCGGGCGTCGAAGTACGACGACTGTTCTGACCAGCCGGATGAACTGGGAGCGATGGTGTTCAATCGTATGGCGAGTACGATTGACCGGCTAGCGCCAGCAGGCTCGCATCACAAGCGAAATCTCGATCAACTGCTTTCGCAAACCGGTCACGCCTTCTTCCTTCTCCCAAAGTTGAAAGGAGCCTTGCTGGCTCTTAGGCGTGAGTATGAGCTGGGACACCTCCAGACATTCGCAGAACTCGTGCATGCTGACACGTTCGCTGATTTCATAGAGATGGCGGGTCACCTTCTTGAGCAAGGTTATAAGGATGCCGCTGCGGTGGTTGCGGGCAGTGTACTCGAGCAACACATTCGAGAACTGTGCGGCAAGAATGCCGTTGCAGTGGACGTGGGCGGCAAGGCGAAAAAGGCCGACACCCTAAACGCGGAGCTGGTCAAGGCTTCGGTTTACAGCAAGCTAAATCAGAAGGACGTAACTTCTTGGCTAGGACTTAGAAATTCTGCTGCGCATGGTCATTACGGCGACTACTCCAAAGAGCAGGTAGGTCTGATGATTAGTGGGGTTTCGAATTTCATGGCACGTTTCCCGGCCTAAGCGCGAAAGGCTTTCCATGGATGCGCCGCGACCGACAGAATACAAGCATTTAAGGGAGCAGTCCGCGCTCCCCGGCAGGGGCGGGCTATCGCGTATCGGGCGGGCCTTCCGGAACACGCTTGGCGGCTTTGGCGAAGGCCTCGCCACCGAAGCGGCCATCAAGCAAGAGGCGGCGATCACTCTGATCGCGCTGCCGGTCTCCTACTTCGTCGCCACCGATGTGTGGATCTGGGCTGCGCTCATGGGCAGCTTGCTGTTGCTGCTCGCGGTCGAGTTTCTGAACACGGCCATCGAGCGGCTGTGCAACCACGTGCATCCCGAGAAGCACGAGGCCATCAAGGTCACCAAGGACCTCGCCTCGGCCGGCGTGTTCTGCGTCATCGCGCTGGCTGCGTTGATTTGGATCGCGGCGGTCATCGATCGCTTTTGGGTGTGACACGCACCGTCCATCGCTGGCCGCTGCGCGACAGCGAGCAGGTCATCGAAGGCAATACCGATCTGCTCGGCAAGACGCATCTCCTCGTGGCCATGACGCGCATGCGCAACGAAGCGCTGATCCTGCCCGACACGCTCGAGTATCTCGATGCCAATGTGGACGCGATTATCGCCTATGACGATGCGAGCACCGACGAGACGGTCGAGATCTTACGGGCGCACCCCAAGGTCGCGCTGATCGTCGCCAATCGATCCTGGGAGCGGGACATCGACGCCCGCAAGCGCGCCGAGGGACGCCATCGCGGGCTGCTTCTCGACATGGCGCGCGCGGAACTGCCCCATGAGTGGATGCTGTGCTTCGATCCGGACGAGCGGGTGACGGGGAACTTGCGCGATTATGTGGGCAAGCTTTCGCGCGAGGAGAGCGATGCCGTGCGCGTGCCTCTGTTCGATGCCTATCTGACGCCGGAGGATCAGGCGCCTTACACGCCCGACCAAGAGCTGATGCACTTCCGCAAGTTCTACGGGCCCGAGCAGCGCGACATTCTCATGCTTTGGCGCAACCGTCCCGAGATCGGCTTCGCCGAGGGTGACGGACGCACCCCGCGCGGCATGGCCCAGGTCAAGACGGATCTCACTTGCCAGCACTACGGCAAGTCGCTGTCGGTCGCCCATTGGGAGGAGACTTGCGACTACTACATCGGCCATTTCCCCTATGAGACCTACGGCGCGAAATGGGAGGCGCGGAAGGGGAAGGCGATCCATACGGAGTCGGATTTCGGCAACCCGCTCCATGAATGGGGTGAGACATTGTTCGCCAATGCCGTGCCCATGCCGGCCGGAAAATAGGGTCCAAACGCCCTGGACGCCTGAGCCAGGTCAGCCTGGCACCGAGGCCGGTCTTTCCCTAAAAACTGCCTCAATCCTCCCCTATGAGCGAGGAGACATCGGATCGATCCGGGGGGATCAAGAATGCTGCGCAAGAGGATTGTTCGTACGCTGCTCGGCGTGCTTGGGGCCATCGGCGTTTATGCCCTCTACATTGTCGCCACCAACAATTTCCATACGGTCGTTCCTGGAGAATTTTACCGCTCGGCGCAGCCCTCGGGCGCGCAGGTCGCCAAGTATCACGAGCGGTATGGGATCAAGACCATCATCAACCTGCGGGGCCCGCACCCGGAGCTTGAATGGTACCGTGAGGAAAAGGCGGCCGCTGACGCCAACGGCATCCGGCTGATCGACTATCCATTGTCGTCGGGGCGCGACGTCTCGGGCGAGAAGCTGGACCAGCTTCTCGACGTCCTGTCGACGGCCGAGCGCCCCATTCTCGTTCATTGCCTCAGCGGCGCCGACCGGTCGGGGATCGTCTCGGCGTTCTATGTCGCGGGGGTCGCGGGCGGATCGGAGTTCTATGCGGAGCTTCAATTGACACCGCTCTTCGGACATATGCCGTTCGGCTTCCTTGAGGCCTGGGCGATGGACCGTTCCTTCGAGGCTGCCGAAGCGCGTCTCGGTTTCCCGGATTCTTGATCGGCCTGCCCTCCTGATTGCCCGCCTTTGAGGCAGACACGAAAAAGGCGGGAGCCCATGGGTTCCCGCCTTCCTGCGCTTCTCAACCGCGGAGAGTTGCGGCTAACTGGGGAGGCGCATTACTCGTCCGAGTCGTCGTCGCTATCGTCGCTATCGTCGTCCGGCGTGGCCTGCGGCGGACCGCCATGCGGGCCTTTGCTTTCCGGGCCCTTGCTATGCGGGCCCTTGCCGTATTGGCCCTTGCCGTGATGGCCGCCCTTCCAGCCGTGATGCTTGGCCATGCGGGCCCGAAGGCGCGCTTCGATCTCCGTGACCTTTTCCAGCTGCTCGGCCGTGAGCGTGGTGCGGAGCGTGGCGATTGACTGCTTCAGCTCCTCGGCGCTCTTGGCGCGGTCGATCGCTTTGTCGGCGAAGCGCTCGGCAAGCGAGAAAGGCTCGGCATTGTCACCCGGCGTCATCATGCCGGGACCGCCGCGCATGGGCCGCTTCATGGTGGCTTGCAGCGCGTCGGTGAAGTCGCGCCAAGCATCGATCTGATTGGCGCGAATGCCGATCTCGGTCTCCATGATGCTCAGCTTCTTGGCGAGAAAGTCCGGGCCCTTCGGTCCGTGCCGGCCATATTTGCCATGCTTGCCGCCGGGGCCGCGGTGGCACATCGGTTTGCCGTGCTTGCCTTCACCGGCCCAGGCGCTAAGGCCCGACATGCCGCCGGGACCGGCAGCCAGGGTCACCGCCGTGAGGCCCGCGATACTGAGCGCGGCGACGACGGCGATCGAGGCCATCTTTTTTGAGAACTTCATTTGCTGCATCCTCGTTGTTGATGTCTGACCCTACCTAGGGTCCGATCGTTGCCCCTATTGGTCTGCGCGTATCGGAACGTTGCTGGCCGGAGGCGTTTTGTGTCGAAACATTGCTGGACCGGAGCCTGACGCCTTCCGTTACAAGAATCCTCTCGTTGCCAGCATTGGGCGAGGCTAGAAGGAGGCAACTTTGATGACTTCCACCACGCCACGCATACTCGTCGTCGATGACGACCCGGAAATCCGCAAGCTCCTCGCGCGCTATATCGAGAGCCAGGGCTTCCGCGTGCTTCTCGCCGAGAGCTGCCGGGAGCTGCGCGATCAGCTGGCGACCCATCACGTCGATCTGATCGTGCTCGATGTGATGCTGCCGGACGGTTCGGGCCTCGATGCGTGCCGGGATTTGCGGGCGCAGCGTTCCAGCGTCCCGATCATCTTGCTGACGGCGCTGAAAGAGGACGTGGACCGCATCATCGGGCTCGAGATTGGCGCCGACGACTATCTCGGTAAGCCGTTCAATCCGCGCGAGCTCATCGCGCGGGTGCGGGCGGTGTTGCGGCGCCGGGCGGACATGCTGCCCGAGCCGAGCGAGGTCAAGGTCTATCACTTCGAGGGTTTCACCGCGGACCCGCAAATGCGCCGGGTGACGAATGCGAAAGGCGAGGACGTGGATCTGACGGGCGCGGAGTTCGATCTGCTCAAGACGTTTCTAGACCGGCCGGGCCGCGTGTTGTCGCGCGATCACTTGCTTGATCTTACACGAGGTCGCGAAGGCGACGGCTTCGACCGCTCCATCGACGTTTTGGTCAGCCGGCTGCGCCGCAAGCTCGGCGGCGGCGACAACGATCCACAATTGCTCAAGACAGTGCGCAACGGCGGCTATCAGCTCGCCGTCAAGGTCGATGTCGAGGATGGACAAGCGTGAACACGCTCCGCATTAAATTTGCCGCCTTGCTCGTGATCGCGATCGTTTCGGTCGTGGGCCTGCTGACCGTGGTGCTGTTCTATTTGCTCGGGCCGCCTCAGCGCGCGGAGCGTGCGCTGGACGGGGTCGCGCAGCAGGTGGAAATGGCTCTCCAGCTTACGCGCTACGGCCTGGACGGCGTCACGATCGAGGATAAGCCTGCGCCCGGGCGCGTGTATGAGCGAACGACAACGCGGTTGCGCGAGGTCCTGAAGGAGAGGGGGCTCGATCTTCCCGTCACGGTGTCCCGCGCGCGGCATCATGCGCCTCTGATTGTTTCGGTTCCCCTCGAGGACAAAGGCTGGCTATGGATGCCGACCTCGGGCATGCCGCCGCAAGGCGCACCATGGAAGGCCCTATTCCGATGGCTGACCTTCATCGCGCTGGGCGCGACGGTGATCGGCGTGTTCGTGGCCAATCGCATGGTGCGTCCGCTGGTATTCCTCGAGAACGCGGTGGCTTCGGTCGGGCCCGACGGCGTGATGCCGGAGCTGCCCGAGCGCGGACCGGCGGAAGTGCGGGCCACCGCCAAGGCGCTCAACTCACTTTCGGCCCGGCTCAAGCGTTCCATGGAAAGCCGCATGCGTTTGGTGGCGGCGGCCGGCCACGACATGCGCACGCCGATCACACGCATGCGCCTCAGGGCCGAGTTCGTCCAAGACGAGGAGGAGCACGAGAAGTGGCTCAACGATCTCGAGGAGCTGGCGCGCATCGCCGATAGCGCGATCATGCTGGTGCGTGAAGAGACGGGCGCGGCCGCGCCTGAGCTCCTGCGGCTCGATGAGCTGGTCGGCGAGATGTGTGCCGAGCTTAAGGATCAGAGCCTCGATGTGGCTTGCGAGGATTTGCGTCCCGTCACGGTGCGCGTGAGCCGCTTCAAGCTCAATCGCGCGCTTCGGAACCTGATTATCAACGCCGCCACGCACGGCATTCGGGCGCGGGTGAGCGTGACCGGCGACGGCAAGACCGCGCGGATCATCATCGAGGATGATGGACCCGGTATTCCGGAAGCGCTGATCCACCAAGTTTTCGAGCCGTTCTTCCGCGCCGATCCGGCACGACGCCAAGATATTCCCGGTGCAGGGCTGGGCATGACCATCGCCAATGAGATCGTGCAGCGCGCCGGCGGGAGCATCGCCATCGCCAACAAGGACGGTGGGGGCTTGAGGCAAATCGTCGAGCTGCCGCAGGCGCGGGGCGGCGCGACGTCCAGCTAGGTCGGGCTGTGGTGAGCGGACGCAGTAGTGTGATGCATTGATCTGCCTCAGACTCAGGTCCCCGCGCGTCTAGGCGCGCTTGGCGAGCGGCGGCGTGTCGTTGGTCTCGGGGCCTTGCGCCGTGCCGGGGTCGGCATGGGGCTCCGCGTGTCGCCGGGGCCAGCGGGCCAAGCCGCTATGCGGCGCCCCGCGCATGATTTCCATTACGCGTTCCCCGGGCATGGGGCGGCCGAACAAATAGCCCTGCGCGCTTTCGCAACCAAGTTCCCGAAGCCGTTTGCGCTGATCTTCCTGTTCGACGCCTTCGGCCGTAACGTCCAGACAGAAGCTCTCGGCGAGATAGACGATCGACCGCACCACGGCCTCGTCCTCCTTGTCGGTACAGAGATTGCGCACGAAGCTGCGGTCGATCTTTAGTCGGGTAAGGGGAAAGAGCTTCAAGAGGCTGAGCGAGGCGAATCCGGTGCCGTAGTCGTCGAAAGCGACGCCCACGCCGAGGTCATGGAGCTGATGCAGCGGACGAACCATGGCCTCGCCCTCCTGGAGAAAGATGTTCTCGGTGACCTCGATCTCCAGCGCGTCAGGCGGGAGGCCGTTCTCGTCGAGGGCCTTCATCACCGTCTTCGCGAGGCCGTCCCCGCGGAGCTGGGTGGCGAAGAGATTGACGTTCAGGCGGAAGTTTCGGTTGCCAAGCTCGCGGACGCGCCGGGCCATGGCCGCCGCTTCGTAAATTTCCCAATCGCCGACCGATTGCGCCAGCCGGCCGCGTTCCAGGACATCCAGAAAGGCGCTGGGCCCGATAAGACCGTGCTGCGGGTGACGCCAGCGCAGAAGCGCTTCGGCGCCGGTGACGCAGTAGTCGGCGAGGCGGACAAGCGGCTGGTAGTGCAGTTCGAGCTGGCCTTGGGCCACCGCTTCGCGCAGTTCGTGGTCGCAGTTGCGTTGCGCGAGCGCGGCTTGGCGGAAGCTCGGCTGAAACACGCAATAGCCTTTGAGCGGTTTGGCCTTGGCGCGGTATAGCGCAAAGTCCGCGTTGGCGAGCAAGTCCTCGGCAGACTCACCGTGGCTGGGGCTCATGGCGATGCCGATGCTCAAGCCGAGATAGGCGTCCTGCTCCTCCCAGGCAAACGGTGCGTGGAAGCTCTCAATCAGCTCCTCGCAAATCCCCGTGGCCTTGAGGGGATCGGAGAGGTCGGGCAGTACGACCGCGAACTCGTCGCCGCCGAGACGACCGACCAATCCGCGCTCGCCGATGCACTCTCTGAGCCGGTCGCCGGCGGCTTTCAGGATCATGTCGCCGGCCGCATGTCCCAGCGTGTCGTTGACCTCTTTAAAGCCATCCAGATCCAACATGAGCACAGTCACCGTGGCGCCCGGCCTGGTGGCTTCATCGAGTTCGTTGCCTATGGTGATGCGGTTCGGCAGCGTGGTCAGCGGATCGTAATGGGCGAGGCGATAAAGGTGCTCCTCGGCCTTGCGGCGCTCACTGATGTCGCGTGTGATCTTGGCGAAGCCCAGCAATTGCCCGTCAGCGTCGCGGATCGTGGCGACGATGGCATGGGCCCAGAAGCGGTCGCCGTCCTTCCGAACACGCCAGCCTTTCGACTCGTGGCGTCCGTCCCGTTCGGCCGTCCTCAGGATGTTCTCCGGCAAGCCCTCGATCCGGTCTTTCTCGGTGAAGAACCGGCGGAAATGCTGTCCGACGATCTCTTGCGGCCTGTAGCCCTTGAAGCGCTGCGCGCCGAGATTCCAGTTCGACACGATCCCATCGGGATCGAGCATGTAGATGGCGTAGTCGGTGATGTTCTCGACGAGAAGCCGATAGGGATCGTCGGCAGCCTGGGGTTTGGTCCCCGGCCTTGCCTCCCCACCGCCCTTTTTGCCCGCGCTCATGCAGCCGGTTTAGCGCGGCAGCCTTACGGGTTAGTTTAGGTCGTCTAAGCCATTGAACAAGCGTCAGTTTTCCGTTGGCCGGCGCTTTAGGCGGAAGACGGTTTGCGCTTGCCAGGGGCCCGCGCCGGAGCCGCCGCCGCCCCATCCTTGATGTGAAGGTCGCGCTGCGGAAACGGGATGCTGATCCCGGCGTCTCTGAGCGCGGCGAGAATGGCGAAGCGCAGCTCGCTACTCGACTTGATGCGCTCGCGTACGTCGCGCAAGAACACGCGCAGCTCGAAATCCAGGGATGAATCGCCAAAGCCTGCGAAATGCACGACCGGTGGCGGCGACTTCAGCACGGCACGATATTTCTCGGCGACGCCGAGCAGCGTCGAGCGCAAGACCTCGATGTCGGTGCCGTAGTCGACGCCGATGGGGATATCGAGGCGGCAGCTCTTGTCGAGATGCATCCAGTTGGTGACGGGGTCGGTGATCAGCGTGGCGTTCGGAATGATCACCGACTGGCGATGAATGGTCTCGATTTCGGTGGAGCGCACGCTGATCTTCTTGACCGTACCCTCCTGGCCGCCGACCTGGATGTAGTCGCCGATCTTGATGGGACGCTCGACCAGAAGAATGAGTCCCGAGACGAAGTTGTTGAAGATGCTTTGCAGGCCGAAGCCGATACCGACGGACAGCGCGCCGGCGATGATGGCGAGGTTGGAGAAGTCAACGCCGAGATAGGAGATGCCGGCGAGCGCGGCCAACGTGAAGCCGAGATAGCCGATCCCGATCCTGGCCGACTCGTGCAGGCCGGAGTCGCTGCGACGGCCGGTGAAGACCCGGCCCGTGAACCAGCGCTGCACGAAGCGCGTCAGCAACAGCCCGGCCGCGAAGACGCCGAGCGCGATGAGCACGGATTGAAGCGAGACGCGAAAATTGCCGAATTGGAAGCCGAAGAACGCCGCCTGGATCCAGCCCTTCACCTCGACCCAGTCGAAGCGCCACAGCAGCAGCAGGATGGTGACGCCCACGGCGATGATGGTGATGTCCAGGAGCAGGCTGAGGATGATGCGGATCGTCAGCAGCGACGGCGCGCCCATGTCCTCCTCTTCCTCGAGGTCGTCGTCGATCGGTGCGCCTGAGATGACGCTGACGCTGGAGATGTCCTCCGCCATGAGATGCAGGAGATACATGATCCACAACACGCCCGCCGTCGACACGATGTGTGTGCCGATGAAGCGTGCGAGCGACTCGTAGCTGAGCAGCATGGCGAGCAAAATGGCTGCCACCTGGAGCGCCATGAAGGTGAACAGCCAGCCCCGCCAGCCGCTGAAGGCGGCCCTCCGCGTGACGGGTCCAGACTGAACCGCGAACAAGATGGCGGCCAGAAGCGTGCCGTAGAGAGCCGCGAAGACTGCCGAGCGTAGGATGGAGACCTGGTAGGGCATGAACACCACGAGGTCTGTCAGGACCGAGAGCTGATCGACCAGCCAGACCGCGACAAGGGCCCAGAGGAGCCCGGCGATGCGCCAGGCCATGGTCGCGCTCGCCGGGATAATCTTGAACGCGTCGTCGTCGGGGACCAGCGATTGGCGGATCAGGCTCGCTAGGAGGACCGCCCAGGCGATCGAGAGCAGGGCCTTGAGAAGAAACCCGTCGAGGGTGGGGTCGGCAAGCCCGGCGGATGCGCAAATCACATAGAACACCGCGAGCCCCGCCCAGACCGGCAGGCTTCGCCACACGGATTTCTTGAGGGCCGCCGAGCCGCATTCTTGGAGGTTCGGTTCCACCTCCATCTCCGCATCCCGGCTTGCTTCGTGACGCTCTCTTAGCCGGCCGATGAATTTCCCCACGACCACGGCCACGGCGATCGGAATGAGGAAGAAAAGGATGAAGAAGACGGTGCCAATGTCCCAGATGCGTTCGAACCAGTCGCCGGCCTTCGCGCGCACTTGCTTGCTGCGGAGGGAAACGAGTTCCAAGCCCTCCGGGAGGACAGTGGAATAGAAGTTCGGCACCGGCTGGAACAGCGACTCGGTGAATCTCTCGCGCCGTTCGTCGTTTGCCGCGTCGATCAACTGGCCTGCGCGCACGAAGACGATGTCGGCTTGCTTGAGCTTGCCGTCGATGGCGGCAACGTCATTTTCGAGACGCTTGCGCTGGGCGGCGATCTCGCGGATTTCCTTCGGGGCGCCGTCCTCCGGCGTCGGGCCGAGCTTGGCCAGCCGCTCGCGGGCGTCCTGCAGCTTCGGCTTGAGCGCGGCGCGCTGCTCGACAATGCTCTCGCGCACCGCCTCGAGCAGTTCCGGGATGGCCCTGAGCTCGTCGTCCGTCGTCGCCTCATCGGCGATCGCCTGCTCCTGGGCCTTGAGTTGGTCGGTCCACTGGTCGAGCGCCTCGCTGAACGCGGCAACGGCCTTGTCGCCATTGGTCTCGGCTTCGGGGGACTCTGTTTCGGGGGACTGTGTTTTGGGGGACTTGGCTTCGGGCTCGGGGTTTCCCGTGCTGGGCGCCGCTTCGCCGGCCGTCGTGGAGGTGTCTTGGGCCTGCACGGCCGGCGCGGAGGCCAGCGCGAGCGCAAAAACAAGCACAAGGCTCGCCGCCACGAGAACCAGGAGATGTCGGCAATTCGGCATATTCGGTATCTTCTTCCAGACCGGTTGAGGCCCAGGAACTCCTCTTCGCCGCCAACGGCTTACCCGCTGGCGCGAGACATTGGGCACGACAATGAGGACGATTGACGGCAGACCAGGCCTTCATGGCTCGACATGAGGGCTCTATCTCACACCAACGGGCGGCCGCACAAACGCCCGCGCCCATTATGGTGTCCCGCCGCTGTTCTGAGCGCTTTTCCGTGGCTGTTAACGGCGAGCTCGGTGTCCGCGGCTACCTGGACCGTTAAGCCAGTCGCCTAGTCTCAGCCGGTGAGAACGGCCGGCAATCCGGTGCGCTGCGGCTCCCTGCAGACCAAGGCCGTGCTCCGCCGCACGATCAAGGCGCGGTGCTTGGAGGTGGCGCCCCGCGCGAGGATGCGCCGGGCGCGCAACGCGGCCCAAGACCAGCCGTCCGAGCTGGCCTTGAGGGCCGCGCGCGAGACACCCTCAGCCTGAACGCGCGTCCGCAAGGTGCCGGCCTTTATTTCCGTTGCCAGCACGCGTCCCAGCCTTGGGCTCTCAATGGTGAGCCAATGGGACATGGCGCTTTGCGTCTTGGACCAGCCGTCGGAGAGAGTTGTCGCCAAGATGAACGCAAAGCGCCGTGCCTTAAGTCTTGTCCGTGTCCAGCCGATGGCCGCGCGCTTCCGGCCGGGCGCCGCGAGGACCGCTGCCTTGGCGCTCAACACAGAGTAATTGGCGGACATCCGGCGCCGGAAGACGACGCCGGCGGCGTCCGAGGTCCGGACGCTCCAGGCAAATCCTGTCTTGGCCGCCTCGAAGCCTTTGCGGGCCAGCGAACGACCCCGGGCCCAAGACCTGGCCCAAGACCAGGACAGGCCAGCGGAGAGCAGGCTCGAGGCCGTGAGCGTATGCGCACGGGCCCTCGGCGCCGCCCATGCCGCGAATGCAATGCCGTTCCGCATCAGGAAGGCCATAGTCGTGCGGGTCACGGCGAGAGCGGTCGTCGCGAACCGTCGCAGCAGCCAGGCCGCGCGCTGGCGCTTCCTCTCGAGGCGGCGCAGGGCGTCCTCACGCGCAAGGCGCTGGGCGCGGCGCCGCTCCTCCCGGTGATAGTTTTCGAGCCAGCTGTGATGCTGCGTCAGGTCGTCGAGGGTCGAGGCGATGAGGTGCTTCGACCGGCTGATGTCCTCATGAGCGGCCTCGACAGGATCGAGGACATCGCTGGCACCGGTCATGCTCGCACCGGTCATGGCGGTGCTCCCCCTGAAAATCCCTTGCGGGCCTCTGGCCGCCGACATGCGGCCCCGGTCTCAGTCCGCGCCCAAATCCCCAACGCCTTGTGGGCGAGATCCGTTCCCCGACCCCGCGTTGATTTGCGCGTCCTGGCATCCTGCCCAAGCCGCGCGCTGTGCTACGATTCGCCGATGAGGGGCGCGATTCGCATTGTGGGCATCGATCCGGGTTTGCGCCGGACCGGCTGGGGCGTCATCGACACCGATGGGGTCAAGCTCGGCTATGTGGCCTGCGGCACCGTGTCTTCGGACGCGGGCGGCAGCCTCGGGATGCGCCTGCGCCAATTGTTCGACGGGCTCTCCGAAGTCTTGGCGCAGCTCGCGCCGGTCGAGGCGGCGGTCGAGCAGACCTTCGTCAATCGGGACGCCGCCGCCACGTTGAAGCTCGGCCAGGCCCGAGGCATCGCCATGTTGGTGCCGGCGCTGGCGGGGCTCACGATCGCCGAATATGCCCCGAACGCGGTGAAGAAGACCGTGGTCGGTGCCGGTCATGGCGACAAGGATCAGATCCGGGCCATGGTGAAGTGCCTGTTGCCGCGTGCCACACCAGACAGCGCGGACGCCGCGGACGCACTCGCCATCGCCATCACGCATGCGCATTCACGCGCCTGGGCCAAGTTCGCGGAATCGATCGCGACGGCCGAGAGGGCCGCGTCATGATCGGCAAGCTCACGGGCACGGTCGATTCGGTTTCGCTCACCACGGCGATCGTCGACGTGGGCGGTGTCGGCTACGAGGTGACGCTTGGCGCGCGGCAGCTCTCCGCGCTGCCGCCGGTGGGCGAGACGGTGACGCTGTCCATCGACACGCATTTCAGGGAAGACGGCGTGCGGCTCTACGGCTTCGCCACCGAGCATGAGCGGGCCTGGTTCCGCGCGCTGCAAACCGTGCAAGGCGTGGGCGCCAAGGTGGCGCTCGCGGTGCTCGGCACGCTGAGCGCCACCGACCTCGCCAACGCCGTGGCGCTTCAGGACAAGGGACATGTCGGGCGTGCCCAAGGTGTCGGCCCCAAAGTCGCCGCGCGCATCGTCGCCGAGCTCAAGGACAAGATGCCCGCGCTGGCGCCGGCCCTTGCGCCGGGTTCAGGCGCGCCTCAACCCATCGCAGTCCTGCCCGAGGGGCTTGCCGCGCGCGATGCGGTTTCGGCGCTCACCAATCTCGGCTATGCCCATGGCGAGGCGGCTGCGGCGGTCAGCACCGCGATTGCGGTGGCAGGACGCGAGGCGCGGGCCGAGGAGCTGATCCGCCTCGGGCTTAAGGAACTCGCCCAATGAGCGAGAGTGTGCTGGCAGCGGCAAAGCGCGACGAAGATCAGCCCGACGCCGCGCTCCGGCCGCAGACGCTGTCCGAATTCATCGGCCAGGAGAAGGTCCGCTCCAATCTCAAAGTCTTTATCGATGCCGCGCGATCGCGCCGCGAAGCGCTCGACCATGTGCTGTTCGCCGGGCCGCCCGGGCTCGGCAAGACCACGCTCGCCCAGATCGTGGCCCGCGAGCTTGGCGTCAATTTCCGCGCGACCTCTGGCCCGGTGATCGCCAAGGCGGGCGATCTCGCGGCGCTGCTGACCAATCTCGAAGAACGTGATGTTCTTTTTATTGATGAAATTCATAGACTTAGTCCGGCGGTGGAGGAAATCCTCTATCCCGCCATGGAGGACTTCCAGCTCGACCTCATTATTGGAGAAGGCCCCGCCGCGCGCTCGGTGCGCATCGACCTCTCCAGGTTCACGCTGGTCGCCGCCACCACGCGCACCGGGCTCCTCACCACGCCGTTGCGCGAACGCTTCGGCATTCCCATCCGGCTCGAGTTCTACACGGTGCAAGAGCTCGAAGAGATCGTGCGGCGCGGGGCGCGTCTGTTGGGGCTGCCGCTCACCGACGAGGGTGGACACGAGATTGCCCGGCGCGCGCGGGGCACGCCGCGCGTTGCGTCGCGTCTGTTACGTCGCGTGCGCGACTTCGCCTCCGTGCAAGGCACGGGGGCCGTCGACGCCAAGCTCGCCGACAGCGCGCTGTCGCAGCTCGAGGTGGACGGGCGCGGGCTCGATGCGCTCGATCACCGCTATCTGAAATTGATCGCGGTGAACTATGGCGGCGGGCCAGTGGGCATCGAGACGATCGCCGCCGGACTGTCGGAGCCGCGCGACGCCATCGAGGAGATCATCGAGCCTTATCTGTTGCAGCAAGGCTTCATCGCGCGCACGCCGCGCGGCCGCGTGCTCACGGGGCTCGCTTTCGAGCATCTCGGGGTTGCGCCGCCGGCGCAGCCCGCGCAGTTCCCGCTGTTCAATGGTAGCGAGGAATGACGAGCGTCGGCGTCAATCTCCCTTCCCTCCCCTCGATGGGGAGGGTGGCCGGCAGCTTGCTGACGGCCGGGTGGGGTGAGCGAACGTGGATGGAGCTATCCCCCCACCCGGCGTACCAACCGACTTCGCGACGCGAAGATCGGGGCACGCCGCCCTCCCCACGTTGGGGGAGGGACGAAGCGAGCGCGTTCGTATGAGCAATTGGCCTGACCTTGCCGGGCGCATCGAGGGAGACACCCATGTCTTGCCCGTGCGCGTCTATTTCGAGGACACGGACTTCACCGGCCTCGTCTATCACGCCAACTTTTTGAAATTTTGCGAGCGCGGCCGCTCCGACTTCATTCGCATGCTCGGCATCGATCACCGCAGCCTCGCGAATCCGAAGCAAGGCGAGCCCGCGGTCTTCGTCGTGCGGCGCATTGAGGTGGATTATCTCAAGCCCGCCCGCATCGACGAGGTGCTGGAGGTGGTGACGGCTTGTGCCGAGATCGGGGGCGCAACGCTGGTGCTATCACAAGAAGTGCGACGCGACGGGATGGTGCTGGCGCGGCTCAAGGTCAGTGTCGTATTGGTGTCGGAAGCGGGCAAGCCGCAGCGCCTGGGGCAGTTGGTCCGGGGCGCCCTTGAACGATTCGTTGATCAAGCGTGTTGAACGTAGCAAAGAGGGATACAACCGGGACTTTGCGTCGGCTGGAGCCGCGCACCGGCTATGCCGGGGGCAGGGCTCCGACCGCGCATGTCATGAGGCCGTGAATGAACCCGTCGGATGTTGCCGTCGATCTGTCGATTTTGCAGCTCTTTCTGAACGCCCATATCGTCGTCCAGCTCGTCATTATCGGCCTGCTCGCGGCCTCGGTGTGGAGCTGGGCGATCATCATCGAGAAGTTCTTCCTGTTCGCCAAGACGCGCAAGGAGACCGACAAGTTCGAGCAGGTGTTCTGGTCCGGCCAGTCGCTGGATGAGCTCTATCAGGCCCTGGCGCAGCGCCGAAATGTGGGCATGGCGGCCTTATTCGTGGCGGCGATGCGCGAATGGAAGCGCTCGACCGAGCGCGAGAGCGGCGACCGGCCTCAGCGGCCGATGCCGGGCGTGCAACTTCGCGTCGAGAAGGTCATGGACGTCACTATCGGCCGCGAAGTCGAGCGGCTGGAGCGCCGGCTCACCTTCCTCGCCACGTTGGGCTCGACCGCCCCCTTCGTTGGCCTGTTCGGCACGGTATGGGGCATCATGACGAGCTTCCAAGCCATCGCCACGAGCAACAATACCAGCCTCGCGGTCGTGGCGCCGGGCATTGCCGAGGCCCTGTTCGCCACCGCGCTCGGCCTGCTGGCGGCCATCCCCGCGGTGATTTTTTATAACAAATTCAACGCGGAAGTCGCGCGGCACGCGGCGCGCCTGGAAGGCTTCGCCGACGAGTTCGCCGCCATCCTGTCGCGGCAGATCGACAAGGGCCTGTGAGGCGGAGATGAGCCAGTCCCTTCAACCCGGTGGTGCCTTGTCCAATCGCAGGGCACGGCGGCGCTCAAGACTGCCGATGAGCGAGATCAACGTCACGCCCATGGTCGACGTGATGCTGGTGCTGCTCATTATCTTCATGGTGACGGCGCCGCTGCTCACCGTGGGTGTGGACATTGACGCCAAGGCCAATCTGCCCGATGTGGCGCTGCCGGCGGCCGGGGCGAGCCCCGTGGGCCAGGCGCAGGCGCCGCTCAGCATCACCGTGGACGCGGACGGAAAGGTCTTCCTCCAGGACACGGAGGTCGGCTTCGAGGACCTGGTGCCCAAGCTCACCGCGCTCAGCGAGACGTTCGGGCCCAATCAGGTCTGGATTCGCGCCGACAGGGCCTCGTCCTACGGCGATGTGGCCAAGGTGCTGGTCCGGATCAAGGAGGCAGGACTTCCTGTGACGCTCCTCACAGATCCGGTCTCTCAGCCCTAAACGGCGGATTTCTGGCTTTTCCGGTGGTTGCAGAGGGCTCGCGCGTCAGTTGCGGCCAAAATACAACACCCGATTACCCATTCTTGATTCAGGCCCCCCAACGTCGTTAACCACAGCTTGATCGGTGTCCCTGAGGGAGATAGTTTCGAGGGGCTGGAGGATGAGATTCGGAGTGGCATTTTCGCATCAATGGCCGGCAAAACGGTCTCCGGACAACAGTCCGATCTTGATATGAATACGCCGCACCGGTACATGCAAAGACGGCAATTGCCGTTAACCAAAGGAGAGAAGACCATGCAGGGTTTGAAGGGCGTTATCGCTGCCGCTATGCTCGTGGCCGCCGCCGTTTCTCTGGGTGGCTGCTTCGGCCATCACGAGAAGGCCGTTGTGGTTGAGCCGCTGAAGCTTGGCTAACATCCTGGTTTAGCAGGTGGTTCGCGTTTTATCGCGCGAGCGCCTGCGGAAACCTCCGGGTTTCCAACCAACGGGATTATGGATGCCGGAACGCCGTAGCAGATGCCGCGGCGTTCCAGGCATCCTTTTCCTTTTTGGGGCTGTGTTTTGCCCCTTCAGGAGCCTGGCCTTGATGGCTTGAGGCGCGGCGAGTGCGCGCGCACCGCCGGCCGCTCCTGACCGCTTCCGATCCCCAGCCTTTATGCTTTCCCCGGCCTTAACCGGCTAAGGGCCCGTTAACGGCTTGGCTCCTACGATTTCCCCGAAATTAAGGCTAGGCGGGAGTATCGTTCATGCGTCTGCGCGGTGGCATTGGCCGCGCCTGCGGTCTTGCGGGCCTCATGGCCATTTCCTTGGCAATTGCCGCCTGCTCGGGCCAGGCGCCTCAGCCCGCACAGTACGAATTGGGCACTGCGGCGGCGCCCGGCAGCGCGGAGGAGTTTGCCTCCAGAGCCGGCGATGTCGTCCACTTCACAGGGGACAGCGCGGCGCTCTCGGGAGACGCGAAGTCCATCCTGCGGCGGCAGATTCGCTGGCTCAACGAACATCCCCAATACCAGGTGACCATCGAAGGCCATGCCGACGAATGGGGTACCCGCGCGCATAACCTGGAGCTTGGCGCCCAGCGGGCCACGGCGGTGAAGGATTTCCTGAGGCGCAACGGGCTGCGCGCGGAGCGCATTCCCACCGTCTCCTACGGCAAGGAGCGGCTGATCGCGGACTGCAGCGCGATCTCGTGCCGGTCGCAGAATCGCCGGGCGCAGACGGTCGTGAGAGCGCGGACCGCCGCCCGCAACTAGCCCTTGAGGGGCGGCTCTTTGTGGGTCAAACACATTTGGCAGTGATCCAACAAGACCAGCTAGGTGGTGAGATGGGCGGTCAGGCCCTCTCCGAGAACGACGCGGAAGCCTTGTTTTCGCCGCTGACGCGCTTTGCGCGCATCGCTCTTGCAGTCTCGGGCGGCCCCGACAGCCTGGCCTTGCTGCATCTGGCGGCCCGGTGGCGCGCGGCGCGGGGCTGCGACCGCGCCCTTCTCGTGCTGACGGTGGATCACGGTTTGCGGCTGGGCTCTCGCGCCGAAGCAGAGATGGTCGGGCGTGTCGCGAAGGAAGACGGTCTTCCGCACGCGATCCTGACCTGGGAGCACGGTGCGGTGGATGCGCGGATGCAGGCGCGTGCGCGAACAGCGCGCTACGATTTGATGGCCGCCTTCTGCCATGCCCACGATATTCCGGTGCTGGTCACGGCGCATCATCTCGACGATCAGGCCGAGACCTTCTTGATGCGGCTCAAGCGCGGCAGCGGCCTCGACGGTCTCGCCGCGATTCCGCAAGAAGGATCTTGGGCCGGACTGACATTGCTGCGGCCATTGCTGGACGTGCCGAAGACGCGCCTCGTGGCCACGGCCGAAGACGCGGGCCTCCCCTTCGTCACCGACCCGAGCAATGTGGATTCGCGCTTCGAGCGCGGACGCCTGCGGGGCGCCATGGCCTCGCTGGCCAGGCTCGGTTTTGCGGCCGAAGCGATCGCGCTTTCGGCGCGCCGCTTGCGGCGGGCGCGGGCGGCTCTGGACGCGGCCACGGACGGCTTCCTCGCCCGTCATGGAGAGACATCCACCGCGGGCTATGCCGCGCTCGACCTGGCCGCGCTTTGCGAGGCGTCCGATGAGATCGCGTTGCGGGCGCTCTCCCGGCTGCTCAATGCGGTGGGGGGCGGCGTGGATCCGGTGCGGCTGGTCAAGCTCGAGAGCCTGCTTGCCGCGCTCAAAGCCCATCCGGACAAGGCCCATACGCTCGGCCGCTGCCGAATCGCACCGAAGGGCGGGCGGCTTTTCGTCTTCCGCGAGGTCCGCAAGGCCGGGCTGCCGGTGCTGACGCTTCGCCCCGGCGAGCGGGCGCTATGGGACAATCGCTTCCGCATCGAGCTGGGGGCGGGGACCTCGGCCCCCATCACCGTGCGGGCTCTGGGGGAGGAGGGTTTGCAGGCCCTCAAACAGCGCGCGGCGCTTCCCGTTTCGATGCCGCGCATCGCCGCGCGGACGCTGCCGGCCTGCTGGCGCGGCAAGACGCTGATTTGTCTCCCTGACTTCGATCAACAGAGGCGCGCGCCCGCGCCTTCCTCGCGCCACGAAGAGAGCCTTGACTGCCGGGCAACCTTCCTTTCGGGGCGCGATCTAGAGAGGATGGGGCGGGTCGCCACAGCGGTCCTAAGCCGTTGAGAAAGCGTGCACCTCTTTCCGTTAGCTTTACTTGGCAAAAGAAGTGCCGGTTCCTATGTTAACGAGGCTGAATAAGCCATTCTACGCCAGGATTTTTGGGGGCGCGCGCGGATGAGTGCATGCCGTAAATCAAGCCTTCAGGTCAGTTCATGAATTCGAACTTCCGTAATTTCGTCATCTGGGTGTTTATCGGGCTTCTCCTGGTCGCACTCTTCAACCTGTTCCAGACGCCGGGCGTGCAAGTCCGCGGCAACGAGATCAGCTTTTCCCAGCTTCTCTCCGAGGTCGATGGCGGCAACGTTCAGGACGTGACCATCGCCGGCAGCCAGATCACCGGGCACTTCACCGACGGCCGGATTTTCCAGACCTATGCCCCGAACGACCCCAACCTGGTCGAGAGGCTGAACAGCAAGAACGTGAAGATCACCGCCAAGCCGTCCGAAGAGGACGTGCCCTCGCTGTTCGGCGTGTTGATCTCCTGGTTCCCCATGCTGCTCCTCATCGCCGTGTGGATCTTCTTCATGCGCCAGATGCAGTCCGGCGGCGGCCGCGCCATGGGCTTCGGCAAGTCCAAGGCAAAGCTGCTGACCGAGCGTCATGGCCGGGTGACATTCGACGACGTCGCCGGCGTCAACGAGGCGAAGGAAGATTTGCAAGAAATCGTGGAGTTCCTGCGCGACCCGCAGAAGTTCCAGAAGCTCGGCGGACGCATTCCGCGCGGCGCGCTGCTGGTCGGCCCTCCGGGCACCGGTAAGACGCTGCTTGCGCGCGCCATCGCCGGCGAAGCGAACGTGCCGTTCTTCACCATCTCGGGTTCCGACTTCGTCGAGATGTTCGTCGGCGTGGGTGCGTCCCGCGTACGCGATATGTTCGATCAGGCGAAGAAGAACGCGCCCTGCATCATCTTCATCGACGAGATCGACGCGGTCGGCCGTCATCGTGGCGCGGGCCTCGGCGGCGGCAATGACGAGCGCGAACAGACGCTGAACCAGCTGCTCGTCGAGATGGACGGCTTCGAGGCGAACGAGGGCGTTATCCTCATCGCCGCGACCAACCGGCCCGATGTGCTCGATCCGGCGCTGCTGCGGCCCGGCCGTTTCGACCGCCAGGTGGTGGTGCCGCGTCCCGACATCATCGGCCGCGAGAAGATCCTCAAAGTGCATGTGCGCAAGGTGCCGCTCGCACCCGACGTGGACCTGCGCATTATCGCGCGCGGCACGCCCGGCTTTTCCGGCGCGGACCTCGCCAATCTCGTGAACGAGGCGGCGCTGCTTGCCGCGCGCCGCTCCAAGCGGCTGGTCACCCAGCACGAGTTCGAGGATGCCAAGGACAAGGTCATGATGGGCGCGGAGCGCCGCTCCATGGTCATGACCGAGGAAGAGAAGACGCTGACCGCCTATCACGAGGGCGGCCATGCGCTGGTCGCGCTGCATCAGCCGGCCTCCGACCCGGTCCACAAGGCGACCATCATTCCGCGCGGCCGTGCGCTCGGCATGGTCATGCGGCTCCCTGAGAGAGACATGCTGTCTCACACGCGCGCCAAGCTGAACGCGGACATCGCCGTGGCCATGGGCGGCCGTGTGGCCGAGGAGATCGTATTCGGCCACGACAAGGTCACCTCGGGCGCCTCGTCCGACATCAAGATGGCGACGCAGCTCGCGCGCGCCATGGTCACCCAGTTCGGCATGTCCGATAAGCTCGGGCCGCTGGCCTACGGCGACAACGAGGAAGAAGTGTTCCTCGGCCATTCCGTGTCGCGCACGCAGAACCTCTCCGACGAGACCCAGTCGATGGTCGACGAGGAGATCCACCGCATCGTCGACGAAGGGTTGGAAGGCGCGCGCAAGATCCTCTCCGAGAATCTCGACGATCTGCACACCGTTGCGCGCGGCCTGCTCGAATACGAGACGCTGAGCGGGCAGGAGATCAAGGATTTGATCAACGGCAAGCCGCCGGTACGCGAGGACGTCGCCGAGGATACGCCGCGTCCGGGCCCGCAATCGGCGGTGCCCACGGCCGGCCGGGGCAAGAAGCCGCCGGAGCCCGACGCGGGCGGCTTGGAGCCTCAGCCGACATAGGCTCGGCGGTCACCGTCCAGAGATTTGCACATGCCCGGCCTTTCGCCGGGCATGTTGCTTTGTGCTAAGGCTCGGCCATGGCTGATGCGAAGCTCTATCTCAGACCCATTGGGTTCCTCTATGGGCCGCCGGCGGAGGCCGCGGTCGAAGACGGTCTCGCGCTGCCGCTGGCCGGGGGCCCGATTGCGTTTACGAGCGCGGTCCTGATCGAGGGCGATCCCACCAATTCGCGGCGCCGCCTCTGCACGGCGCAAACGCTGAAAGAGGTGCGCGACGCCGATCTTGGCACCGTGCTGGAGCGGGTGACACGGCCACGCCCGCCCTTTGCCGGTTTGAGCCTTTCGCGGCCCCTGCTCATGGGCATCGTCAACGTGACGCCGGACAGTTTCTCCGACGGCGGTCTCTACGACGAGACCGACGGCGCGGTGACCCATGCGGCGGAGCTTGCGTCGCAAGGCGCGGCGATCGTCGACATTGGCGGGGAGTCGACCCGGCCCGGCTCCGATACGGTCGGCGACGAAGACGAGCTCGCCCGCGTCGTGCCGGTGCTTGAAGGGCTCAAGGGCTCGCCGGCGGTGATCTCCATCGACACGCGAAAGTCGGCGGTGGCGCGGGCCGCGGCACGCGCCGGCGCCAAGATCCTCAACGACGTTTCCGCACTCACCTTTGACCTTGCCTGCCTCGACGTGGCGGTAGAGGCGGGGCTCGATGTCGTGCTCATGCATGCGCAGGGCGAGCCGAAGACCATGCAGGACAACCCGGCCTACGACGATGTGGTGCTGGAGGTGTTCGACTATCTGGAGGCGCGCATCGAGGCCTGCGAGAAGGCCGGGATTGGGCGGATGCGCATCGCCGCCGATCCGGGCCTCGGCTTCGGCAAGACGCTGGCCCACAACCTCGCGCTGCTCGCCAATATCAGCCTGTTCCATGGGCTCGGCGTGCCGCTTCTGGTGGGCGCCTCGCGCAAGCGCTTCATCGGGGGGCTCGGCCAGGGCAAGGAGCCGCAGTCCCGCGAGCCGGGGAGCCACGCCGCGGCTATTGCGTCCGCCGCCCAAGGAGCGCAGATGTTCCGGGTGCATGACGTGGCGGGCAGCCGCCAGGCCCTTGCGGTGTGGCGGGCGAGCATGTTCAGCACCGAAAATTAAGGCATATGCGGTCCTAATCCAGGGCGGCGATGTAATCTTTGCTTACATTTTTTGAACGCATCTCCCTCAAGACCGGGAGCATAATCCTATGTTGCGTCAGGTGAATTCGAAAAAGGGTACCGCCTGGCGGCGCAGACGGGGGAAAGACCGGGATGGCTCGTAAGTTTTTTGGCACGGACGGAATCCGTGGCAGCGCCAACTCGTATCCGATGACCTCGGAGGTGGCGCTGAAGGTCGGCATGGCGGCCGGCAAGCTCTTCACCAATGGCCCCCATCGCCACCGGGTGGTGATCGGCAAGGACACGCGCCTGTCGGGCTATATGATCGAGTCCGCGCTCGTGTCGGGCTTCACCGCCGTTGGCATGGACGTGTTCCAGCTCGGCCCGATGCCCACACCGGCCGTGGCCATGCTGACCCGGTCGTTGCGCGCCGATCTCGGCGTGATGATCTCCGCCTCGCACAACCCCTATATCGACAACGGCATCAAGCTGTTCGGGCCCGACGGCTACAAGCTCTCCGATGAGCAGGAGTCCGACATCGAAGGCCTGACGGAAGGCGACAGCATGGGGCTGCTCGCCCAGCCCGAGAGGATCGGCCGCGCCACTCGCATCGAAAGCGCGCGCGAGCGCTATATCGAGTTCGCCAAGCGCACGCTGCCCCGGAATTTGCGCTTCGACGGCCTCCGCGTGGTGATCGATTGCGCCAATGGCGCCGGCTACAAAGTCGCGCCGGAAGCCCTTTGGGAGCTCGGCGCCGAGGTCATCAAGATCGGCGTCGATCCGAACGGTCTCAACATCAACAAGGATTGCGGCTCGACGGCGCCGCAGAACCTGATCCGCAAGGTCCAGGAAGTGCGCGCCGATATCGGCATCGCGCTCGACGGCGACGCGGACCGCGTGGTGATCGTGGACGAGAAGGGCTGCATCATCGACGGCGACCAGCTCATGGCGGTCATCGGCGAGTTCTGGCTCCGGCGCGGACGGCTTGCCGGCGGTGGCGTGGTCGCCACGGTGATGTCCAATCTCGGGCTCGAGCGCTACATGGAAGATCTCGGCCTCGGGCTCCCACGCACGCCGGTGGGCGACCGCTACGTGGTCGAGCACATGCGCCAGCACGGCTACAATGTGGGCGGCGAGCAGTCCGGCCATATCGTGTTGTCGGACTTCTCCACCACGGGCGATGGCCTGGTCACGGCGCTGCAAATCCTCGCCGTGGTGGTTCAGAGCGGCAAGCCGGTGAGCGAGGTGTGCAACCGCTTCGAACCGTTGCCGCAAATCCTGGAGAACGTGCGCTACAAGGACGGCCAGCCGCTCGACAATCTCGGCGTCCAGCGGGCCATCAACGACGGTAAGTCCAAGCTCGGCAATGCGGGCCGCTTGGTCATTCGCCCGTCCGGCACCGAGCCGGTGATTCGGGTGATGGCGGAAGGCGACGACGAGGGGCTGGTCAAAACCGTGGTTTCCGACATCGTGCACGCTCTTTCGGACGCTGCTGCGGCCTAAAGCTGTCCACGCACAACTCAAATATAATACAG
>Ga0075527_10000046_pt1 | contig 26921 bp, 27 predicted proteins | sample NGEPer11B_FD_74784 | JGI IMG/M metagenome (GOLD analysis project Ga0075527, IMG submission 74784) | Arctic peat soil microbial communities from the Barrow Environmental Observatory site, Barrow, Alaska, USA - NGEE Permafrost305-11B | ecosystem: Environmental > Terrestrial > Soil > Wetlands >...
GCCCTTGCGGCAGGCCTGGTATATGGCGGCATTTGCCTCGCTGCGCACCGACCGGCGCTACTTGACCGCAAGAAGGGCGAAGGGATGGGCCACGTCCAGGCCCTCCTCGCGCTGCCCCGGCGGCGCGTGGACGTGCTCTATGCCATGCTGCGCGATCGCACCATGTACAACCCCGCCACCACCGCTTGACTAAAACAGAGGGGCACCTACGGACGTCAACCTCATTGCAACGCGCTCTAAGGTATACGAGAGTCTGACCTCGTCTGCGGTACGTTGGCAGAGATGGATTTATCAACAATGCGATCATAAATGATTGATATTCTATCTCCATTGCTGTAGAATTTTAGAGCAAGGATTGCCCTGGCTGTCGGATTTCATGGCGGCAATGGGAGTTGGAGGCCTCATGAACAAGTCCGATGTGCACTCAATTCTAGTCGACCGATTGGCCAACCATCGCAGCAGTACACGCGAAGATGTACTGCTTGACCTTGAGTGCGCTGGAGCCATCGATTCACTGGAGGGCTTAGAGTTGGTGATCGATGCGGAACAAGTCTTCGAGATTTCCATTTCGGACCGTGAGTTGTCATCAGGGATTTGTCAATCCATCCCGGAACTGGTCGCACTGATCCAATCGAAGCTGGGCCCGAGCCACGAGGCCAAAGGAAAGCAGGAAGATGACCAATCGCAATGAAACGGTGCGAGAACGCTCTGAACACCAAGAGCGGCTTGCCGAGCGCTTACGAGAGGCTCGCGAGTACCTCGGTCTCTCACAGGACTTCGTGGCTAAGCAAACCGGAATGTCACGAGCGGCCGTCTCCGCAATTGAGAATGGCAAGCGCAAGGTAGAAGCTATGGAACTCACCGCGCTTGCTTCCCTCTACAAATATCCCCTAAGCTACTTTCTCGACGGCGTGCTTGAGGAACCGTCCTCTGTACGAGCAATCGCCCGGGCCGCCACCGCACTTACCGACAGGGATCGGGAGCAGGTACTCCAGTTTGCCCAATTTCTCAAGGCGTACGGACAGTCCCAAGAGGTTGCGCCTGCGTCTCGCGACGACACCGATTTGGGAGAGTGACCGTGCCCAAGCCCTGGCCCGAAATCCATCGGATCGCCCGAGCCGAATCGCTTCGCGCCCATCAAGAACTCGACATCGATACATCGCAAGCCGTAGATCCGTTCGTAGCCCTCCAGCGTTCCGGTGTGCTCGTGATGCGCCAACCGCTGGACCGTTTGGCCGGCGTCTACTTGCCGGCAAGTTCAACGGTTGGTGGACAGCCCGGCGTACTGGTCAACGTCGCTCATCCACTCAGTCGCCAGCGGTACACCGCCGCTCACGAACTTTGGCATCACCGTCGAGATCGCGACATTATCCTGGACGCGGAGACCGAGTGGCTTGTTCGGGGCGAGAACAACGATTCTGACCGTGAGCGGCTAGCCGAGACATTTGCCTCGTGGTTCCTGATGCCCAGGCAGTTGGTGCAGTCGATGCTCGCTTCACTCGGTGCGACGCCGTCAGCGGTCGACGAGCAACGCGTCTACGCGCTATCACTCGGGTTGGGCACCAGCTACACTGCAACCGTCCGCCATCTGTACGGTCTAAAGCTGGTCACTCGCAAGCATCGCGATCGGCTCTTGAAGGTTACGCCTCAATCAATCAAAAAGTCTCTGGGCGAGGCAGACTTAGCTGGCGACTCGTGGCGAGATATCCGTCTCATCGGCCCGCACACACGCCTGCAGAGCCTTGGCGCGATAGAGGGCGATGTGGTCGTCCTTGAACTTCCCGAGACTCCATCAAGTGGCTATCTTTGGCAACCGACCGCCGTCCCGGATTTTGTAAACCTAGAGCGAGACGAATACCGCCCTTCATCCGTTGACGCCCTTGGCGGAGACGGCCTCCACCGCTTTGTCTTCTCCGTGACGCGGAGTGGTGAGCACAACCTTCGCTTTGAACTGGGTCGCCCCTGGCAGCCGGAGAAGGTTGTCGAAGTGTGGAACGTGAATGTCGTCGCGGAACGGAAGCCGTTGTCAGGTGTAGTCGATCCGTTGGTTCTCGTCGGTCCTGCAGCGTGAGCCAGACCATTAACTCTCGCACTGGGACGATAGCGATCAAGGATCAAGGTCGGCGCGGAACATGTGTCGCCTGCGCCGCAACCACTGCCCATGAACTGGTTCGCGCCGATGGCATTGAACTCAGCATCGAGTTCCTCCATTGGGCGTCGAAACGACGTGACGGACTGCCACCAGTATCCGAAGGAACGACCCTGCCGGCCTCCAAAGACGCAATGGGGCAGGACGGCCAGCCTCCCGAGGTGAGGTGGCCGTACGACGACGCGCGAGACCAGTGGGCGCCAGCTTATCAACCTCCTCCAGCCGCCACGGACGAAGCAGTGCGGCGCCGACTCAATGGAGGCGAACTGTTTCCACCTAATGTGGCAGCGATCCGCGACGCAATTGATCGTGGTCAACCGGTCGTGATAGGCATCAGGCTCTATGCCACATGGCACGGAGTCGGATCGGATGGCCGGATTGCGATGCCCTTAATTAGCAGTCGCGATCTCGGTGGCCACGCGGTCGTTGTCGTTGGTTATCGCGACGACGCACTCGTCATCCAGAACTCGTGGGGGAACGACTGGGGGGAGAACGGCTTGGCGTACCTACCTCACGATTACGTGGACAACTTTGCCATCGCGGCATGGTCTTTGGCCCAGTGACTTTGGAGTAACAGCAATGGCAGCATTAATCTGTGCAGACACCCTGACTGATGCTTGGCTTGACGACCTAGAGTATCTGCACGAAAACGGCGACGAGGAGTTGAACCTTGTCACGACGATTGGCGATTCAGATCCGTACCGGGTAGACCAGCAGTTGATCGCGGAGGTTGACGCTCGGCTGCTTCGCGAAGGTAAGCAGCGCGTTGCGACGGTAGCCAACACAATCTTTCCGTCGGCGTATCTTCGCGGCTCCGCCGACCGTCAGCAGTTCTATGACCGGTATCTTGCGCATCTTCCCCGACTGCGCAAGCAGAAGGGAAACAAGCATGGCACCTACTTCGGGCGCCTAATCGATTACTCGGCGAGCATAGAAGTGAATGGCGGTCAGACCATAAACCAGATCGAACAAATTATCCTGAAGCTCCAGACGCAGTTGGGAAGTCGAGGGCCGAAACGCTTCGCTTACCAAGCCCAGATCTTCGTACCGGAGCGAGACAAGGGCTCAATCATGGGATTCCCGTGTCTTAGCTTTGTGTCTTTCCAGCTGGACCGCGATCGCCTATGCCTCACCGCCATCTATCGCAATCAGTATTACTTCCAACGCGCCCTTGGGAACTTTATTGGCCTCGCACGTCTCCAGAGATTCGTGGCCCAAGAAGCAGGTCTCGTGACGGGGAGTCTGACTGTCCATGCTTGTCATGCCGAGATCGATGGGCTCAACCGGCATAAGACTGAAGAGCTATTACGCGTATGTAGAGAGATCGTACCTATCGCTGTCGCTGCGTAGGAATCTGCTCGCATGAGAGGTCTGCGATGACGGCGTATAATCAGTGCCGTTGAGCATGCGACAGTCAAGCTAAGGATGTGGAGGTTTCCTGCACATGCTGTTACACGAAACATCGCAGACCCCGCCCAGATTTATTGTCTTTGAGGGAGTTGACGGTGTGGGCAAGACCACATTAGCCGAGCTACTCGTGCGGTACTACGAGCGCGAGTTCTCGAGTGTGCCAGTTGCAGCGGGGGCATTTCCTGGCACACAATCGGGCTCCCTTGGCGAGTGGGTGTATCGCCTTCACCATGGAGGAGATGAGGGATCGATTTCGGCTTCGATCGCCCCATCGGCTCTGCAATTGCTCCATGTCGCCGCCCATGTAGATGCAATTTCATCATGGATTACCCCTGCTCTCGAGCGTGGCTGCGTAATTCTCGACCGCTACTGGTGGAGCACCTACGCCTATTCCCGAATCCACCTGAGTCCCGACGATGCATGGGCGCTTGTGGCTGCGGAGCACCCATTCTGGCGCCCGCTGCCTCGCCCTACCGTTTTCTATGTGACGAGAACCGTCAGCCTCAAATCGGACGAACTCGACGGTCAAACGCACGACCGTTTGGATCGGCACTATCGCGAGGTCATGGAGCGCGAATGCTCCTCCAGCGTCGAGGTGCATGAGTTGGTCAACGACGGCGAGCTAGGCGACTGCTGGCGTCATCTCCTGGCCGCCCTCGGTCTGCGCCACGCACCAATATGAGACAATCGGGGACGATGAGCACGATAAGCGAATCCTTCGCCCCTGGCCAACTTGACCGATTTTGGCGGTTCGTCTGCGAACGCCAATGGATCTGGCACCGGCGCATTGCCGAACGCCTGCCGCCGCCCTGGACGGACGACCCCGTCCTGCGGAGCGAGCGATTCACAAACGTCTATCGAGAGCTCGATCCGGGAACCAAATACGTGATCGAGCATGTGTTGGAGCTCGATGCGCCACGGCCAGACAAGTTGTTCAACGTTATGCTCTACCGGCTGGTGGGTCGATCAGATACTCACGCGGCACTGGGCTTCCAGTCCCTGGCGACGTTCGAGTCGTCTGACATGGAGCGCACGCTTAAGCAGCTTCGCAGCAGTGGCAGACCGCCGTTCACTGCGGCCTATATGGTGAGCGCTTATGCGTCAATGGGATCGTCCGACAAGATCGAAAATATCGTTCGGCTGTTTTCGCTGCTTCATGCTGGCTTCGACGAGTTTTTCAGCCGTGTCGATGACTGCATGAGCCCGGCCGAGGTCCACGCAACATTGCGCTCGGCTTACGGATTCGGCAATTTCCTCGCCTATCAGGTACTAGTGGATCTGCTGTATCCGCTTCGATTTTACCGCAACAGGGGCGTGCTTCCCTTCTCTCACGACGATTGGGCGAGCCCAGGACCGGGAGCACAGCGAGGTATCACCATGCTGCTGAGACCAGACATTTCACGACCTCACTTGGAAGTGATGCGCTGGCTGCGCGATCACCAGCACGACGAGTTCGCACGACTCGGCTTAGACTTCCCCTCCTTGGAGGACGCGACCGGAACACCGGTGGCGATCTCATTGGCGAACATACAGAACTGCCTTTGCGAATTTCACAAGTACGTGAAGATCAGTGCAGGAACCGGGCGTGGACGGCGCAAGTTCACGCCGATGTCCCTGCACGAGCCCACCGTCCAACTACCGACCGCATTCGACTCTAGTAAGCGGGTCTAGAATGATTACCATCGATGCGACCACTGCTGACGAGGCGTGGAGGCAGGCGGCGCGTCAGTTACAGGACCAGACCAACATCCAGAAGGGCCGTGACCAACCAACGCGTGAACTCCTGCACGTCTCGATGACGCTCGAAGATCCTCGCCAACGGCTCGTTTTCGCCCGACCGTTCAACCCCGCGCTCGCGGTGGCCGAAGTGATCTGGATACTTTCTGGCGGTAACGCGAGCAACTTCATGACCTCCTGGAATTCGCGCTTGAGGCGGTATGTCGATGGTGAAGTCGACACGCGCGTTTTCCACGGAGCTTACGGTCACCGGCTGGGCAGCAGACCGCGGCTTTCAAGAGATGCTGAGAGGGCATTACGGGTCTCTACACACCAGGAACCACCACCACTTGATCAAGTACGAACAGCATATGAGGCTCTCATTCATTCTCCTCACAGCCGCCAAGTCGTTCTACAGATATGGGACTCGAAACGCGACCTCGCTAATCCCTCCCCCCGCTCGGCGGACGTACCGTGCAACCTACTCAGCCATCTGATGATCCGCAATGATCGGCTCGAATGGCTCCAGGTCATGCGATCCAACGACCTTATTTGGGGCACTCCCCTCAACTTCGTCCAGTTTACGTGCTTGCAGGAGATTATGGCTGGCTGGCTCGGCGTGGAAGTCGGCAGCTACGTACACATGAGTGACTCTTTGCACGTTTACGAGCGTCACTGGGCAGAGTTAGACACACTCATCCTCGATCACAATCAAGGCCCAGCTCTTCCGACCAATCAAACCGATTTGCGGATCACTGGGTACGTTGAGTGGGAAGAAGTTTGGTTACGTGTCACCGATGCAGCTGTCCGTCTCGCGATAGGAGTAGATCCCCAGGAAGCAGTGATGATCGTAGATCAAGCTGACGACTTACCAGCAGGTTACTCGGAATGGGTCGCTCTACTTGCTGCTGAGTCGCTGAGGCGATGCGGGCATGGTGAGGCAGCAATCGAATTGGTCGGCAAGGCGGGTCAATTCTGGGCTACCAGTTGGCGAAAATGGTTTGCTCGAAAGCAGAGAGGCGCAAGAGGGCCACGAAGATAGCCTGAATGCATTCCTCTGGCCCGTCGACACTTCTACGCAACCAGGCTCGTCAGACCCGGTATGAATCCGCGGCGATGGCTTCGTGATCCTCGCCAGGATCGTGCTCAGGCTCGTCAACCGTGTGGGCTTCGCGCTCGCGTTCGAGCCTCGCCAGCCGGAGCCCGTTCAGCGTCACCACGATCGACGTCCCGACATCGGCCAGCACCGCGATCCAGAGATTGACGAATCCCAGCGTGCCAAGGAGCAGCGCCGCCGCCTTCGTCACCAGCGATAGCGTCACGTTCTGCCGGATGATCGAGACTGTCCGGTGCGACAGATCGAACAGGCGAGACAATGCCGACAGGTCGTCGCGCATCAGGGCCAGATCGGCGCTTTCAAGCGCAACGTCTGATCCCCCCACACCCATTGCCACACCGACATCAGCCACGACCAGCGCCGGAGCATCATTGATGCCATCACCAACCATCGCCACCGATCCGTATTGTCGCTGAAGATCCTGGATGGCTGTGGATTTCTCATCGGGCAGCAGGTTCGCGCGAAATTCGTCAACACCGGCGTGTGCCGCGATGGTCCTGGCAACTTCCTCGCGATCGCCCGTCAACATCACAATGCGCTCGACACCGGCGTGTCGCAATGCGTCGAGAGATTCCCGCACCCCTGGCCGTACCTGATCGGCGACAGCGATCACCCCGAGCAGCTCGGCGGGATTATCTTCGGTGACCCGCGCTATCGACAGCACCGAATGTCCCGACTCAGCGAAGGCCGCCGCATGCCGCTCGATCCAGGACGACGCGCCGACGGGAATGTCGATCTCCCGCATCAGGCGGTCGCTGCCAATGACAATCCGGCCGCCATCCACCCTCGCCCTGGCGCCACGTCCCGGCAGCGCCGAGAATCCGGTGGCGGCAGGAATTCGCACGGTATCATGCAGCGCCTTCGCCACAATCGCCTTGGCCAGCGGATGCTCCGACAGCTGTTCCACCGCGGCCGCCAGCGCCAGCACCGAGCGCTCGTCGTGATCGCCGAATGGAATCAGGTCCGCCACAGCCGGTCGTCCCATGGTCAACGTTCCGGTCTTGTCGAACGCGACCGTCCTTGTGCGCCCCGCGTCTTCGAGCGCGGCGCCGCCCTTGACCAGCATGCCGGCGCGCGTCGCCGCGCCAATCGCCGAGACGATCGAAACCGGGGTCGAAATCACCAGTGCGCACGGGCACGCGATCACCAGCAGCACCAGGGCGCGGTAGACCCACGTCTGCCATTCTCCTGTCAGGCCACCACCCAGCATCGCGACAGCCCCGGCAACCACCACTACCGCTGGGGTATAGATCGCGGCGAAGCGATCGACCATCTGTTGCGATGGCGCCTTGCTCGATTGGGCTTGCTCCACAAGATGCACGATATTGGCAAGCATCGACTGGGTGGAAAGCCTGGTGACCCGCACCAGGATCGTGCCCGAGCCATTGACCGTACCGGCGAAGACATCGTCGCCCAGGCCGCGCTCCACCGGTAGCGACTCGCCGGTGATCGCCGCCTGGTTGACCGCCGATTGTCCGTCGACCACCTCTCCGTCAGCGGGTAGGCGATCACCAGGGCGCACCCGAACCACATCGCCTATCTGGAGCGAGCTCACCGCAACGAGCGTTTCCACACCGTCGCGGAGCACCCGCGCTTCGTCAGGCGCGAGGTCGAGCAGCGCCCGGATCGCGCCGCGCGTGCGGTCAAAGGTCACCGCTTGCAGGGTTGTGCCGATCGAAAACAGGACGACCACAAGCGCGCCTTCCGACCACTCGCCCAGCATCGCCGCGCCGATTACGGAAATGGTCATCAGCACATTCATGTCGATGCGGCCGGCGCGAAGCGCGGTCCAGCCCGAACGCGTGATAGGGAATCCACCCACCGCGATCGCCACCGCGTACAGTCCGATCTCCAGCGCCGTGGGCTCCATCAGCTGACCAGCGACAAAGCCCGCGATCCAAAGCAATGTCGCCAGCAACGCCGGGACAAGCTTCCTGTTCTTCCACCACGGCAACGCGGACACGCGGCGAGCTCCGAAGGCGTCGCGCGGCACGGCGGTGTAGCCCGCCCGGTCAACCGCGCCACCGATCGAGCGCGCGAAATCATCGTGGTTGTCGACGGTCCCGTTGCGATCGACCGTCAAGGTACCCGCGGCGAAGCTCACCGAGGCCCGATCGACGTCAGGAAGCCGCCCCACAACCCGCTCCACGCTACGCGCGCAGTCGCCACAATCCATGCCGGTAACGTCGAATATGAGTGGCGTGCCGGTTCTTTTGCTGGTGGCGCCGGTCGGGCTCATGCCAGCTCCTCTGCCCTGTGCCCGAGACGTTCGCCGCTGTGAATGGACGCGGTAGCGAGCAGGTCCAGCACGTGATCGTCGTCAAGGGCGTAGTACATCACCTTGCCCTCGCGCCGGCGTCGCACCAGGCGGTGGTCGCGCAACACCCGGAGCTGATGGGAGATCGTGCTGCGGTTCACGCCCGTTGCCGCCGCCAGGTCGCAGACACAGAGCTCGCCGGAAGAAAGCGCGGTGAGCACCCGGATCCGGGTAGGGTCGCCCAGCACGGCAAAGATCGCCGCGACATCGTCAGCCGGGTGGGCATCACCGAGTGTCCTCCGCGCGGCCATCACGGCGGAAGGGTGAATCGAATCTGTTTCGCAGTCGCGTTCCTCGCGACGAGTTAGTGACTGGTGAAGGTGCTGCATTATCCCTGACTTTCGTATGCACATGTGCGTCATCATACACATGATGGATGTTGGGGATAGTGTACAAAATCACATGGGCACAAGCAAGCACATGTAATTCCAGGCGCGTGTGTGCCAGTGGTCGAGCGCCGCGAGAGGAACGAGAATGAGCAAACCTCGGTCACTTTCGGGCCGAGACTACAGGCGAAATACGAGTCATGCCAAGTCCGGATGAAGGCTTCAGCCGGACTCGGTATTAGCTGTCGCTGGACGACAGAGGCGCGAATCTGTCAATCACGATGGCGGCGAAAGGTCGTCTCAAAGCCAACTGTGGACGCAAACAACGAACTCTCCCACAGAAGGGCGAGCCTGGACGAATATCCAGCTATCGCACGATCAGCATGATGAACAGGAAGACGCCGAACACTACCCGGTAGATGGTGAAAACCAGGGTGCTGCGTCGTTGCAGGAATTGAAGCAGGCCCCAGATCGTGAGAAACCCGACGATTGCGGCCGAAAGCGCTCCCAACGCGTAGAGTCCCATGTCACTGTTGTCCGCGCCCTCGCTGATTGCGTCAATTATCGACAGGATCCCGGCGCCAAGGATCAGTGGCATCCCGGCCAGAAAGGAGAATCGCGCCGCGTCCGCTCGTTTCAACCCCCGAAACAGGCCCGCCGAAATCGTCGCGCCGGAGCGAGACGTGCCGGGGATCAGCGCCAGCGCCTGCGCGCAGCCGATGATCAGTGCATCCAGCCACTTCATCCCCGGAATCGTGTGGTTCCGGCGTCCGACCTGTTCGGCAATCCACATCACGATACCGACCACGATCAGCATCGTCGCAATCGTCGCTATCGCCGTGTTCGAATTCTCGTCGGTGTGGAACAGTTCCTCGATCCTCGACTCGAACAGCAATCCGGCGATCAGGCCAGGGATTGTCGCCACCACAATCAACAACCCCAGGCGCGCCTCGACGTACCGGAGTCCCTCTCCCTCTCCCTTGAGAATCCCCACGGGATTGCTCAACGCCAGCGGGATCGCCCGCAACATCGCCATGATGTCCTTCCAGAAATAGACGACGACCGCGGCGAGCGTGCCGAGATGCAGCGACGCATCAAATGTCAGCCCGGGCGTCTCCCAGTCGAATAGCCACGGAAAGATAATCAGGTGCCCGGATGAGGAGATCGGCAGGAACTCCGTCAGTCCCTGTACCACACCAAGCACAATTGCCTGCCACCACTCCATATGCCTGTGACCCCTGTTCCCCTCGAAGCAACCCGGCGAATCAGCCTCGTTGCGACATGCCTGATGGCGCACCGCGTGAAAGCCTGGCAGGCACGCGTGTCGATTTCGTGACTCCCTTTGCATCAGGACTGACGACGGCCTGGCGTCAATGAAATGAGAAGGTAATCGTCTAAACGCTGCCCGCTTGCCGCTCCGGCTGCCCGGCATTCTCGTCGGGCACATCGCCCCCGCCATCATTCTCCTGTATCTGTCGCCAGCTCAGGTGCTGGCGGGACCACTCGAAGATACCCAACAACGTGATCGGGAAATATAACGTGGCGTGCACCAGCAATGCATACGCCAGCGCCGAGCTTTCCGGCACGCCGAGCGCTCCGCTCAACACAAGTTTGACGCCGTACTCGAACTGCCCGATGTACCCCGGCGACGACGGGATCAGCGTTGCCATGTTGGCCACCCCAGTGGTCAGCAACGTGGCCGCGAACCCCATCGAGTCTCGCACGGTACCGCCGAATCCGATTGCCAGCACCCAGTATGTCGATGCCTCGAACAACCAGGCGAGCATGGACAGGCCGGAAACCACCAGCAGGTCACGACGGCGGCGAAAAACCCCGAGCCCAGTCAGGAACGACTCGGCCATGCGCTCGACCCGATCCGCCATCGTGGTCGGCATCGGTCCCAGCACGAGCTGCAGCAATCGATCCCTGAATCCCCCGCCGAGGGTCAGCGCGAAGAGCCCGATCAGCACGACGGCAAACAACCCAAATGCGACCAGCGCAAGATTTTCGAGCTGGCTGGTAAAGGACACGAACGACGCCGCCAGAAGCATGAACGCGAGCATGGTCAACCCGTCGAACAACCGCTCCACCGCGATCGTCGCCAGCACCGATGTCTTGCGCACGCCAAATCGCTGCCGGACCACGATCGAGCGCACCAGCTCGCCGGCTCGAAGAGGCAGGACGTTATTGGCCATGTATCCGACAATCGCGACGGGAAACAACTCCCGCGCGCTCACCGACACCACGGGACGGAGCAGCACCCGCCAGCGCAAGGCCCGAATCCATACTCCGCAGAAATACAGCATCAGGGCCGGAATGGTCCACAAGAGATTGACTTCGCCCAGCGCACGACGAATCTCACCAAAATCCTGGCCGCGAAAGGCAAAGTAGAGAAAGACGAGACTGATACAGATCCCGAGCCAGGCGCGCCAGGATTTCAATAATGACTCCATTTCCGGGAAATGTAGCGTGCGGTCGAATCACGTCACCTTGATCGTTAGCGACAGGAACGTCACATCCATTCCCGCTGGCCAGGCTCCATACGGAGAAAGGCCGGGGCATTTTTTCGAACCCGACCCCAGTTTGCGCGCTTCAGCATTGGCTTACCGGTGGCGAAATGTGATCCGGCCGCGGGTCAGGTCGTATGGGGAGAGCTCCACGACGACGCGGTCACCCGGAAGCACCCGAATATAGTTCTTGCGCATGCGGCCACCGAGATGCCCAAGCACCGTGTGGCCATTCTCGAGCTCGACCGAAAACATCGCGTTTGGCAGTGCTTCGAGCACCTTGCCATCGACCGCGATCGCATCGGGATTCGTGCGGCGCGGTCCGTCTGTGGGCGGGGCGTTGCCCCGACCTGATTGTTGTTTCTGTGCCTTCTTGGCCAAAAGCCTTACCTCACTTTTCTGTATCAATACCCGCGGCTCAATCCGGCGTGTGGATGGTTGAAGTTCATGCAATCACACGCGGGGGTGCGGTGGGTTTCTGGACAACCTCCAGTATTTTACTTCATTCTGGCAAATTCACCGCTAGTTCCCGCTGCCATGCTTTCCCATGAAAGGATCTCCCTGGTAACGTTTGCGAATACGCTCTTCCAGGATAGCTGGATTGAATCCCTCACTTCATCGCCACCGCTGTATGACCTGTGCCTGAACTCCTGCAGTGAACGGGGACCACCATCCGGCCTGGCAAGCCTGTTCCCGCGTCCGACCGCCGAGGTTCGATGCGAGGAATCACGAGGAGTCATCGGATCGACCAAAGGCGGGTGCGGTACTGCTGTCCATGACCACCCCAATGCGGCAACGGCGTATAGTACCTCACCATACGGATTGTCCCACGACAGGAGACTTCGCCCATGAGTGGACTCGGCTGCTCTCTCTCATTTCTCGCCGGATGTTTTCTCCTGATTGGTCTCATCCCTTTCCTGGGATGGATTAACTGGCTCACCACGCTTCCCTTCTCGCTGCTTGCCGCTATGTTCTGTTATCTGGGCATGCGCAATTCGCCTAATGACATGATGGCTCGCATCGGCCTGATCGCGAGCGTGCTGATCTTTGCGGTCGGCTCGTTCCGGCTTTCACTCGGTGCCGGTATCATTTAGGAAACGCCACTCGTTCGCCCGCCCCGTCAGGATGCAGCCACCATGAGTCAAGATCACGTCCAGAGCTCGACACTCGCGCGACAAGCCCGCGAAATCTGGGAACGCAACTCCGTGTACTGGGACAGCCACATGGGCGAGGGCAATGCCTTCCACCTGCAGCTGATCCGCCCCGCGGTGGAGGGGCTCCTCGCGCCCCGACCGGGCGAAACCGTTCTCGATCTCGCCTGCGGCAATGGTCTCTATGCCCGGCATCTTGCCGATCTCGGATGCCACGTCGTCGCCTGTGACTTCTCCGAAGCGTTCATCGAGCTGGCTGTACGGCGCGAATCGGGACACAACCGTTCCCACCCAATCGATTACGAGGTCGTCGACGCGGCGGACCCCGACCAGCTCGCCACCCTCGGTCGCGACCGGTTCGACGCGATCGTCTGCAACATGTCGATCATGGATATCGTGGATATCAACCCGCTGTTCGAAGCGGTGCCGCGCATGCTCAAGCCGGAAGGCCGTTTCGTTTTCACGATCATGCATCCCTGCTTCAACCACACCGAATCCACCTTTGCCTCGGAGCTCGATGAACAGGTCGACCCGCCCGCCGTGACGAGATCCCTCCGCATCGCCAATTATCTCAACATCCCTCCCCGAAAGGCGCCTGGCGTCGAGGGCCAGCCAGAGATGCACTATTCCTTTCACCGCCCACTCAGCGAAATCTTCAACCTGGCGTTCGATCACGGCATGATGATGGATGGCATCATGGAGCCGGCTTTTCCCATGGAGGAGGAGGACGACCATCGTCATTCCTGGCGATATTTCCCGAACATTCCACCCGTGCTCGCGGCGCGATTCCGGCAGTCGTTGCGGAGCTGGTGAGCTTCATGATCTCCTTCACCGTTCGCCCGCTTACCGAAAGCGATTGGCCAGCCTGGTGGGCGCTGCGCCTTGCCGCCCTGCGCGACCATCCCGACGCCTTCGGCGAGTCCCACGCCGACGCCCTCGCCGGTGAGGACGATCGACGTATCCGCTTCGCCGGAAGCAAGGGCGGGGATCGAAACAAGGTCTTCGGCGTCTTTACTGCCGAGGGCGCTCTGGTCGGCGCATGCGGAGTCGTCGGCAATGATCGGGAGAAGACCCGGCACCGCATGTACATTTGGGGCACGTACGTCGCGCCGTCCTACCGGAGCGCAGGCGTCGGTCAGCGACTTGTCAAGGTAGTGATCGAGCACGCCCGCCATGTCGACGGGGTCCTGCAGGTCCACCTCACCGTGGCAAGCCACAATGAGGCAGCAATCGCCCTCTACTCGCGCCTCGGATTCCACCAGTACGGCCACGAGCCACGCTCCCTGAAGCTCCCGGATCGGTTCGTCGATGAGGCATTCATGGTCCTGATGCTGGATACATCCCCGCCGGAATGACGTACCATGTGGAACGCAAAGCCCATCGCGCCAACCACCCGACCGGCGCACACCAGGAGTTCCCACATGACACAGACCGCGCCGACCCCCGCCACCTTCGCCGACGCCACCTGGGATGACATCCTCCCCCATTACACCGAATTGCTCGACCGCCCGCTTGAATCCGGGGATGTCGAGGCATGGCTGGATGACTGGTCAACCCTCGAGTCTGCCCTCATGGAGGCGCACCAGCGCGCCAATGTCGCCTATTCCCGCAATACCGCTGATGCAGGCAAGGAGGCCACATTTCTCCGGTTCGGCAAGGATATCGGTCCGAAGCGTACGGAACAGACGGTCAAACTTGCTAGCCGGATTCTTGAAACCGGATTCTCCCGGCACGATCTCGAAACAACCCTGCGCCGGTTCCAGACCGATCGAGACCTCTTCCGGGAGGAGAACATGCCGCTGGAAGGTGAGCTCCAGCAGCTCAACGCTGACTACAGCAAGCGCACCGGCGGCATGCAGGTCGAATGGGACGGAGAGGAAATTCCGCTACCGCGGCTCGCAAAATACCTGCTCAGCCCCGAGCGCGACATCCGCGAGCGCGCTTTCCGGCTGCAGTTCGCCCCATACATTGAGCAGCGCGATGGCCTCGCTGACATTTTCGACCAGCAGCTGGCGAACCGGCGGCAGATCGCCCGCAATGCCGGCTTCGACAGCTATGTCGACTACACCTTCCAGTCGAAGCATCGCTACGACTATACGCCTGAGGATTGCAGATCCTGGCACGATGCCGTCGAGCAAACGTTCGTCCCGGCGGTCGGACGTCGTCTGGAAAAACGCAAACAAGCGATGGGTGTCGACGCATTACGGCCCTGGGATACCAGCCAGGACCCGCAAGGACGTGATCCCCTCGCGCCATATGACTCTGTCAACCAGCTCACCGCCATCGCGGAGATCATCTTTGGCCGGGTCGATCCCGTCTTCGGCATCCAGTTCCAGACGATGATCAACGAGGATTTGCTCGATCTCGAAAGTCGCGCCGGCAAGCGTCCCGGTGGGTTCTGCACCAGTTTTCCGGACAGCAAGCGTCCCTTCATCTTCATGAATGCGTCCGGAGTGGCGCGAGATGTCCGCACGCTGTTGCACGAAGCCGGTCATGCCTTCCACGGATTCGCGGCCTTTGACCTGCCATTCCTGTTCCAGCGCCATCCGGGCAGCGAGATGGCCGAAGTCGCCTCGATGTCGATGGAGCTGCTGGCCGCGCCATCACTGCATCAGGCCACGGGCGGCTACTACAACGAAGCGGACTACCGGCGCGCGCGCATCGATCACCTCGACGGCATCCTCGACCTGTTCCCCTGGGTGGCGACAGTCGACGCCTTCCAGCATTGGCTTTACACCAGCCCGGAAGCCGCCGATCGCGATGCCCGTGATGCGTACTTCCGGAATCTCTGGGCGAAGTTCGATCCGCACACCGACTGGAGCGAGCTCGATGCGGAACGCACCGCTCGCTGGTACAAGCAATTGCATTTATTCCTGTATCCGTTTTATTACATCGAATACGGAATCGCGCAGCTGGGGGCGCTCCAGGTCTGGCGCAACAGCCTGGAAGATCACGCCGGTGCGGTGAAGGCGTACCGTGAAGCGCTCGCGCTGGGCGGCACGCGAGCGCTGCCCGCGTTGTTCAACGCGGCGGGCGCGCGCCTGATCTTCGACGCCGAAGGCATGGGCGAGCTCGTCAATCTGATCGAATCCGAAATCGACGCCCTCGAAGGGTAATGCCAGATCCGGGGGAGGCCGTCGGGACCTTCCGAGGGAGCGGACGATCAGCGTTCGCATTGCCAGCCATCCAGCAACGGATTCTCCGGAGTTGAAATAACAAGCATCGGAATCAGCCTCGTTGTGCGTGCATGCGGAACCCCGCCGGAATAATTCCCGGCGGGGTTCCCGCGCAGCGCATTGATCTTGAGGCTCCTGGGTGCCACACCCGGGAACACCCTGGGCAGGGTTAAGGGACATTGACACGGTGAGGCGAGATTGCCGATCTCTCCGTATTGCCGTCTTTGGCGACCGGGCGAATCTCCCAGGGAATCCGCCCGAAGCATTAACGCCGCACCGTGCCAAACATCCCGCAACTTCACTACCCGTTCAGGATTTCCTCAAGAATCTGGATCAGGACCGCAACGAGCTGTTGCACAATTGTTGGCTCCAACTCAATCGGGACAGTCTCCGCCGGTTCATCAAGCGTGATCTCCTCCGAATACGATTCGAAGGTATCCCCGGCTTCGAGTGTGACGGTGTAGGTGCCGTAGTCGAACTCGATCGGCGCCTGCGCGCCATCCACATCGTGCGTCAGGCTGAATGTCGCCGGCAGTTGAACCGGGGTCTCCGGATCGGCGCCGATGGTCGCGCTAAATACCTCGATCTCGCCCTGGCTGATGACGAGCTCGGAATCCCCGGGGACTTCATTGGCGGCATCCGGGAACGTCGACGAGATGGTGACGCTCACCGTGGCGACATCGGTCTCGGTATCCGTATCGGTGTCCGTCGAGGTGTCGGTGTCGGTATCGGTCGACGTATCGGTATCGGTCGAGGTATCCGTGTCGGTGTCGGTATCGGTCGAGGTGTCCGTGTCGGTATCGGTCGAGGTGTCCGTGTCGGTATCGGTCGAGGTGTCCGTGTCCGTCGACGTGTCCGTGTCGGTGTCCGTCGACGTATCAGTATCCGTGTCCGTGTCGGTGTCCGTGTCGGTATCCGTATCCGTGTCCGTGTCGGTGGCGTGGGTAAACGTGACTTCCTGGTCGATCTCGTCACCAAGCGCCTGGTCCGCAACAATGACCAGATTCAAGTCCCGCCCCTCGGAAGGCACGGCAATGAGCGTTATGGCAATCGTCGCCGTCACCTCATATGGACCAGCCTGTTCAATGATGAACGTCGCGACACCGCCGCTCGCCGCGCAATCACAAACAAGCCCGCCGGCTTCCAGCTCATCCGCGATGTCATCAACAGAAAGCACGACCGCCGTGCCATCGATATCAGCCGTCCCTGAGACGGTGATATCGACCGTGGCGGTCTCATTGAGCCCAAGCTCCGTTGTGTCAGGGTCAAGTGTCAGGACATCTGGCCCCACCGCCGCGGTTTGCAGGGACGTCACACCCATCAGGCTCGCAATCATGACGAGCGCCGCAACTATCTTGAAAACCGAATGTTTTGCTCTTCGCATCTCGTGTTTCCCTCCAATTGATGCTATCTGACCGGCGCCAATTGACGATGTCAGCCATGAGCGCGATATGCGCCCACTCGCCTTGGCAGCGATCTGTTCAGCGATGCCCTTGCATCGTTGAACACTATACACGTTGACACAGAAGCGTTGGTAACGTGAATGCATCCATGTGGCGATCGGCATGACCCGTATGTCCCATGACCCTTCGGGGCGCGTCCACGGCGGAATGCTGGCAGCGGCACCCCGCGGCTGCCACCACAAGCACGCATGCTCGTTCTGGTCATTCGAATACTGTTGACGTAGCGAGCATGAGGTGAGGTAGCGAACGATGCATGTGCTCTTGCCATCCAATTTGGCGGCAGAACCCATTCAACCAGCCCAGACGACCGGCGCCCTGTCTTATTCCCGACCCGGGTTGGCGAACGGCAGCAGCACCAACCGCAGGCTTGATGGCCGAACGTCCACTCCTGATTCCCGATCGTTGGCCACCAACGCCGGCAGCCAGCCATGGTTACCGTCAGGCAGCGCGACCTTGTACCACACCCGGTAACCCAACGCGCTCGTCGCCGTCGACGCCGGATCCCCGCTTTCCACCTCAACAACATCAAAGCGATCCCCGGCGCGCAAGGTGATCCTGCCCAGGCTCGCCGCGTCATGGTCCGGCATCGATTTTACGTGTCCGTTCAACCCATCCACCCCCATCGCCACCACAGCCTCGAACGGGACAGCGCCTGCTCCAACCTGCGCGTGAATGACGTGGGATGGATTGCGCCATCCGATCTCGGCGGGATGTTGCGAATCGTCCATCGGCCAATATCCCGGCCCCGGAGGGCACCGGAATCCACAGTTCACGTCGTACTTCGGGGTGTCACCATTGACAATCGGGTCAAGGAAAAAGGTGCGCATCTCGAAGTGAAGATGATTCGGCGCCCGCCAGCCGCTGGCTGACAGCACCCGACCGATCACCTGACCTCCCTGAAGCTGTTCTCCCTCGACCACATCGACGGCATAGTCGAGGTGCCCATACATCGAGTACAGGCCGTCACCATGCAATACCAGCACAACACGCCCTGGGTAGTCGCTGCCGATCCACATCACCTCACCGGCGTTCACCGCGAGCACCTCGGCGCCGGCCGTATCGGCGTCATCCAGGCGATACCAGTCCTCGGCGGTGTGCCACCAGCCTGGATTGAACCAGGTGTTTTCGCAGGCAAATCCGTGCCGGATCAGGAAGCCATCTCCGGGAACGCCGCTGGCGTTGCGAATTGGAAGCCCCCAGGAGGAATCCGCCTCCTGGCGCTCGTCAGCCAGCAGGCGCACCGGACTCGTCGCGGCAATCGCCGACGCCAGCACGAATCCGCGACGGGAAAACGAGTGGCACATGCGTCTCTCCTCGTTCATACTCGATAGTCCGATGACGTACTCTCCTGTATGGGAGAATACGTCAGACGCGCAGGAAATGACCTCTTTCGGAGCCACAATGACGACCACATTCGCGCAACGCCTCAAGGATGACATTGCCGCGCTCGTTGCCGATCCTTCGCCCGAGCGGTTGCAGCAGCTGATCCGCTTTTCCGGCGGGGAATTCGACCAGTACGAGCTCAAGCGGGAATGGCCACCTGTCCCGCGGATTGCCCGCACCGTGCTGGGTATCGCCAATTCCGGTGGCGGCGTCGTCATTTTCGGCATCGAGGATGAATCGCTGGCGCCGGTTGGTCTCGACCAATACACCGCCAAGCAGCAGGTCTTCGACATTTTCCGGCGGTTCATTCCACCCGAGCTGATCGACGATATCACGCTGCTGGACGTGGACTACACTGACGCCGGATACCTGCCGCTGAAGGACAAGCGCATCCAGGTGATCGTCGTTCCCAACCTGCCGGCGCTGCTGCCGTTTATCGCCGAAGACGAATGGCATCAGGACGACGGGCACATCAGGCGGGGAGGCATCTATGTCCGGCGCGGCACGTCCACGATCGAGGCCTCCTACCGGCAGGTGCGGGAGCTGATCCGGCGTCATGTCAGCGCCGTCACCTCACATCCGGCATCGGGTCCACTGGCCCGCGACCTTGAAGAGCTGCGGGAACTGACAGTCGCCAGGGAGCGCGCCCGCTCGACTGACGGCGCATCACCCGAGGATCTCGCCTTCCTGGAAGAACTCATCCGGGAGAAGCGATCTCAGCTCCGCGACCGGGTCCTGCAGCCCAGCGCAGTTCTCGGGACCTAATACCAGGTCCGGTTGAAGGTTTCGTGTTCGGTCGTAGTACCCGTGTTGGTTGTCAAGCGGTCTCGGGCAGAAAATGGCCTTGACCGACCTCTGTTTCCTGCCAGGTGAGTCCGTCGCGGAGCATGGCCGTGAGGATCCCCAGCAGGCGGCGGGCACAGGCGATGATGGCGACCTTGTACCGGCATCGGGATCGCAGTTGCTGATAATGGGCACGCATCACGGGATCGCAGCGCACCGCGGTCACCGCCAGCTGGTAGCGCACCTTGGTGACGTGGCGACGCCCGCCCACGCAGGCACGCGGTCCCGTCGTCGTGCCACTGTCGTGGGGATGCGGCGCCACCCCCGCCAGCGAGGCGATCGCCCGACGGTCGAAGACGCCCAGCTCGGGCAAGCCCGCCACCAGGGCGGCACTGATCACCGGTCCGGCTCCCGGCACCGACCGCACCAGGCGGCGGCGCTCGATCAGCTCGGCGTCGGTGGCCAGCAGCTGGTCGATCGTGGCTTCGAGCTGGCGTTGCTCGGTTTCCAGCTGGTCGACGCGGCGCTGATGCACGGCGATCACCGTGGCGTCATCGGCGATGGAGCGCTGGTTTTTGGCGGTGATCAGCGCGCGGGTGACATCCTCGCGGCAGCCCACCAGCGCCTGGAGACGCCGGACCGTGGCGCTGGGCACCGTGGTGGGGCGCGGCTGTTTCTGCTGGCCGAACCGCGCCAGCAACCGGGCATCGTGGTGATCGGTTTTGGCACGCATGCCCTCGCTCTTGGCAAAGGCATGGGGCCGCGCCGGGTTGACCACGGTCACGGCCATCCCCGCCGCGTGCAACGCCAGCCACGCGCCGACGTGGTAGGTGCTGGTCGCTTCCAGGACGACGCAGGTGGGGACGGCCGTGCCCACCTGCGTCGTCACCGCCGCCCACCCGGCGGCATCGTTGGTCACCCGGACATGGGCTCCGGCGGGCAGCACCGCCACGTCCAGGTGGGCTTTGCTCACGTCAATCCCGACATACTGCGTCATCTCCGGCATGGTCATGATCATCTCCGTCCGTGAATCCACTGATCGTGTAGGCTGGAGACGGCATCGGTCCTCGTCCTTGTGTATGCGGGCGTCAAAGCCCCGGTACCCGTGCGAGGGGGCCAGATGTCGTACCACCACGTGAGACCGGCGCCTGACTACGCCACGGTCGTCCAGACCCAGGGGCGGAACGGCGGCCGGCCTCACGTCTCCTTAAACATACAAGGGGCGGACCTCCGCTGTAGGGACAGTGCCTTGTGACTGTCCACCCCAACGGCGATAATGCCGTTTCGATTTGCGCTAACGAACGTTGGCAACGGCGCGGGTGACGGCCCGGCGAATCAGGTTTTGTGTGACGCGGGTGCGGTAGGCCGCCGTCCCGTGCTTGTCTTCGAGCACATCGACGCCTTCGGTTGCGCTGGTCACCGCTGCCTTCAATGTTGCTTCGTCCGCGATGGTGCCGGCAATGGCGGCCTCAACCGACGCGGGACGGTAAGCCGAAGGACCGGTACCGGTGACACCGATTCGAATGGTCCCGATGTTCCCGGCGCCGTCGGTTGACAGGGCCACCGCGATGCCGACCGTCGCGTAGCCTGAAGCGGGATTGGCCAGCTTCTCGTACGCCACACCGGGCGGCTTGCTGGCGATCGGAATCCGGATGGCGGTGAGCAGCTCTTCCGGTGAAAGCGCCGTGGTGAGGAAGCCGCGGAAGAAGTCGTCAACCGGAATGGTCCGTTCGCCATTGGCCGAGGTCGCCACAATCGTTGCGTCGAGCGCCAGCATGCCGGCTGGATAATCGGCGGCAGGGTCAGCGTGAGCGAGCGCGCCACCGATCGTGCCGAGATTGCGAACCTGCTGGTCGCCAACAAGGCTGGCCATCTCGGCGAGCAGCGGCGCCAACCTGGAGATTTCGGGATTGGTGGCGAGCTCATGATGCGTGACCAATGCCCCGATCGTAAGCTGGTCGGCATCAACCGTGATGGCACGCAACTCGCCGATGTCGTTGATGTCGATCAGCAATTCTGGTTGTGCCAGCCGGAGCTTCATCACCGGCAGGAGGCTGTGTCCCCCCGCGAGCAGCTTCGCCGTGCCGGCATGCTCCGCCAGCAAGGTGAGGGCGTCGTCGACGGACGTAGCTCGGTGATAGTCAAATGGGGCGGGATACATCAGGAGACCTCCGAAGTGGCCGCGTGGGCGCTGAGCTGATCGGGCGTGAGGCGCTCGGCGGCAACCTGCACCGCCCTGACGATGTTGTGGTAGCCGGTACAGCGGCAGATATTGCCTTCCAGCGCGTGGCGAATTTGTCCTTCGTCAGGTGACGGGTTGCGTCGAAGGAGCGCCAGGGTCGAGAGAAGGACGCCCGGCGTGCAGTACCCGCACTGGAGCCCGTGTTCCTCCCAAAAGACGTTCTGCAACGGGTGGAGCTCGTTCGCGGAGACGGCGAGACCTTCGATGGTTGTCACATCATGTCCATCCGCCTGTGCGGCGAGCACCATGCAGCTTTTGACAGCGTTGCCATCCAGCAGCACGGTGCAGGCGCCGCACTGCCCGGTTTCGCATCCCGTGTGGGTACCGGTCAGCCCGATCCTTTCTCGAAGGAAGTGGACCAGCAGGGTACGAGGCTCGACATCGAGCTCGTGCCGCTTGCCATTTACCCTGATGGTGACATCGACGTTTGTTGGTGACACAGTGTTTCTCCCCTGTCGCGTAACGGGAATCGAACCGCGGGCGGACACAAGGCCCGCCCTACGGAGATCTCATGGTCAATCAAGAAGAAGCGGCGGCCTTGGATTCGAGACAGCCAAAGAACTGGCCAACGATCGTCGATGCCGCCGGTTTGATCACCCGGCTGCCGATGCGGGCGAGCATGCCCCGCACGTTCGCGTCGCCGGACCATTTGACCAGCGTCCCGCCATCCTGCTCGATCAACTCCAGCGTGCCATCGCCTGACACCTGGCCTTGCGGTCCCTTGCCCTCGATCGTCATGCGGTAACTGGATGGCTCCTGCTTGTCACTGATCTTGACCTTGCCCTTGAAGGTGCCCTTGATCATGCCGAGCCCCATCTTCATCGTGGCGGTGTACTCGTCTTCACCAACTTCCGTGAGCTCCTCGCAGCCGGGCAGGCAGGACTTGAGGGTCTCCGGGTCCAGCATGAAGCTCCAGACCTGCTCGCGTGGAGCGGAAAATGTGTGTTCACCAGAAAGTTCCATCGTTATTCTCCTGGAGCTGGTTGCTCACGACAATCACCTCGACCAGTGATCGAGAGCAATCAATGTGACTTCTGTGTTGATCGTCGCACAATGTGAGCCACGTGGCTACGCCCGGCTCAGCGTCAGAAGCCCCGCCTTCCGCATGATGCCCCGGATCGCCTGGTGATGGTCGCCGGTCAGGAGGGTGTGCGGCAAGGCCGTGTGAGGATGGTCGATCCAGCCTCGCTCGTGCAGCGCGACCTTGAACGCGCCATGCGCCGCGGCCGATCTTCCATAGTCACTGCCGTCGGGAACCTGGATGATCTCGAACAACCGGTAGAGACGATCCTGCTCCGCGCGTGCGGTCTCCCAGTCGCCAGATCCGGCGGCATCGTACATCCGGACGTAACCGGCGGGATCGACGTTGCCGAGTCCGGGCACGATGCCGTGCGCGCCCATGTAGATTGCGATGTCAGCGGTGAGCTCCGAGCCGGTGAAGATCCGGAAATCCGGATTGTCCTGGTTGTCGAGGATCACGCCGCGGAAGTTGGCGTCCTGGCCGCTGCTGTCCTTGAGACCGATGATCGCGCCGGAGGTTGCGAGCTCGTGGATCACCGGGCGAGGCAGCTTGACATGCGTTGCGCCAGGCACGTCATAGGCCAGGATCGGCAGATCGACCGTGGAGCGAACCGTATCGTAATGGCGCACCATCTCCTGGTTGCTCGGTGTGATGTAGAAAGGCGGGCAGACCACGATGGCGTCGGCGCCAAGCTCACTGGCGCGCTGGGCTCGTTCGATGACGCGATTGGTGGCGAACTCGATGCACCCCACGATGACCGGCACACGTCCCCTGATTTGATCGACCGCCGCCGCGATCACCGCGTCCTGGACATCGCTGGTCAGCAGCGGCGTTTCGCTGGTGGAGCCAAGGATGAATGCGCCATGGATGCCCGCCTCGATCTGATGCTCGAGCAGCCGCCGAAAGCTTGCTTCATCGAAGGTGCGGTCCGGTGTCATCGGTGTGCACACCGGTGGAATGACGCCATGAAGTGAGGTGGGGTCGAGAGTCATGGATTGTGCTGCCTTCCTGAACTGACGGTTGATTTGACGTGCCGGACACACTACAGCCGCGGATCGAGGGCTTCGCGGAGGCCATCGCCGACAAAGTTGATCGCCAGCACGCACAGCACGATGGCGATCCCCGCCGGGGCCCATTGCCAGAGATCATTCTCCAGCGTGCTGATGTTCCTGGCAACATTCAGCATGTTCCCCCAGCTGGGCGTCGGCGGCTGCACGCCCAGGCCGAGAAAGGAAAGCCCCGCTTCGAGCAGGATGGCAGCCGCGATGCCGAGGGTGGCATTCACGATCAGCACATCGACCACATTGGGGAAGGCATGGCGCATCACTATCCGCCGGTCCCCCGCCCCGATCACCCGCGCGGCCTGTACGAATTCGAGATTGCGCAGCAGCAGGAACCGGGCGCGGACCAGCCGGCACGGGATCGTCCAGTTGAGCAGGCCGATCAGGAAGATCGTTTTCCACAGGCCGGGCCCGGTGATGGCGGCGACAGTGAGGATGATGATGATCGCCGGGAAGGTCATCATGATATCGGTGAACCGCATGATGGTGCTGTCGCCGACGCCGCCGCGATACCCGGCGATCGCGCCGAGCAGGGCGCCGACGCCGATCGAGATGACCACAGACGCGACACCGACCATCAGCGACACGCGTCCGGCGTAGACCGTGCGGGCAAAGGTGTCCCGGCCAGTACGGTCGGTGCCGAACCAGTGGTCGAGGGAGGGCCCCTGGTTCCGGGCGCGAAGATCGATGGTGGACGGATCGAACTGCGAGATGATCGGCGCGCCAAGGGCGAGCACGCCAATGATGAGCAGCAGCACAGCGCTCACAACAGCCATCCTGTGTCGCCTGAAGCGGCGCACGCCGATGCGCCACGGCGCTTCGATCTTGACATCGCGCTCCAGCATCCGCGCACCGCGTCGTACGGAGGGCGACATGGTCGTGTCACTCATAGCGAATCCTCGGATCGATGAGCGCATAGGTGACATCGGTGATCAGGTTGGCGAGCAGGATGATGATGGCGAGAATGAGCGCCAGGCCCATCACGATGGGATAGTCGCGATCGTTCACGCTTTCAACGAAGAGCCGGCCCATGCCGGGCCAGGCGAAGATCGTTTCGATGAAGACGGCTCCCGCCAGCACTGCCGGAATGTAGCTGCCGATTACGGTTGCAATCGGGATCAGCGCGTTGCGCAGGGCGTGCCGGAGCACCACCGGTCGAAAAGTGAGTCCCTTGGCGCGAGCGGTGCGGATGTAATCCTGCGACAGGGCATCGATCATGGACGAGCGCGTGTACCGCATGGTGCTGGCGATGTAGGTGATCGATATGACCAGCGCTGGCAGCACAAGATGATGCAGCTTGTCGAGGATGCCCGTGTCGCTGGGGGTGGTGAAGCCACCGGTCGGGAACCAGCCGAGCCGCACGGAGAAGAAATACAGCCCGACCAGCCCGGCCAGGTACACCGGCACGGAAATGCCTAGCAGCGCAATGGATGACAAAACCATGTCGAAGATGGTGTTGCGCCAGACCGCGGTGAGGATGCCGAGCACAAGACCCAGGCCAATTCCGATGAACAGAGCCGAGCCCATCAGGAGCAATGTCGGTCCTATCCGCGCGGCAATGATCCCGGTGACGTCCTGACCCGTTTGCGCGCTGACACCAAGGTTGCCCTGTACCGCTTCCCGAAGCCAATACAGGTATTGCAGCGGAAGCGGCTCGTTGAGCCCAAGGCGATCACGAAGCACCTCACGTTGTTCCTCGGAAAGTGGCGCGCCAGGAGGATAGTAGGCGTACAACGGATCGCCGGGCGTGGCCTGGAGCAACAGGAAACTCAGGATGGTGATGACGACCAGCAGTGGTATGTAGACCAGCAATCGTCGCTGGATGTATCGCCCCATGGAGTTGCTCCGATGGTGAACATGAAAGTGAATGCGGGATGGTGGGCGACGTAGGAGAGGATGCGTGTTCGTAGGGGTCGACCCCGTTAGGGTTGTCGACCCGGGCGACCGGAGGGCGCCAATACGTCATGGCCGGGACATCGGCGGGCCATGACCAGATGTGCCACTGATTCATTGCGCACGCTGCGCGCACGCCGGGCGGACAACCCCTTTCGGGTGTCCGCCCCCACGAGAACGCCGAGCGCACAGGACTCGCCCGTACCAGTCGACCTCCTTGCGGCACGCGCTAGTTCGCCGGGATGTCCCATTCCTGGGCGGCGTCGTAGTAGCGTCCGCCACCTGGCGCTGGTGTCCAGATGAAGTTCTCCACGTCGTTGCTGACAATACCGAAGCGATCACTGACCCACAGGAATCCCCAGGGAACCTGCTCGTGCTGGAGCGTGCAAATCTGCTGGTAAATCTCTGCGCGCGCCGCCGGGTCTGTCTCCGTCTGACCCTGCGCGTACAGCGCGTCGATCTCTTCATTGGCGTATCGACCCCGGTTCGCGCCGTCCGGCGGGAAAGCGCTGGAGATGAAGTAGGTACCGGTGACCGCCGGGTCGGGGCCGTTGGCGGCGCCACCGTAGAAGACCTGCCAGTCCTCGGTGGTCGTCACTCGCTCGGTAAAGCTCGGCACGTCCATCACGCGGATTTCGACCTCGATGCCGACGTCGGCGAGATACTGCTGAATCGTGAGCATCACGTCCTGCGAGAGTTGGTCGCTGTAGTACGTGAAGAGCTCAATCGGCTCGTCCTGTGACCATCCCGCCTCGTCGAGCAGCTGACGAGCCATCTCCGGATCGTATGGATAGTCCTCGATACCTTCTGGATGATAGTTCTCATTCGAGAAGATGCACGGGATCGCGGTCGCTGAACCTGCAAACAGGGTGTCGACAATGGCATTCTGGTCGATGGCGTACATCCACGCCTGCCGCACCTTCACATCCTGGAACAGCGGATTGAGATGATTGAAGGTGATCACGTTGGCGACAAGTGACGGACCGGCGATGACCGTGGCCTCGGTGGAATCCTGGGAGTCGGCGGCTTCGTCGGCGGTCAGGTAGGTGAACTGGATTTCACCGGAACGCATGGCGAGCACGGCGCTACCAGCTTCCGGGAAGTACCGGTTGATCAGCCGGTCGATGTTTGGGCGACCGCGCCAGTAGTCATCATAGGCGACCAACTCGACGAACTGTCCTACTTCATAGTTGTCCCACATGAAGG
>Ga0075527_10000049_pt1 | contig 24902 bp, 22 predicted proteins | sample NGEPer11B_FD_74784 | JGI IMG/M metagenome (GOLD analysis project Ga0075527, IMG submission 74784) | Arctic peat soil microbial communities from the Barrow Environmental Observatory site, Barrow, Alaska, USA - NGEE Permafrost305-11B | ecosystem: Environmental > Terrestrial > Soil > Wetlands >...
CGCTTACGGCCCGCCAGGCCGCGCCGGGTCTTATCGATCAGGACCAGGCGGGGGCACCGTCTTCCCGCGCGGCTTCGCGCCCAACCCCATGAAGGTGGCGCGGTTCACGGGGGCAAGCCCTGCTGTCGCCGACATGCCCCTGCCGCCCAAGAAGCCGGAGGCGCCGGCGCCATCTGAAGTCGCCGATGTTGCCGAGATCGCGCCAAGTCCAGAAATTGTTGCGCCCGAACCGCCTGTCCCGGACCTCACGATCCCCGAGCCGGCCGCGATGCCCTCGATGCCCTCGATGCCCTCGGTGGAGAGCAAGGCGGAGGCCGTGAGCGAGACCACGCAAAAGCCCATCGAGGTCGCGGAGCAGCAGGCCCTTAACATCGAGGTCGATCCCGCGGTGACCGGCGCGCTGCCGAAGTCAAGCGAGAGCGCCGCGCTGTGGCAGGACGCCTCGACCGTGTGGATGTGGACGCTGGCTATTCTGTTCGCTCTGACCGCCACGCTGCTTTTGGGACGGCAGAGGATCATGGAGAGGCTGCCCATGCCCGCCGCGTTCCTGCAACTGCGCGGGCCGGCGAAGCTCCCCGCCGTGCGGACGTCCGATCCGGAGCCCGACACTGAGCGCTACACAGAGGCGGTTCGCCAGAAAGAGGCTACGGCAAGCCGCTTACGGTTATGGGACGAAGACTGGCTGCCTCGCACGATGCTGGAAGCGCTCGACGTGCTCGGCGTCGATCCCGACGCCAGCCGGGACAAGATGAAGACCACCGTCACGCGGCTCCGCCGGGCGCTGCACCCCGACCACGCGATCGACGACGAGGACCGCAGCTTACGCGAGCGCCGGCTGAAGCAGATCAACGTGGCCTGGGAGATCGTTGCCGGGAAACGCCGCGTGCCCTGGCTCAAGCAGTCGGGCTAGCCCGGCACCTCAGTAGTCCACGCGCACCAGGTAGAGCCCGCAAGCCGGCGCCACGGGGCCGCAGGCGGCGCGGTCGCGCGCTTTCAAGGCTTTCTCGAGGTCGGGTTTGGCCCAGCGCCCCTCGCCAACCAGTTTCAGCGAGCCGACCATGGAGCGGACCTGATTGTGCAGGAAAGACCGGGCGGACGCCTCGACCCTCAAGACCTCGCCATGGCGCGACACATCCAGCCGATCCAGCGTCTTCTCGGGTGAGGCAGCCTGGCACTCGGATGAGCGGAAGGTGGTGAAGTCGTGATGGCCGACCAGGGCTTGCGCCGCGTCATGCATGGCCTTGGCATCGAGGGGGCGGAACACGCCCCAGGCACGGTTGCGCTCCAGGGCCGGGGGGCTGCGGCGGTCGACGATGCGATAGAGATAGTGCCGGGCATGCGCCGAGAAGCGGGCATCGAAATCGTCCGCGGCGATCTCGCAGGTCAGAACGGAGATCGGCTCGGGGCGCAGTTGGGCATTCAGCGCGTCGCGTACCTTCTCGGGCGCCCAGTCCTTTTCGAGATCGAAATGGGCGACTTGGCCGAGCGCGTGAACGCCGGCATCGGTGCGCCCGGCCCCGCGCGGAACCACGTCCTCGCCGGAGAAATCCGCGATGGCTTGCGCCAGCCGCCCTTGCACCGACACCAGGCCGTCCTGGACCTGCCAGCCGACAAATGGCGTGCCGTCATATTCGAGGGTGAGCTTGTAGCGGGGCATGGCTAGTCCAGCACAGTGCCGAGGGGAACATCCACGCCACGCAAGAAGGCTTCCGCCGTGACCGGCGTCTTGCCGGCGCGTTGCACCTTGGTGAGGCGTATCGCGCCCTTGCCGCAAGCGATGGTCAAAGCATCGTCCAGGACCGTGCCGGCCACGCCCTCGCCTTCCGCCATCACCGCGCCGAGCGCCTTGACGCGCTCCCGCTCGGCGCCCTTTGGAATCTCGAACCAAGCCCCCGGATAGGGCGCGAGCCCCCTTATGTGGTCTTGCACGTCTTGCGCGCGCAGCGTCCAGGCGATGCGAGTCTCGGTGTTGTCGAGCTTCCGCGCATAGGTCGCCGCGCCGTCGTCTTGGGGCTGGCAGTGGAGCGTGCCGCCTTCGAGCTTGGCCAGCGCCTGGACCATCAAGGCGGCGCCGAGCGGGGCCAGCACATCGTGCAGTTCGCCGGCGGTCATCTCCGGGCCGATCGCGACGCGCTGGGCGAGACAGACCGGGCCGGCATCGAGCCCTTCGGTGACGCGCATGATGGCGACGCCGGCCTCCGCATCGCCCGCCATGATCGCGCGGTTGATGGGGGCGGCGCCGCGCCAGCGCGGCAGCAACGACGCGTGGATGTTGAAGACGCCGTGGGTCGTGGCGTCGAGAACGGGCTTGGGCAGGATGAGACCGTAGGCGACGACCACGGCGGCATCGGCGCCGAGCGCCTCGAAGCGCTTCTGCTCCGCCGGGCTCTTGAGGCTCTCCGGCACGCGGACATCCAGGTCTGCTGCTTCCGCCGCCTCATGCGCCTTGGATTTGCGCAAGGTCATGCCGCGCCCGGCGGCGCGCGGCGGCTGGGTATAGACCGCCACGATTTCGTGGCCTGCTTTCAGAAGCGCCTGAAGCGCCGGCACGGCGAAGTCCGGCGTGCCCATGAAGACGATGCGCATGGGTCCGGGTCTTAGGATGGTTGAGGAGCGAAGGGAAGCCGGTTCGCGGCTACATCGCCTCGGTGCGCTTGGCCTTGGTGAATTTCTTGACGATCATGTCGCGCTTGAGCCGCGACAGATAGTCGATGAACAGCACGCCGTTCAGATGGTCGATCTCGTGCTGGACGATGGTGGCGAGGATGCCTTCGAGCTCGGCTTCCTGCGGCTTGCCCTCGCGGTCGAGATAGGCAACGCGAATTTCGCCCGGGCGCTCCACCTCCGCGGTGACCTCGGGGATCGACAGGCAGCCCTCCTCATGGACCCGCATCTCGTCCGAGAGCGCCAGGATCGCCGGGTTGACCATGACGAGCGGGTCCGGCGGATCGTCGTCGCGGGCCGCGTCCATCACGATCAGCCGGCGCAAGATACCGATCTGCGGCGCGGCCAGCCCTACGCCGGGCGCGTCGTACATAGTGGCCAGCATGTCGTCCGCGAGCTTGCGCAGCTCGTCGTCGACGCGCTCGATCGCGGCGGCCTCCGTGCGCAGCACGGCATCGGGAATGGTGATGATGGGATAGAGGTGCGTCATGGGTTCAGGCTGACATAATGACGGGGCGCGTTTCGGTCAATGCGCGCTTTGCCCCTCGCCATCCCTCCTCATGTTCCTGTTTTGGTCCGAACCGGCGAATCAGCCTATAGCTAGTCGTTATGACCCTAGCGCCCGTGCAGGTGGGGAGCATCACGCTCGACCCCGTTCTTATTGGTCTCGCGCTCGCGGGCCTCGCCGTTCTAGCGCTCACCGTCCTGGCGGTGGTGCTCATCGTGCATATGAGCCGGCGCAAGGCTGAGGCCTCGGCCAGCGGCGCGCAGCTCGGCGAACTGAAAGTGCGGATGCAGACACTGGCCGAGATCAGCGTCACCCGCCACGGGGAGCTGGCCCGGGCGGTCAACGAGCGGCTCGACCGCATGACCCACAAGGTGGGCACCGACATCAACGAGACCGCGCGCAAGACCCACGAAACCATCTCCAAGCTCAACGAGCGGCTGGCGGTGATCGACACGGCGCAGAAGAACCTGACCGACCTCTCCAGCAACATGGTGGGCTTGCAGGAGATCCTGTCCAACAAGCAGGCGCGCGGCGCCTTCGGCCAGATGCGCATGGAGGCTATCGTCCAGGACGGGCTGCCGGTCGGCGCCTACACGTTCCAGGCGACGCTCTCCAACGGCAGGCGTCCCGACTGTCTTCTTCATATGCCGAACACGCCGGCCGGCGTGGTGATCGACGCCAAGTTCCCGCTGGAAGGCTTCGAGGCGTTCCGTGTGGCGCGGCGCGACGAGGAGAAGAAGGTGGCGGCGCGGCAAGTCCGCACCGACGTGGGCCGCCATATCGAGGCAATGGCCGAGCGTTATCTCATCGCCGGCGAGACGCAGGACACAGCCATCCTGTTCGTGCCGTCCGAGGCGATCTACGCGGACCTTGCCGAGCATTTCTCGGACATCGTGCAGAAGGCGCACCGGGCGCGCATCGTGATCTGCGCCCCGAACATGCTGATGCTCGCGGTGCAGACCATGCAAGCCATCCTCAAGGACGTGCAAATGCGCGAGCAGGCCCATCTCATTCAGCGCGAGGTGGCGACGCTGATGGAGGACATGGGCCGCTTCCGCGACCGGGTGCTCGACCTGCAACGCCATTTCGGCCAGGCCAACGCCGATATCGACAAGATCCTGACCTCCTCGGAGAAGATCACCAGGCGGGGGCAGAAGATCGAGACCCTCGATTTCGAGGAGGAGGCCAAGGCCGAGATCGCGAAGAAGAACGGCAGCGCGCAGCCGCAAGCTGCGGCAACACAAGCGCCGCTCGCGGCCCAAGCCGCACCGCATGCCGCACCGCAAGCCAAGCCAGTGTCCGTCGAACGGCCGCGCGGTGAGGGCCCGCGCATCATCCGGCAACCAGACCTGCTCGCGGGGGAATGATGCTGCAAACGATGGACGGCTCGATGTTCGACCAGGTGGTCGTGGGCGGCGGCGCGAGCCTCGCCAACCTGATTGTCCATGCCATTCTGTTGGGCGCCATCGCCTGGGTGGTGCGGCGCTTGCGCATGAGCGACGGCGCTATCCCGAGCTTCCTGCAATACACCTTGGTGATCGTGGCCACCGGCACGCTGCTGGTCGCCGGGCATTTCGGCGAGGTGGTGCTGTGGGCTTACACCTATGCCTTTGTCGGCGCCACGCCGCCCGGCACGGACCTCATCTATTTCGCCTTCGGCAACTACACGACGCTCGGCTATGGCGACGTGGTGCCGGTGCCGAAATGGCACCTGCTCGGCCCCATGACGGCGCTGAACGGCGTCATGCTGATCGGCTGGTCGACGGCTTTGATCTTCGAGATTTTGCACCGGTCGGGGTCCCCGGTGCAAACGCGCTGAGGCTCGCCCGCGGATTGCCGAACAGGCCGCGCGGCGCCGGGGCGCCGCCGCCGGCCGGCGCAGGGCCTCGCAAACCTTTGAGCGCCCACAGTCCGCGCTTCGGCGCGAACAGAAACGCGGCGAGGAAGGCCGAGGCCTGGACCAGCACGATGCAGGCGCCGGTCGCCCCGTCGATATGAAAGCTGATGAACGTGCCGAGCGCGGCGGAGACACATGCCACCGTCACCGCAATCACCAGCATCCTGCCGAAGCGGTCGGTCAGCAGATAGGCCGTGGCGCCCGGCGCGATCAGCATGGCAATGACCAAAATAATGCCGACGGCCTTGATCGAGCTGACGATGGTGAGCGACAGCACGACCAGCAGTCCGTAATGCAGCACGCGCACGGGCAGACCGATGGCGCGCGCATGGTTCGGATCGAAGCAATACAGCAGGAGATCGCGGCGCTTGACGAGCACGATGAGCAGCGTGCCGCCGGCGATGATCGCCGTCTCGATGAGGTCGGCGGCGGTGACGCCGAGCACATTGCCGAACAGGATGTGGTTCAGGTGCTGGTCGGTCTCGACCTTGGTGAAGAGAACGAGTCCGAAGCCGAACATGCCCGAGAACACGATGCCCATGACCGTGTCCTCTTTCACGCGGCTATTGTCCTTGAGATAGCCGGTCGCGAGCGCGCAGGCGAGACCGGCGACGAAGGCGCCGATCACCAGCGGTATACCCAGCACGAAGGCGATGACGATGCCCGGCAGGACGGCGTGGGAGATGGCATCGCCCATCAGCGACCAGCCCTTGAGCACGAGATAGCAGGACAGCACGGCGCAGACGGCGGCGACGAGCAGCGACATGAGAAGCGCGCGCTGCATGAAGTCGTAGGCGAACGGCTCGGCGAAGAAGGCGACCGGGTCCATCATGCGGCGGCCTCCGGCACCGCGTGGCCCTTGCGGCGCGCGGCCAGCACGCCGTGCTTCGGCGCGAAATAGAAGGCGGTGAGAAACAGCAGGGTTTGCAGGGTGACGATGACCCCGCCCGTGGCGCCGTTGACGAAATAGGAGAGATAGGCGCCGACGAAGCTGGTGCTCGCACCGATGGCGATGGCAATGACGATGAGCCGGCTGAAACGGTCTGTGAGCAGATAGGCGGTGGCGCCGGGCGTCACCACCATGGCGATGACGAGACAGGCGCCCACGGTCTGAAGCGCCGCCACGGTGCAGGCGCTGAGCAGCGTGAAGAAAACGATCTTCAAGGCCCAGGTGTTGATGCCGATGCTCCTCGCATGGGTCTCGTCGAAGAAGGTGACCATCAGGTCCTTCCAGATGAAGACCAGGACGGCGAAGGAGACGCCGGAGATAATCACGACCTGCATGGCGTCCTCGTCGGCGATGGCGAGGATATTGCCGAGCACGATGGTCTGGATCGACACGGACGTCGGATGCAACGAGGCCATTAGAAGGCCGAGCGCGAACAGCGTGGTGAAGACGAGGCCGATAATGGCGTCCTCCCGGAGCCTGGAGTACTGTTTAACGAAGACCATGGAGAGCGCGGCGAGAATGCCGGCGAAGAAGGCGCCGACGGCAAACGGCGCGCCGATGATGTAAGCGCCCGCCACGCCGGGCACGATGGAGTGGCCGAGCGCATCGCCCATCAGCGACCAGCCCTTCAACATGAGATAGGCGGACAGGAAGGCGCACACCGCACCCACCAGCGCGCTGACCCACATAGCCTTCCACATGTAATTGTAGCTGAACGGAATTAGGAGTTCGGAGAGGACGGCGCTCATTCCGGGCGGTCCTGCTCTTCTTTGCGCTTCTTGGCCTTGCCGCCATAGATGACGAGGGGCCGCTCGTCATCGGTGAGCACGGTGAGCTTGCGCGTATCGTCGTCGTCGTGAAGCGCCTGGCCGCCCAGCTCGAAATTGCGCAACACGCCGCCGAAGGTGCGCTCCAGATTCTCCTGCGTGAAGACTTCGGCCGTGGGGCCCGCGGCGAGCACCGTACGATTGAGCAGTACGACCTGGTCGCAGTAGTCTGGCACGCTGCCGAGATTGTGGGTCGAGACCAGCATCAAGTGACCCGACGCGCGCAACTCGCGCAACAGCTCGATGATCGCCGCCTCGGTGGTAACGTCGATGCCGGTGAACGGCTCGTCGAGCAGGATGATGCGGCCTTCTTGGGCGAGAGCGCGGGCGAGGAAGACGCGCTTCTTCTGGCCGCCTGAGAGTTCGCCGATCTGGCGCGTGCGGTAGGCGGTCATGCCGACGCGCTCCAGCGCCTCGTCCACCTTGCGGCGATCCTTGCGTGTCGGCACACGCAGAAAATTCATGTGGCCGTAGCGGCCCATCATCACCACGTCCTCGACCAGGACGGGGAAGTTCCAATCGACGTCCTCGCTCTGCGGCACATAGGCGACGATGCTCTGGGAGACGGCGTCGTCCACCGGAAGACCGCACAGCCTGACGTCACCGGCGGACGGCTTCACGAAGCCCATGATGGCCTTGAAGATGGTGGACTTGCCGCTGCCGTTGACGCCGACCAGGGCGCAGATCGTGCCGGGGCCGAGCTCGAAGGAGGCGTCATGCACCGCGGTGAAACCGTTGGGATAGGTGACGCTCAAATCGTGCACGTCGACGCTTGCGGGCAGCGTGGGCACCTCGTTGCGCGTCAGGAGATCAAGCGGGCTCATCTTCAAACCCTTTAGCGATAGTCTCGACGGTGACGCGCAGGAGATCGAGAAAAGTGGGGACGGGTCCCCCTTCCGTGCTGAGCGAGTCCACATAGAGCACGCCGCCGTAGCGCGCGCCGGTCTCCTTGGCCACTTGCTTGGCGGAACGGTCGGAGATGGTGCTCTCGCTGAACACCACCGGGATGCCATTGGCGCGCATGAGCTCGATCACATGGCGCACCTGCTGCGGCGTGCCCTGCTGGTCGGCATTGATCGGCCAGAGATAGGCTTCGCGCATGCCGTAGTCGCGCGCGAGATAAGAGAAGGCGCCTTCGGATGTGACGAGCCAGCGCTTGTCTTGCGGGATGGCGGAGAGGCGCTTCCTGAGCGGCGCGTCCATGGCCTTGAGCTTTTCGGCGTACGCCGCGGCGTTCTTGTTGTAGGTCTCCGCGTTCTTCGGATCGTGCTCGACCAGCGCCTTGCGGATATTCTCCACATAGATCTGCGCGCCCGACGGCGACATCCAGGCATGCGGGTTGGGCCTGCCGTTATAGGGCCCTTCGGTGATGCCCATGGGCTCGACGCCCTCGCTCACCACCGCGCTCGGCACGTCCTTCACGTTCTGAAAGAACTTCTCGAACCAGCGCTCGAGGTTGAAGCCGTTCCACAGCACGAGGTCGGCGTCCTGCGCTTTGACGATGTCCAGCGGCGTCGGCTGGTAGCCGTGGATCTCGGCGCCGGGCTTGGTGATGGACTCCACCACGGCCGCGTCGCCGGCGACGTTCTGGGCGATGTCCTGGATGACGGTGAAGGTGGTGACGACGCGGAACTTGCCATCGTCCGCTGAAGACTCGTTCGCCGGCTCACCGCAAGCGGCCAGCAGGCTCACACTCAAAATACCCAGCGCGGCGCCCAATCTCTGGAGCCGCCGAATCCAATTCACCGTCAAGCAGTCCTCCTAATGGCCCAAGAAGCCCAGTTTCTCATGCATAATATCTGCAATTGCAACTTATTAGCAAGAGAGATAATGCTGGGGGTCCGAAGGAGGCCCCAGGCCCTATTTCACGCGGGCTTTGGCCGATTTCTCGCGGGACTTGGCCGATTTCTCGCGGGACTTGGCCGATTTCTCGCGGGACTTGGCCGATTTCTTCCTTGCGGTCGCCTCGCCCCATTTCATGCCTTCGAGCTTGAGACCGTCGGGGTCGAGGAAGAACACGGCGTAATAGTCGTCGTAATACTCATCCGCCGGGTCGACGATGGTGACCCCCTCCCTGTTCAAGAAGGCCTCCAGGTCATCGACGTCTTTGCGGCTTCTGAGCTCGAAGGCGTAGTGGTGGAAGCCGATATCGCCCATGCGGTATGGGTGCTTGAGGCCCTCCTGGTCCGCCTGCCCGATCCAGAAGCGGGTCTTGCCGTTGGTCCAGCCGATCATATCGCCGTAGTCGCCCAGCACCTTGAAGCCGAGGAACTTGAAGAGCTTGTCGTAGAACGCCTTCGATTTGTCGAAGTCGCTGACCCTGATGACCAGGTGATCGATACCGACGACACGGACCATTTCGGCTGCTCCCTGTGCTCTGAACCTCTGACCATAGCGTCAAAGTCTGCGGGGGGATCGGCGTAACAACTGGCTAACTCTGACCCCACCCGGCTCGGCCAAGGGCCGAGCCACTCTCCCCCTTTTTGGGGGAGGGATGAGCCAGGCATGACGAAACCTCCGGCGGCTGGTAAGAACCATCCATGACGGAGACCGGGGGAACGACAGAACAATCGAGCTTGGCTGACGTCCAGCGCAGTTGGACCGAGATCCTGTTCAACCGGAAGATGCTCGCCTGCGTCTTCCTGGGCTTCACCTCCGGGATGCCGCTCTATGTGCTGATCTCTCTGGTACCGGCCTGGTTGCGCAGCAACGACGTCAACCTGGCCACGATCGGTCTGTTCGCCCTGATCGGGCTGCCCTACACCTGGAAATTCGTCTGGTCCCCGCTGATGGACCGCTACAAGCTGCCGTTCCTGGGGCGCCGGCGGGGCTGGGCGCTTCTGACGCAGCTTGTGCTGCTGGTTGCGATCGGCGTGTTGGGCCAGTTCGATCCCTCCATCTCGCTCCAAGCCATCGTCGCGGTGGTGTTCGTCGTCGCCCTGTTCGGCGCCAGCCAGGACATCGTCATCGACGCTTACCGGCGCGAGCTGCTGGCCGACGACGAGCTCGGCACCGGCACGTCCATCTTCGTGAACGCCTACCGTTTATCGGGTCTGGTGCCGGGGTCTCTGGCCTTGATCCTGGCCGACCACCAGCCCTGGTCGGTGGTGTTCTGGGTCACCGGCGCCTTCATGCTGGTCGGCATCGTGACCACCTTGGTGATCAAGGAAGTGAGCGACGACAGGCTGGCGCCGCACAGCCTGCGCGAGGCGGTGATCGATCCCTTCGTGGAATTCTTCAGCCGAGACGGCGGGATCAAAGCGGGGCTCGCCATCCTCGCCTTCTTGTTCCTCTACAAGCTGGGGGACAACATGGCCACGGCGCTGGCCACGCCCTTCTACATCGACATGGGTTACTCCTTGAGCGAGATCGGCTCCGTGGCCAAGGTGGCCGGCCTGTGGGCCAGCATCGCCGGCGGCGTGCTCGGCGGCATCATCATGCTCAAGGTCAGCATCAACCGGGCACTGTGGCTGTTCGGTTTCGTGCAGCTGTTCACCATCGTTCCGTATATTTGGCTGAGCCAGTCAGGACATTCGCTGCCAGGGCTGTTCGTCGTGGTCAGCGGTGAATATTTGGGCGTCGGCCTTGGCACGATTGCGCTGACCGCCTTCATGGCGCGCGAAACGAGCAGGGCTTTCACTGCCACGCAATTTGCCCTGTTCTCAAGTTTCATCGCGGTGCCGCGCACGGTGGCCAATGCATCGACTGGTTTCATTGTGGAAGCCTTCGGGTGGACGCAGTTCTTCGTCATCTGCGCCATCGTCGCGATCCCCGGCATGTTGCTGCTGCTGAAAGTGGCGCCGTGGAACGACAAGCCGCTCGACTCCGAAGAGCTCGAAGAGTTGGAACGTCTCAAGGAAAAGTCGACCTGAGGTCAGCGTCTCCGGCGGCTCAAATCTTGCGGCTGTCATAGGCCCAGTGCAGCAGAGCCTGACGCTGCCTTGGGCGGCAGAACGGGTCCCCCGGTTCGCAGTTGCGCTCTATCTGTTTGACGTGCCGGCGCATCGCCTTCCAGCGCTTGATCTGCCTGCGGTCCTCGTCCGCCATCCGGCGCCCCCGATAATAGCGGCAATACCATTGGAACCAGCCGCGCGGATCGTCGGGATGGATCCAGCCCTTCGCGCGCCAAACCGATAGCGGCTGGCTGGCGTCGACACCAAAGAAGTTGAGCGAGCAGTCGCGGCCTTTCGGGGCGAGCTTGGCGCCGGCGAACCAGCTCTTCGGAAACTCCTTGCTTGTGTCGGTCATGTATTTGCCGCCGAACACGCCGAGCCGCAGCATCTCGGCCGGCGTCAACTCGGGCGTGAACTCCGGATCGAAATTCCGGCCGGCGGGCGCGCTCAATTCGTAGCGATACCCCTGCTGCATTTTATCGGAAACGATGACGAGGCGCTTGGGCATGGGCGAAACTTTGGGACGTGCTCGATTGCCTCACTCGATAGCCTCACATGGCCTTGCGGGCTTTGACCGCAGCGGCGAGCGTGCCTTCATCGAGATAGTCGAGCTCGCCGCCGATGGGCACGCCTTGGGCCAGCCGCGACACCGAAACATTGCAGCCGCCGAGTTGATCCATCAAATAGTGCGCCGTGGATTGGCCCTCCACGGTGGCGTTGAGCGCCAGCAGCACCTCGGTGACTTGCGGATCACGTGCGCGCTCGATCAGCTTGGGGATGGTGAGATCGTCGGGACCGACGCCGTCGAGCGGCGACAGCGTGCCGCCGAGCACATGATAGAGCCCGTTGATCACCGCGGCGCGCTCCAGGGCCCAGAGGTCGCCCACCTCCTCCACCACGCAGATCATCGAGCGGTCGCGCATCTGGTCGCGGCACAGCGTGCAGGGGCTTTGCGTATCGATATTGCCGCACGTCTCGCAAGTCAGGATGGTGTCGCGCGTCTCAGTGAGCGCCGCCGCCAACGGATCGAGCAACTGCTCCTTTTTCTTGACGAGGTGCAGGGCGGCGCGGCGCGCCGAACGGGGGCCGAGCCCCGGCAGCCGCGCCAGGAGTTGGATCAGCCGCTCAATTTCAGGGCCTGCCGCCGCGCGCGCCATCTATGCCAACCTCGCTCTCTTCGTCCTGCCCGGACTTGATCCGGGCATCCATGCCGTTACCTCTCCATCTGAGGAAACGCCAATGGAATGGATTGCCGGGTCAAGCCCGGCAATGACGGAGGTGGAGACGTCGGTGCTGAACACAAGATTTAGAAGAGCTTGAGACCAGGCGGGAGAGGAAGGCCGCCGGTCAGCGCCTGCATCTTCTCCTTCATGGCCTCTTCGACCTTGGTCTTGGCGTCGGCATGGGCGGCGGAGATCAGATCCTCCAGGATTTCGCCCTCGTCCGGCTTGAGCATTGAAGGGTCGATCTTCACCCCCGCCATGTCGCCCTTACCGTTCAGCGTCACCACGACCAGGCCGCCGCCGGCGCGGCCCTCGCAGAGGGTCCGCTCCATCTCAGCCTGCATGTCCGCCATGCGGCCTTGCAGCTCCTGCGCCTGCTTCATCATCTGCGCGAAGTTTTTCATCTGGTTCCCGTGGTCCTAGTTGGTCCCGTCGTCTTTGAGGTCTTCGTCCGGCGCCTCGTTCGCGCGCTCCTCGGGGGCGGCTTGCGAGGTGGCGCGGACTTCGGCGATGCGCGCGCCGGGAAAATGCTGCAACACCTCTTGCACGGCCGGATGCGCGCGGAGCTGCTCCATTTCGCGGTCGGCTTGCGCCCGGCGCTGGGCGCCCAGGGGCTCGGCGCCTTCCTGGTCGCTGGGCGAGATGATCCAGACCCGGCCGGTCCAGGCTTTGAGCTTGCGCATCAACTCCTGCAAAAGATCCGGCGCGGCGGTCGGGAGCGGATTGAGTTCGAGATGGCCTGGCTTGAACCGCACCAGCCGCACCTGCTCGAGCAGCGCGTTCTTAAGTTTGAGGTCGCGCTTCTCGTCCGCGAGCGCCACCACGTCGTCGTAGCTTTGCGGCGCCGGGTGCTCGGGCGGCGGGGTCGGGTTCTCGCTTTCGATGGACGCGGGGTCTTCGTTGTTCAGCTCCGCGCGCGCCGGTGCGCGCTCCGGCGAAGACGGCTCTGGGCTCGCGTCCCGCTCGGCGCCGTTGCCCACTGCGCCTTCGCCCACTGCGCCTTTGCCCTCTTTCAACGCGCGCGCCAGTTCGCCGGGAGGCGGCAGGTCGGCAGCGTATGCCAGCCGAACCAGAACCATGTCGGCGGCCGCCAGCGGACGCGGGCTGTTGCGCACCTCGTCATGACCTTTGAGCAGCATCTGCCAGGCGCGCGCCAGGACGGGCATGGAGAGCCCCTTGGCAAGCTGTTCGGTGCGGCCGCGCTCGGCCTCGCTCATGGCGGGATCGCCACTCGCGGCGCCCGCGGCCTTCACCACGGTCACCGCATGGACCGCGTCGGCGAGGTCGGTGATGACCTGGCCGGGCTCGGCGCCGTCGCGGTTGAGTTGATCGAGGGCTGACAGCGCGCCGCCGGCATCGCCTTTCAGCACCGTCTCGAGCAGGTCGAAGATGCGGCTCCGATCGGCCAAGCCCAGAAGATCGCGCAAGGTGCCCGGCTCGATCTTGCCGTCGCTGAAGGCGATGGCACGGTCGAGAATGGAGAGCGCATCGCGCACGGAGCCTTCCGCCGCGCGGGCAATCAAGGCAAGCGCCGCGGGATCGGCCTCGGAGCCTTCTTCCTTGGCAATGCGGGCGAGATGTTCGATGAGCGCCTCGATCTCGATGCGCTTCAGGTCGAAACGCTGGCAGCGCGACAGCACCGTGACCGGCACCTTGCGCACCTCCGTGGTGGCGAAGATGAACTTCACATGCTCCGGCGGCTCTTCGAGCGTCTTGAGCAGGCCGTTGAAGGCCTGCTTCGAGAGCATATGCACCTCGTCGATGATGTAGACCTTATAGCGGGCGCTGTTCGGCTTGTAGTGCGCGCTATCGATGAGATCGCGCACGTCGTCGATGCCGGTATGGGAGGCGGCGTCCATCTCCACCACGTCGAGATGGCGGCTCTCCAAAATCGCGCGGCAATGGGCGCCCTCTTCGGTGATGTCGAGGGTGGCGCCTTCGCCGTTCGGGCCTTCGTAGTTGAGCGCGCGTGCGATGAGCCGGGCGGTCGTGGTCTTGCCGACGCCGCGCACGCCGGTGAGCATGTAGGCCTGGGCGACGCGGCCGGTGGCAAAAGCGTTGCGCAGCGTCCGCACCATGGCGTCCTGACCGATCAGCTCGGCAAAGACTTGCGGGCGGTATTTGCGGGCCAGCGCCGCGTGGCTCTTCGGAGCGTTGTTCGCTTGATCGTTGGCTTCAGCCATCTAGGGGATCGCACTCACGCCAGAGGGTCTTCGTCATGCCCGGACTTGATCCGGGCATCCATGCCGTTTCGCCTCCAGCCCGTATCGATGCAAATGGAATGGATTGCCGGGTCAAGCCCGGCAATGACGACACTCCCAATACGATCACGCACTCAACTAGAGGCAAGGTGGGAGGCTGGACGAACAACCCGCGAAACGCTCGTTAGGGCTGCTTCCTTCCGGATCTGACCCGGTTGGCGAGGCACGCGCCTGCTGCCAACCTCCCTGGGAGAGTATATCGGGGAACCGGGGGCTCCTGGCAACCCGCCCAACCGCCGCGGCCTTGACTTTGCCCAAGTTCGGGCCCGCTTCGCCACAATAGAACTCTCCACGATCGCCGCGCGTTAGGCCTTCAACACACAGAAACAAGAAGGCCAGCATTTTATGAGTTCCCTCAGAATCGTTGTCTCGTCCCTCATCCTCGGCGCGGGACTCGCCTCTTCGGCGGCGGCCCAGCAGCCGAACGGATATCCCATCACCGACGTCAATTTGCGCGCCGGCCCCGGCACCGAATACCCGGTCATTCTCACGGTTCCGGCTGACGCGGCCATCACGATTCTCGGCTGCGTACCGGATTACACCTGGTGCGACAGCGTCTTTCAGGATCGCCGCGGCTGGATGCGCTCGATCTACCTCTCCGGGTATTCCGAGGGCGACTACTACCTGCTGCGCGACTACGCGCCCGATCTCGGCTACCAGCGCGTGACCTTCAACATCGACGCCTACTGGGATTCCTATTATCGCGACGAGCCGTTCTACGGCGACCGTGGCCGCTGGGCCGGGCCGCGCGAGGCGGGCTGGGTCGACGACGGCGTGTTCTACGACCGTCTGTCGCCCCATGGCTCATGGACCTGGATCCAAGGGCGCTATGTGTGGGTGCCTGCCGGCGTCGATCGCGGCTGGCGCCCTTACACGCGCGGGCGGTGGGTTTATACGGATCGCGGTTGGACCTGGGCGTCGAACGAGCCGTTCGGCTGGGCGACCTACCACTATGGCCGCTGGGGCTTTTCGGACCGGGTCGGCTGGTTCTGGACGCCTGGAAATCAGTGGGCTCCGGCCTGGGTCTCGTGGCGGCAGTCGGACGACTATCTGGCCTGGGCGCCTCTGCCGCCCTCTTACGACCGCGGCTATGAACGCGGTTATGAGCGCGGTGACGATCGCAACGGCGGCGGCATCAACATCAATATCTCGTTCGGCGACGTGCCCGACTATTACTGGTCGATGGTGCCGTCGCGCGATTTCCTGTCCGACGATCTGCCGCGCCATTACGTGCATGACCGCGCGCGCCGCCGTCGGGACTTCGAGCGCACACGGCCGATCGGTCATACGACGATCGTCAACAAGACGGTTGTGAACAACGTGGTCAACGTCAACTACGTCGAGCAGAAGACGAAGACGAAGGTCGTCGAACGGCACATCGCCGCCACCGACAACGCCGAACAGGCAGGCAAGGTCGAAGGCGACACGCTCGAGGTCTACGAGCCGCAAGCAGATGAAACGCCGGAGGCCAAGGCCCCGTCCGAGCCGAAGGACGTGAAGACGGTCGCCGAGGCGAGCGAGACCAAGGCGCAAGCCGAAGGCGATGCCACGACGGAAGATATGCTTGCCCCACCGGAGGTGCAGGAGGCCGCGAAAGCGCGGAAAGGCCGCAAACGCCAGAAGGCCGAAGCCGAGGCGAAAGGTGAAGCCGCCTTGCCGGAAGGGGACATCGCCGACACGCCTCCCCCTGCGGCGAAGACAGCCAAGGAGGCGCCGGTCCCTGCGCATGAGGTCGCCTCGCCCAAGACCGACGAGTCCGCTCCTGAAGCGAAGACGGAGCCCGGCGCCGAGCCGAAGACGGAGTCCGACGCGAAGCCGGACGCCGAAGTGAAGAAGCCGGTCGAAGAGACGGACGCTGCGCCTAAGAACGCAACGCCAAAGGAGGCCGAGCCGAAGGACTCTGCGCCGAAGGATTCCGCGCCGAAGGATTCCGCGCCGAAGGAGACCGAGCCGAAGGAGACCGAGCCGAAGGAGGCCGAGCCGAAGCATTCCGAACCAAAGGCGGCTGAGCCCGAAAAGCCCAAGGCCGAGCCCAAGGCCGAGGCCGAGGAAGAGCCCAAGGCCGAATCCAAGGCCGGCGCGGAGGAGAAACCGGCGGCGGCCGAAGAACCCGAGCCCAAGGATGCGGGCAAGGACAAGACGGAGAAGCCTTCAAAGAAGGATGCTGCACCGGCCGACAAGGCGCCGGAGCCCGCCGAGGCGAAGGACGAGACGCCTCCTGCGCCGAAGCAGGAGATGCCTCCCGAGGAGGACAAGCCCGCCAAGGCCGAAAAGCCCAAGACGCCTGAGGCCAAGACACCTCAGGACAAGACACCTCAGGGCAAGACGCCCGCCGCCGAGGAAACGCCAGAGGCGAAGACATCCGGGCCAAAAGAGCCGGAGGCAAAGAAGGCCGAGCCGGAGAAGCCGGAGCCAAAAAAGCCTGTGGCCAAGAAGCCGGAAGCAAAGAAGGCCGAGCCAGAGAAGCCGGAACCCAAGAACTCTAAGAATCCCGAGCCAAAAAAGCCTGAGGCCAAGAATCCCGAGCCGGAGAAGCCGGAACCCAAAAAGCCTGAAGCAAAAAAGCCGGCGCCACAGAAGCCTGAAGCCAAGAAGCCCGCGCCGAAGCCTCAGGCAAAGAAGCCCGCACCCCAGAAGCGGGAGGCGAGGACGCCGCAGCGCAAGACTCCACCGGCGACGAAGCGAGAGGCAAAACAGGCTCCCGCCAAAGCAAAGCCCACGGAGCGCACGGCGCAGGGACCCGCGCCTCAGGGGGCCAAGGTGCCGGCCAAAGCGCCGGCCAAGGGCAAGAAACGCGTCGAGAAGGATAAGGACTAGGAGCGGACGGCGACCACTTTCGCCATCGGCCCTATCAAAGGCTGGTTTACCAGCGCCAAGCTCGTGCTAGCGTCGCCCCCGTGGCCCTCCTCATCGCATCTCATATCCTTGCCGCCGTCGTGTGGGTCGGCGGCATGTTCTTCGCCTATGTGGTGCTGCGGCCCTCCGCCGGGCCGCTTGAGCCCGAGACGCGGCTTGCGTTGTGGCAGCGGGTGTTCCGGGGATTCTTTCCGTGGGTGTGGTTGAGCATCGTCGTGCTGCTCGCATCCGGCTACGGCATGATCTTCCTCTATTTCGGAGGATTCGCGGGCTTGGGCCTGCACATTCACGTCATGCAGGGCCTGGGCATCGTGATGATGCTCCTGTTCGGGCATCTGTTCTTCGGTCCGTGGCGGCGTTTCCGCGACGCCGTGGACGGAAGACATTTTCCCGAGGCCGCCGGATACTTGAATCAAATTCGCACCATCGTCGCGGTCAATCTCGTGCTCGGCCTTGTGACGATAATCGTGGGCGCGAGCGGCCGCTTCTGGTAGAGGCGAAATCCTGATCAGATGTGCGTGGCGAATCGATCCCTTCCAATTGGAGAGAAACATATGGACTCAAACAAGAAGACGAGACCCCAATTCGCGCGCAGGCCGGCGAAGCGTGTACTGACCGGCGAGACACGCGAAGAGGAAGAGGCACGGCTCGCGGCAGAGATCGCCGCTCATCCCGTGACGAAATGCGATTCTGGCGAGTACTCGCCCACCTCCTCGCGGCCGGGGTGGAACAACAAGCCGATCATTCCGCAAGCTGACGTCGCCGCGGCGGAGCGGATCGCAAAGAAGATGCGCAAAGGCTGAGGCTTCAGGCCGTCAACTCGGTGCGGAAGCGGCTCGCCGGGTAGGTGCCGAGCACAATCACCTCGCTCGTGAAGAAGCCGAGCTCCTCCATGGCAAGCTGGACGGGCCGCTCGTCCGGGTGCCCTTCGATATCGGCGTAGAACATGGTGGCGTTGAACGAGCCTTCGAGCTGATAGGATTCGAGCTTCGTCATGTTCACGCCATTGGTGGCGAAGCCGCCGAGCGCCTTGTAAAGCGCGGCCGGCACATTGCGCACCCTGAACACGAAACTGGTGACGACGGGGCCGTCCGGCGCTTTCGTCTTGATCGGCTTGGCGGCCAGCACCACGAAGCGCGTGGTGTTGTGGGCGGCGTCCTCGATATCCTTCTTGGTGATTCTCAGCCCGTAGATCTCCGCGGCGAGCTTCGAGGCGATGGCGGCTTGCGTGGGATCGCCTGTCTCGCGCACATGCCGCGCGGCGCCCGCCGTATCGGCCTCGGTGACCGGCGTCAGTTTCAGGGCTGCGATCGCCTTGCGGCACTGACCGAGCGCCATGATGTGACTGTGCACGGTTTTCAGCCCGGCGACTCTGGCGCGGGGCAGCGTGAGCAGTTGGTGCCGCACGCGCTCGAAATGCTCGGCGACGATGTAGAGCCCCGAATGCGGCAGCAGGTGATGGATATCGGCGACGCGCCCGGCCACCGAGTTCTCGATGGGGATCATGGCGAGCTTCGCCTTCCCCGTCTTCACCGCGGACAGCGCATCCTCGAAGGTCGGGCACGGCATCGCTTCCATGTCCGGATAGGCGTCGCGCGCGGCCAGATGTGAGTTGGCGCCGGGCTCGCCCTGGAAGGCGATTTTTTTCAAGCGCGATCTGGTCATGGGTTTTTAGCGGCTGGGTCTTTGGCTTGGAAGGCGGGCGATGACTCAGGAGGATTCAAGAATTTCCCGCGCCCGCGCAAGATCGGCGGGAGTATCGACACCGAGCGGGACAGTGTCAACGAGGGCGACATGGATGCGCATCCCGCCTTCGAGCGCCCGCAGCTGCTCCAGCTTTTCACGGGTCTCCAGCGGCGAAGGCGGCATCTTGACGAAACGTTCGAGCGCCGCGCGCCGGAAGGCATACATGCCGATGTGGTGGTACAGCGGACCATCGCCGTAGGGCGCCGTAGCGCGCGTGAAATAGAGTGCATTCAAGACGCCGCCGCGCGGAAGGGGAGATCCGACCACCTTCACCACATTCGGGTCGGTCCGTTCCTCCTCGCGTACGATTTGGGCGGCGATGGTGCCGATATCGGCGTCGCCCTCTGCAAGCGCGGCAACGCAAGCGCGCACCAGGCCTGGGTCGAGCGTCGGCAGGTCGCCTTGCAGGTTGACGATGGTGTCGATGCGCCGGTCGGGATCGAATTGCAGGAGGGCTTCGTGGATGCGGTCCGAGCCGCTGGCGTGATCGGAGCGGGTCATCACGGCCTCTCCCCCCGCCTCCTCGATCGCGTGGCAAATTGAGTCGGCATCCGTGGCGACCAGGACAGGCCCGCAGCCGGCCTCGACCGCCCGCCGCCAGACGTGAACAATCATCGGCTCCCCGGCCAACTCGGCCATGGGCTTGTCGGGCAAACGTGTGGCGGCAAGTCGCGCCGGGATGACGATGAGGGAATTGGCCATAATTATCCGTCAGTTAGCTCGGGAAGAATTCCCTGTCCATGGTTCAAACCGCGACAATTCTCTGAGTTGCAACAACCCGCTACCCCTTATAGTCTCTCGCCGCGTTGCAAGAGCTACGAAGAAGTAGCCTCTGCCTGCTGGGGGGATATCAAACATGCAGAATTACTACCTCAACAAGATCGCTATGGCGGTACTCGTTGCCCTGCTTCTGTTCTTTGGCACGAGAACGCTCATCGACATCGCCTATGAGGAGCACGAGCCAGAAAAGCCTGGCTACGAGGTTGCCGGGGCCGAGGGCGAGGAGCATGGCAAAAAAGAGAAGCCTGCCGACGAGGGCGCGGCCTTCATCGCCGCCCTTAATAAGGCCGATCCGGCCAAGGGCGAGCAGGATGTAGGGCTTTGCAAGGTCTGCCACAGCTTCGACAAGGACGGCCCCACGATGATCGGGCCGGCCCTCTACGGCGTGGTCGGACATAAGATCGCGAGCCACGAGGGCTTCAACTACACCCCCGCGCTCAGGAAGCATGAGGATCAGGAGTGGACCTTCGAGAACCTCAATAAGTGGCTGACGAACCCGCAAGCCTTTGCCCCGGGCACGAGCATGGCGTTCCCCGGCATTGCAGACATTCAGAAGCGCGCCGACGTGGTCGCCTATCTCAACAAGAACAGCGACGATCCGCTGCCCATCCCGGAACCCAAGGCCGAAGAAGCAGCGCCCGAGGAAGCCGAGGAAGCCGCGGACGCCGGCGAGGGAGAAGCCGGTCAGTCTGAGATCATTGCCCTGTTGGCCTCGGCCGACGCTGGCAAGGGCGAGCAGTCCGCGGCGCTCTGCAAGGTGTGTCACACCTTCGATGCGGGCGGCGCTGCGGTGATCGGCCCCAACCTTCACAACGTCGTTGGGCACAAGATCGCCGCCCATGAGGGCTTCACCTACACACCAGCGCTCAAGAAGCATGGCGAAGACGCGTGGACCTATGAGAACCTCGATGCCTGGCTGACCAACCCGCAGGCCTTCGCGGCCGGCACGAGCATGGCGTTCCCCGGCATTGCGGACGCCAAGAAGCGCGCCGACGTGATCGCCTTCCTGATGAGCATGACCGAAAACCCGCCGCCGCTGCCAGAGGCTGCCCCGGCGGAGGAAGAGGCTGCTCCGGCCGAGGAAGAGGCTGCTCCGGCCGAGGAGCCGATGGCCGAGGAGCCCGCCGCCGAGGAAGAGGCTGCTCCGGCCGAGGAGCCTGCCGCCGAGGACGAGCCGATGGCCGAGGAGCCAGCGGCTGAGGAAGAGGCTGCTCCTGCCGAGGAAGAAGCGGCCCCGGCCGAAGAACCCGCTGCCGAAGAGCCGGCTGCCGAGGAACCCGCGGCCGAGCAAGAGCCGATGGCCGAGGAAGAGCCCGAGGCAATGATGGAAGAGGAGACGATGGAGGAGACCATCTCGGTCTCGCCGACGGTCTCCGAGGACGCGCCGTCCGAGCCGTCTGCCGGCGAGCCGGCGTCGTCGAGCCAGCCGCAGCCGGTCTATCCGGAGGGGTCGGATGACACCATGTCGGATGACACCATGGGCTCGGAAGAGCCCGAGGCGATGATGGAAGAGGAGACGATGGAGGAGACCATCTCGAGCCAGCCGCAGCCCGTCTATCCCGACGGGGAGCCGGAGATGGACGCCGGTTCCGACAGCACGGGCTCGAGCGCACCCTCCGGCGGCGACGCTCTCTCGTCGCAGCCCCAACCGGTCTATCCGGACGGCAAGCCCGAAGGCCTCTAGGCCAGGGCAGATCTCAGCAAAAGGGGCCTCCCGCGGGAGGCCCCTTTTTCGTTGGGCCGGGGCCACGTAAGGTCCGACATGACCGATAATTCATTTGGTCCCAGAGCCGGTCATGCTAGCTTTCACAACGCTTTTTCGCGCCTTTTTGCCTGACGGTAGGCGCGGGGCGCGTCCCTGAAGGCCATCCCCCAAAGAAGGCCAATCCCCCCAACATGGAGCCCACCTCGCGCCCATGACCTTGCTTCGCCTCGCTCTCGCTGCCGCGCTGTCCGGACTTCTCCTCGGACCGGCCAATGCCCAAGACGGTGCCCAAGACGGCGCCCAAGACGCCCCGACCCGCCACCACGCTCTGTCTCTGGTCGGCGCGCCGAAATATCCCGCCGATTTCACCCATTTCGACTACGTGAACCCCGACGCGCCCAAGGGCGGCGTGGCGCGGCTCGCCTCCATCGGCAGCTTCGACAGCCTGAACCCGGTGCTCTACCGGGGCGAGAAGGCGACGGGACTCGGCTTCGTCAATGAGAGCCTGATGAGCGACAGCATCGATGAGCCGTCGACCTCCTACGGGCTGATCGCCGAGTGGGCGTCCTATCCGGAGGACTATTCCTCGGTCACGTTCAAGCTGAACGACAAAGCGCGCTGGCATGACGGCACGCCGATCACGCCCGACGACGTGATCTACAGTCTCGAGGTGAACAAGACGGCAAACCCGCGGCTCGGGCTCTACTACAAGAACGTCTCGCGCGCGGAGACGACCGGCGACAACGAGGTCACCTTCTATTTTGACACCAAGGGCAATCGCGAGCTGCCGATGATCATGGGGCAGCTCACCATCCTGCCGAAGCACTATTGGACGGGGAACGACGCGAGCGGCACGCCGCGCGACCCGATGAAGACGACGCTGGAGCCGCCGCTCGGCTCGGGCCCTTACCGCATCAAGGACGTCAAGCCGGGCCGCTCCATCACCTATGAGCGCGTGGCCGACTATTGGGGCAAGGATTTGCCCGTGAACAAGGGCCAGTGGAACTACGACGAAATTCGGTTCGATTCCTACCGCGACCAGACGGTGGCGTTCGAGAGCTTCAAGGCGGGCAATCTCGACTACTGGCAGGAGACGAGCGCCAAGAACTGGGCGACGGCCTATGACTTTCCCGCCCTGCACGATGGCGACGTCAAGCGCCAGGAGGTCGAGATCAAGCGCACGCAGCCCATGCAGGCCTTTGTGCTCAATCTGCGCCGTCCGCAATTTCAGGACCGGCGCGTACGGCAAGCGCTTGCGCTGGCCTTCAATTTCGAACTGGCCAACAAGAACCTGTTCTATGGCCAGTATGAGCGGGTCGGCAGCTATTTCCAGAACAGCGAGCTGGCGGCCGAAGCGGCGCCGCCCACGGGCCGCGAGCTCGAGATTCTCGAAGGCGTAAGGGACCAGGTGCCGCCGGAAGTCTTCACCGAAGTCCACAAGAACCCGGTGAACGACAGCCGGGACGACATGCGCAACAATCTGCGTAAAGCCGTGAAGCTCTTGAAGGATGCCGGCTGGCAGGTGAAGGACGGCGTCCTCGTCAATGTGAAGACCGGCCAGCCTATGACGGTGGAATTCCTGCTGGTGTCGCCGCTGTTCGAGCGCATCGTGCAGCCTTACCTGCGCAATCTGGAACGGCTCGGGGTCAAGGGCTCGATCAGGCTCGTCGACTCCGCCCAGTACACGCGCCGGCTCAACATCTTCGACTACGACGTCATCGTCTCCACCTTCGCCCAGTCAGACTCTCCGGGTAACGAGCAGCGCGACTTCTGGGGCTCGGAGGCCGCCGACCGCGAAGGCAGCATGAACCTGATCGGCATCAAGGACCCGGCCATCGACAAGCTGGTCGATCACATCATCTTCGCCAAGGACCGCGAGGAGCTGATCGCCGCCGCTCGCGCGCTCGACCGGGTGCTGCTGTGGCACGAATTCGTGGTGCCGCAATGGTTCTCGCCCAAGGTGCGCATCGCCTATTGGAACCGCTACGGCGAGCCCGAGGAACTCCCGGGGCTCACGCCGGGCTTCCTGCAAGTGTGGTGGTACGATCAGCAAATGGCCAAGGAGCTGCGGGAGCCATCGAAGTCTTGATGGCGAAAGAGCGCGCTAGTCTCCACACCCTCGGCGCAGCGCTTCTCGTCTTGTTTCTGGCGGCGGGCCACGCCGTCCCGGCCGAGCGGGCCCACGGCCTTTCGGCCTTCGGCGATCTCGCCCTGCCACCGGACTTCGATCACTTCCCCTATACCGATCCCGACGCGCCGAAAGGCGGCACGTTCTCTTTGATCGGCTGGGGCGGCGTCACCACCTTCAACAGCCTGAACAACTACATCCTCAAGGGCGACGCGGCGCAGGGGCTGGAGCTTCTGTTCGACAGCTTGATGGTCCGCGCGGCGGACGAGCCCGACGCAGTCTATGGGCTCGTGGCGGAAAGCGCCGAGGTCGCCGATGACGGTTTGTCGGTGACGTTCCATCTGCGACCCGAGGCCCGCTTCGCCGACGGAAGCCCCCTCACCGCGGACGACGTGGCGTTCTCGTTCGAGACGCTGAAGGAGAAGGGCCACCCCCTCTATCATCAGATGCTGCGCGACGTCGTGAAGGCGGAGGCGCTCGACCCGCAGACGGTGCGCTACACGTTTCAGGGCGATCTCGTGCGCGACTTGCCGTTGACCGTGGCCGGGCTGCCCATCTTTTCCAAGACCTACTATGCGACCCAGCCGTTCGATGAAACCACGCTCGAGCCGCCGCTCGGCTCGGGGCCCTATGTGGTCGACAAATTCGCGCAAGGCCGCACCATCGTCTACAGGCGCAACCCGGACTACTGGGCGAAGGACCTCCCGGTGAACAAGGGGCGCTGGAACTTCGACAAGATCGTCTTCGAATATTTCCGCGACCGCACGGCGGGCATGGAGGCGTTCAAGGCCGGCACCTACGACTTCCGCGAAGAGTTCACCTCGAAAGTGTGGGCGACGGAATACGGCTTCCCGGCGATCCGCGACGGGCGCGTCAAGAAAGAGGTGCTGCCCGACGAGACGCCGTCCGGCACGCAGGGCTTCTTCATCAACACCCGGCGCGACAAGTTCAAGGACCCGCGCGTGCGCGAGGCGCTCGGCTTGGTGTTCGATTTCGAATGGACCAACCGCAACATGTTCTACGGGCTCTACGACCGCACGGAGAGCTTCTTCGAGAACGCGCCCATGGAGGCGGAGGGTGCGCCCTCCGACGCGGAGCGCGTGCTGATCGAAAGCTTGGATGTCAAGGTGCCGGACGGCGTCCTCGCGCCTGCCGTGATGCCGCCGAAGAGCGACGGCTCAGGCCAGGACCGCGCTCTCCTGCGCGCGGCCGGCAAGCTTCTGGACGAGGCCGGCTGGCACGTTCGAAACGGGAAGCGCGTCAACGACAAGGGCGAGCAGTTCACGGTCGAGTTCCTGACGTTTGAACCGACCTTCGAGCGGATCATCGCGCCTTATGTCAAGAACCTGACGCTGCTCGGGATCGATGCGCGTATTCGTAGGGTCGACCCCGCGCAGTATCAGCAGCGGCTCAAGAATTTCGACTTCGACGTCACCACGCAGCGTTATGTGATGCGCAACACGCC
>Ga0075527_10000051_pt1 | contig 23946 bp, 30 predicted proteins | sample NGEPer11B_FD_74784 | JGI IMG/M metagenome (GOLD analysis project Ga0075527, IMG submission 74784) | Arctic peat soil microbial communities from the Barrow Environmental Observatory site, Barrow, Alaska, USA - NGEE Permafrost305-11B | ecosystem: Environmental > Terrestrial > Soil > Wetlands >...
CGCCGTCCATCCAGTCCCTCATTTCATCGGGCTTTCCGCGTCGCAGCAGCAGTTCATACAGACGACGGCGCTGGGGACGGCGACGCAGGTCGAACCGCGCCACTCCTCTGAACCTGGTGGCGTCATCGAGGTAGATCTTCGCGAAGCACTCCGGGAGCCTTCCGCGCCACAACCGATCCGGTACCCAGAACGCTCCGGCCGTAGGCGCGGTGTGCCGCGTGAAGTTGACCTGGGTCACCAGATCGAGCCGATAGCCTGCCGCCTCGACAATCCGCTCTGCCACCGCCAGATTCGGGGCCTTCAGGCCGCGTTCGTACGCCGACAAGGCCGCCTGCGACGTTCCGCCCCGCGATGCGAGCGCACGCTGCGTCAGGCCGCTTCCTCGCCGAGCATTGAGGATCAGCCAGCTGACATCCACGCGTCAACGATACCTGCACGGGTGTCAACACGCCGTATGTCGACCCTTCCTTGCGCACCTACCTGTCAGGAGTGGTCATGCACGTTTCTTCACATGTGTCCCCTCGACAGCAAATCGGTCCGTATTAGATAGGAACACGCTCAGGAGGCAGCCCATGTCAGCTCACCACACCACCCACGCAGTGCCGTTCCACGAACGGCACGACGACGAACTGTTGACCCTCGACGAGGTCGCAGTGATTCTGATGGCTTCGGAGAACACCGTCCGCTGGTGGCGCCAGATCGGCACCGGCCCGGAGTTCTTCAAGATCGGCCGCAGGCTCTACACCACGGTCGGGGACTTGCGCCGGTGGATCCGCGAGCAGCGGCTCGCATCCCGACCCGTCCTCCCTGCACCAAAGGTGAGCTGATCGCCATGGACTGGATCCACGACGGCCCGCTCGATCCACGGCACGTCTTCCTCGACGCGAGCGAGGTGATGAGCCGCTACGGTTGGGGCAAGACCAAGGGCTACCAGAACCTCAAGAACCGGGACCTGGTGCCGTAGCCCGTCATGACTCACCCGGACCGTTGGCGGCTCGATCAGCTCCTGGCGTGGGAGGAGCGGCGCATGGCAATGGCTGAGGCTGCGCTGGAAGCGCTGCTCGACCCCGATCATCGAGCGGAGACCATTACCGACCTACTCCCCCAGCCCAAGCGACGCCGCCGGTCAGCGTGACCCGGTCAGGACCATCATCAGATGGCAGCGCCTGGCTTCTATAGCCTTATGCACTGTGAGCAACGTCGTGGAGCCGGTCAGTGCTGAGCAGCCCAACCGCGCGTTCCGGCGGGTATTTTCCCGGCGCGAACTCCAGTCGCTGGCCGGACGGCGCGCCTTCGAGCGAGGGCATGGCTACGCGCTCGACGGGCGGGTGCACAAGGTGCGGGCCACCGGCAGGCAGGTGACGGCGAAGGTGCGTGGCTCGTCCTCGTACAAGGTCGGTCTCTGGGTCGAGGACGAGGAGGCGGCGTGGGGATGCACCTGCCCGGTCGGCCGGGAGGAGCGGTTCTGCAAGCACGCGGTTGCCGTCGGGCTGGTGGCAACGGGCGCGGTCGAGCCCGAGGACGGTGACGACACCGCGGAGGAGGTCGATCTGGCCGGTTACCTCGCGGCTCTGGACCACGAGGCTCTGGTCGACCTGGTGCTGGAGCGGGCTGCCGCGGACGGCCTCTTCGACGCCCGGCTGCGTGCGGCGGCCGCGAGCAGGAGTGGCGGGCGACCGGACCTGACGTCGTACCGGCAGGCGCTCGCCGCGGCGTTCGAGACCGACGGCTACATCGGTTACCGCGAGGCATACGACTACACCACTGGCATCAGGTCCGTGCTCGACGAGTTGCAGCTCCTCCTCGCCGAGGGCCATGCCGAGGATGTGGTGGCGTTGAGCGAATACGCCGCTGACCTGGCTGAAGATGCGCTGGGCTACATCGACGACTCCGACGGCGGGATGTCGCTGGTCGCAGAACAGCTCTGGGACCTGCACCTGGCTGCCTGCAAGGAGGCGCGGCCCGAACCGATCGAGCTGGCTCGAAACCTGTATGAGCGCGAGCGTCATGGCGGCGACCTGGAGGTGTTCTACGGCGCAGTGGAGACCTACGCCGACGTGCTCGACGAGGCGGGTCTGACCGAATACCGACGGCTGGCACAGGCCGAGTGGGACGCGCTGCCCGCGCTCGGTCCCGGCGACTCCGAGCACACCTGGTCCTCAGGCCGCTTCCACCTGACCCAGGTCATGCTCTCCCTCGCGGACCTCTCCGGCAACGTCGACGCGGTGGTGGAGGTGCTGGCGCGCGACCAGTCCTCGGCGTACCAGTTCGTCAAGATCGCCGAGACACTGCACCGGGCAGAGCGCCACGATGAGGCGCTCGACTGGGCGCTGAAGGGCCTGTCAGTGCACGGATACCTCGACCACAGACTGGTCCAGTTCGTGGCCGAGGAACATCACCGACTTGGCCGCCCCGCCGAGGCGGTCGCCGTACTGTGGCACGCCTACGAGAACGTGCCCGGTGTGGAGACCTACCGCCGGCTGAAGGAACATGCCGAGCGCGCCGACCTGTGGCCAGAGCAGCGCGACCGCGCGCTCGCGCTCCTGCGGCAGCGGGCCAAGGGCCAGCGCAACAGTTCCACCCTGGTCGCCGTCCTGCTCCTCGACGGCGAGGTGGAGCAGGCGTGGGCCGAGGCCACCGTCGGCGGGTGTCGCCGTGACCAGTGGCTGGAGCTGGCCCGGCTCCGCGAGGACGAACACCCTGACGACGCCATCCCACTGTGGCGCGATGAGGTGACCCGAGAGATCGCGGCGATGAGCAACCCGTCCTACGCCAACGCCGTCGCCTTGATCGAGCGGATCGGCCGACTGCTGAGGTTAGTCGGCCGGGAGGAGGAGTTCGCCTCCTACGTCGCCGGGCTTGCGACCGAGCACAAGCGGAAACGGAACCTGATGAAGCTCTTCGCCAAGCGAGGTTGGTGAGGCACCCTGTCTCCGACTTGCTCCCCGGCCCAAACGTCGCCGCCGGCCTGCGTGACGCAGCCTCCAGGCCAAGTCGGGTGTTCCCGCGTAGACTGGGTCCATGACCACGGCCGAACTTCTGGAGCAGGCGCGCAAACTCACGCGCGAAGAGCAGATGAGGCTCGCCCATGACCTGTGGGTAGAGGCAGGCGGACCGTATGACGACCCGACCGAGGTCGAGTCCGTGTGGGCGACCGAAATTGGACGACGTCTTCAGGGCATCGTTGACGGAACTACGGCAGGCGTTCAGGACTCTGAGGTTCGCAAGCGCTTCGGTCTGTGACGCGCGAGCCGCGGTGGGTCCCCGACGCCATCGAGGACCTGCAGAGCGGGCACGACTGGTATGACGAGCGGGAGCCGGGTCTCGGTCAGCAACTCGCCGCCGAGGTGTTCACAGTTCTTGAACAGGCCGTGCGCCATCCCTTCCTACCAAGGAAGTACGAGCACCCGGGACTTCCTGCCGAGCCCGAGGTTCGCAAGATTCAGTTGAGGCGGTTTGACGAGTACGGCATCGTCTACGCCGTCGTCAACGACACCTCCTGGATCGTTGCTGTGGCCCATGCCAAGCGGAAACCTGGCTATTGGATCGACCGGCTGACGAAGCTCTCCTGACTGCTTGCCGACGCGCGACTCCTGGACGCTGCGTTGATCTACTGCAACACCAATGTTTCAGTAGATTGTTTCAGTAGGTCGACCGGCAGAATTGACGCCGTGAGCGATCTGCAAGACAAGCTGGAAAGCCTACTGCATGAGAACGCGCGCCTGCGCCAGCTTCTCAAGCTGACCGACGCGGAGGCCTCTCCTACTCGGGGCACCCAGGCCGCTGGCGCCTGGACCAACTCCTGTCGTGGGAGGAACGACGCATCGCGATAGCCGAGGCCGCATTGGAGGCCCTCGTCGCACACGAGCGGGAACCCGAGAGCGTCACCGACCTACTCCCCCAACCGAAGCGCCGCCGTCGGTCGGCGTGATCATGCAAGCGGTCCCTGCACAAATACTTCGACAACCGGATTGCGTCCCGTCGGTCCGGCGGGACTCACTCGCCGGAGGGCAGCGCTCTCCGCGCGAGACGCTCCCGCGCGTTGCGAAGCATCACCTGGAGGCGCTCTTCGAGCTCCTGCTTGGGCGGCAAGGCGGTCCAGTACTCAGCGACTACGATGCCGTCCTTGTGCATCTCCAAGAGTTCGACCTGCTCGCGGCTGGCCTCGGTACACAGGATCAGCCCGATCGGCGCTTCCTCGCCCTCCTGGCGCTCGTACCGATCCAGCCACTTCAGGTACAACTTCATCTGGCCCTCGTACCGAGCATCAAACTTGCCGATCTTGAGTTCGACGGCAACCAAGCGCTTCAACGGCCTGTGGTAAAACAGCAGGTCGAGGTGGAAGTCTTGGTCGTCGATGACCATCCGCTTCTGGCGCTCAACGAAGGTGAAGCCGGTGCCCACCTCCAGCAGGAACGCCTCCAGATCCCGCAGGATGACGGCCTCCAGATCGGCTTCGAGGTAGTTGTCATGCAGGCCGAGGAAGTCAAGCAGGTAAGGGTCGCTGAAGGTGTCGGCAGGCACCATCGACCCTGACCCGATCTGGGAGTTGGCTATCTCCCGACGCTCGAAGCCCTTGCGCTGAATCGCACTCCGCAGCGGCAGAAGCGCCAAGAAGTGAGACCAGCTCAATTGTCGTGACAGCGTCACGACAATCTCAACATCCGGAAACAGGCGGGCGAACTGGACCATCCGCCGAAGGTTCTTCTCCTCGAAGCTCCTGCCGTACCGATTGACCAATTCTCGTGACAGCGTCACGACAATCTGCGCGCCGTAGTCCGCTCGCTCTTGGTCAAGCACCTCGGCATCGATCAGTGCGCCCACGCGCCAGTAGGCCAGCGTGAGGGTTGCGTTGGCATAGGAGGCGATCGACTCCCGGGCCTCGTCAACCAGAGACGACACCCGCTCGACCAAGTCCTCCGAGGTCGCAGGCTCACCATGCAGCGAACGGCGCGCAGGGCTGATGCCGCGATCCTGGGGCGGCGGGGTGGGCTCACTCATGAACCAAGTCTCTCAATCGACACTGACATCACGCGAACGACGCACCTCCGAGTGATACACGAAGCCCCGGACTCGATGTCAAACGGCGACCATCGCCGAACCGGAACGACCGCAAATCCGCCGTGACTCCCCCCCGATGGGACGCGAGCGACGGCTGCCGGCGAACGTTCAAGGGCATACGCAACGCGTGCCCCAAATGCGGCGATATGACACCACTGGGAACCACGTGGTCGCCAAGCCCGCGCCAGCTCGGCAGCGGCCCGGAGTTCTTCAAGATCGGTCGGCGGCTCTACACCACGGTTGGCGACCTGCGAGCTTTCATTCGCGAGCAGCGAATGGCGACCCGACCGGTCATCGGAACGCCGAAGGTGAGCTGATTGTGATGGATTGGAACCGCGACGACGGCCCGCTCGATCTGCGCCACGTCTTCCTCGACGCCAGCGACGTGATGCGCCGCTACGGCTGGGGCAAGACCAAGGGCTACCAGAACCTCAAGGACCGGGACTTGGTGCCGCCGCCCGTGATGACACACCCCAATCGCTGGCGCCTGGACCAACTCCTGGCGTGGGAAGAACGTCGGATGGAGATTGCCGAGGCAGCACTGGAGGCCCTCGTCGCGCCCGACCGGGAGCCGACGACCGTCACCGACCTGCTCCCCCAACCCAAGCGACGCCGTCGGTCAGCGTGACATGCCTCAGCCCGCCGACGGGCACAACAAAGCCCTGCGGTGCCTAACCGGCGTGCCGGACAGAGGGCGGTTATCCGCGGGGCGCTGCTTTCACGATAGCGACCGACCACTCCCATTTGTGCAACAGGTTGCTGCACAACTCACCAGGACATTTGTCCAACAGACCGTTGGACAAACTCACCGCCGATTTGGCAGCAGCCTGTTGCAAATTCTCCTCGTCAGGCCACATCGCCAAGCCAGTGCAAGGCATCCTCTGCACTTCTGTCAGGTCGAGATACCCTCAACCCGTACCCTTCTGTCAGGTCGACAGACCCTCAACCCGTACCCTTCTGTCAGGTCGATGCTAGAGTCAAGGTATGAGGGACGATCAACGCCGCCAGCGCCTTGTGGCCGCGAACCCGTGGTGGCGGGCCGCGAGTGTGGGCGAGGACCCGACTGCATGGACTGCACACCAACGGATCTTGCGGAGCCGCGCCGACTATGACCTCGGCTATAGGCCGGAGATCCTCGATGACGTCCGCACCGGCCCAGTCACCGACCTTCTGGCCGTGCTCACCGGCCCACGGCGCATCGGGAAGTCCGTTGCCCTGCTCGACACCGCTGCGGCCCTATGCGCCCGGCGCGACCTCGATCCCCGTCAGGTGGTCTACCTGCCCTGCGATGGAATGAACGCACAAGACGTCCATCGGTGCCTGGTCCTGGCGCGAGAGCTAACCCGCGCCATCGACTTCGACCAGCCGCAGCCCAGAGTGTGGCTGCTCGATGAGATCAGCGGTGTCTCCGGCTGGACCGCAACCCTCAAACTGGCTCGGGACACCACGGAGTTCGGCGGGGACACCGTGATCGCCACCGGGAGCCGTTGGGCGGCAGGCGAGGACGTTCAGGGGAACCTGCTGGCAGGCCGCGCGGGAACCACACCCGGACGCCGTACCCGCCTCCTGCTGCCAATGACGTTCCGCGACTACCTCATTGCTTCTCGCCGCCAGGTTCCCGCCTTGGACCTGGTTCATGTCAGCAATCTCCAAAGCCCCGAGGTAGCCAAGGCACTCGACGCCATCGCCTTCGACATTGACGCCTATGACCTCGCCTGGCAGGACTACTTGACCTGCGGCGGCTTCCCGCGAGCGGTCGCCGAACACACCCGAAACGGCGCGGTCTCCGACAATTATCTGGGTGACCTCAAGTCGTGGCTACGCACCGACGTGGACCCCGACGGCCCCCAAGACTCCGTGCCCCGACTACTCAGCGCCATTTCCCAACGAGTGACCAGCCCACTCAACATCTCTCACACCGCCGAAGAACTCGGCTACAAGTCCCGGGACATCACCGAACGGCGGCTCAACCGGCTGGTCTCCAGCCACGCAGCCCTGTGGTGCCCCAGACGTGACGGAGACAAACTCATCGTCGGCGCGCAGTCAAAGCTCTACCTCACCGACCCGCTGCTCGCGTCCTTACCGTCGAGACTCAGGTCCGGAATGGCAACACCTGACATGACCAAGCTCACCGAAATGACCATCGGAGTAGCACTGGCCCGGGCGATCGACGACCTCGAAGAAGGCCGCTGGGTCAGCGGCGACACCATCGGTTACGTCCGTAGCGCCCGCGACGGCGAAGTCGACCTCGGCCCCATCACCGTTCCCTCACCAGCCGAACCGGTCACCACAGTGCCGATGGAAAGCAAGTGGGTCGATCGCGGCTGGAAGAGCGACGCCTTGACCATCGATGGCAAGTTCGGCCGCGGCATCCTCGCCACCAAGTCCGTCCTGGACACGACTGGAAAGGTCTGGGCAATCCCTGCTCCGCTCGTGGCCCTTCTTCTTCAGTAGGCGCGCAGACGACCGCCGAACAACCCCGCGTCAGGGGCCCCGTTCAGATTCTCGCGACAGTGTCGCGACAATCGTGCAAGCACCGCTTGCACCATCGCCAGACCTGACAAGCGACGACAATGTTTTGCTCGTGCTCCGAGTCGACCCAGGCGAGCGCGTTCACGAAACCACCAAAGGTGACGTCTATCTGGGAGCCGGCGACGAATCGCACCGACGAACTGGCCGGCTTCGCCCGGCCTACTGCGTCACGCCACTTGCAGACCCTGCGCAAGCACGGGCTTGCCGCCTGGGATGGGCAGGGCCCCAAGGATCCGCGCGCCTCCTGGGCGCTGCTCTGATCTACTGCAACACCAATGTTTCAGTAGATTGTTTCAGTAGCCGCTGGACGGCGATTCGTCCAAAGTGATACACGAGAGTGATACACGAAGCCCCGGAATCGGTGTCAAACGGCGAAACTGGGCGAACCAATCTGAACCGAAACAGTGCCTCTGACCTGCAGTTTTACGATTTTGAGCCAAATCCTGAGCGTACGGTCTATCACGTGGCACCAGTGGCAGGCCGCGTATCCGACGCTCAGCAGAACAGGCACATCGCGGCGTTTCGCCTCGGCAAACGCCTCATCGCCCCATTCGAACCAGTCGACCGGATTACCGGCATGTTGCTGCAGGTAGGGGCTCGTCGCCGATGCGAGCCGGTTCATTCGCGCGGCGAGTCCGTCGGTTCGTCGGGCTTCTCTTCGAAATCGACTCGTTTGAGTTGTTTGATGAAGCTGCGCAGGATGAAATACAGCGCGATACCCATCAATATGACGATGCCAAATGCAAGCCAGCCCGGCTTCACATCCTCGGGGTCCGGCGCCAGCAGATTGTCGGTCTGCAGGGTTGCGAGGAGTTCTATGACAAACATGGGATCAGCGTAATCCCGCGAACAGATCATCCTCGGGAAGGGTCGTCTCCACGTGCGATGTCACTAATTCGAAATCCTCCGTTGGCCAGGCCGCTTCCTGCACTTCGTGCGGGATCGCGAACCAAAAACCGTGTGGGTCGATCTGCGTGGCGTGTGCGAGCAGCGCATCGTCTCGCACGTGGAAGTATTCCGCGCAGTGCACGCGGGTAGTCAAACGCTTCTCATCTTCTTCACGGACGACCCAGTTCCGAACCCGTTCGGAGAACGGATTCTCAAGGCCATGTTTTTTCATCTCGTCGTCGATGGCCTTCATACGGAGGTAACTCCAACCGTGGTGGTAATACAGCTTGGAGACCTGCCACGGCTCGCCACAGTCGGGGTACGCAGCCGGATCGGCGGCCGCCTCGAACGCCAGAACGCTGACCTCGTGGCATTTGATGTGGTCCGGATGCGGGTAGCCGCCGGCTGCGTCGTACGTCGTCAACACGTGCGGCTTGAAGGAACGAATGAGGCGCACGAGCGGCTCTGCGGCCTCGGCGAGCGGCACGAGTGCGAAGCAGCCCTCGGGTAGTGGCGGTTTGGGATTTCCTTCGGGCCAGCCCGAGTCGATCCAGCCGAGCCAGTCCTGCTTGATACCGAGGATCTCTCGCGCGCGATCCATTTCTTCGCGCCGGATCTCGCCAATCAGTTCGGGATCGTCGAGGATCCCCGGGTGATTGAAGCCCGGGTTCAGGATGGAGCCGCGCTCGCCGCCCGTGCACGTCGCCACATGGACGTCAATGCCTTCGGCCACATACTTGGCCGTCGACGCCGCGCCCTTGCTCGACTCATCGTCGGGGTGGGCATGCACATGCATCAGACGCAATTGGTCGACCACGGTTCTCCTGACCTCGAATGAACATCCCGATCTTGCCACTTAAGCGCCCCTGCGGTGAATTCAGGGCTGCGCGGAAGGTACCGTCCCCATTGTGACTGACGATCTTCTGGGCGATCGCTATGGCCGGGATCGGCGACCGAAGTGGCTGTTCCCCATCGTCGCGGTGATATTGATCGGCATCGGTGTCGCGTGGTCTGTATGGGCTGCGCTCGCTCAGGTTGACAAGCCCATCTCCGCTCAGTTGTACGGATACGACGTGACGAGCGATCATCAGATCGGGATGACCGTGGAGGTCCATCGGACCGACGGCGGCAAGGCCGTCTGCTCGGTATACGCGCAAGGCCTGGACCACTCCATCGTGGGCGAGCGTGACGTCGAAATCCCCGAATCGGACGAGAAAACGGTGCTCGTCAAGACTACGGTGGAAACCGAGCGTCGGGCCGTGACCGGCGTGCTCAAAGGCTGTGCGCTTCGGCCATAGGTGGTAATCTTGGTCTTTCACCCTGGGCGCGTGCCTGGGGTGCATTTCGTGAGTACGTGAGGAGCGGGTGAGACATGACTCAACCAGAGGAAGCGAAAACCATCTGGGTGACCCAGGAGGCTCTTAACCGGCTTCAGGAAGAGCTGGATCACCTTCGCGGTGACGTTCGTGCAGATATCACCCAACAGATCGCCGATGCGCGCGACGAGGGTGACCTCAAGGAGAACGGCGGCTATCACGCCGTCCGCGAAGAGCAGGGCAAGACCGAGGCCCGCATCCGTCAACTCGAACACATGATGCACCGTGCCGAAGTCGGCGAACAACGCGCCGATGACGGTCTCGTCGAGTCCGGCATGATCGTCACGATCCGTTTCGCCGGCGACAAGGGAACCGAACAGTTCCTGCTCGGTTCACGTGAGCTTCTCGCCCTCGACGACAGTGTTGACTACACGGTGTACTCGCCCGAGTCCCCCATGGGCCTGGCCATCATGGGCAAGTCCGAGGGCGATACGGCCTCCTACACCGCGCCGAACGGCAAGGAGCTCAAGGTCGAGATCGTCGATGCGAAGCCGTTCGTGGGCTAAGCCCACGAACCATCAGCGGAGCGTGGGTTAACCCCTCCAGATGTGGGACGTTCCTGTTGACCTAGAGGCCTTGGGTCATCAACAGCGTCCCAAATCTTGAGGGGTTGGCTAGTCGGCGCTCGCCCATTGATCGGATATGAGGTCGTAGCCGAGTTCGACGAGTTTGCTGTTGACCTCCGCACGGTGCTGCGAACCACGGGTGGCAACCTGCATCGCGACCTCCACCTGATCGACGCCCAAAGATTCCGATGCCCTCTCATGTGCCACATTGAGGACGTTGACCTGCATCGCCGCAAGGTCGGTCAATAACCGCATGAGTTCGCCGGGCCGGTCTGAAATTCGCACCCGGAACATCAAGAAGCGGCCGGCGGACGCGAGACCGTGCCTGATGACCTGCAGCAACACCAACGGGTCAATGTTGCCGCCCGAGAGGATCGGTACGATCGGGCCTGCAAAGCGTCCAGGGTTTTCCAGGATCGCCGCGACGCCTGCCGCTCCCGAAGGTTCCACCAACATTTTGGCCCGCTCGAGAAGCATCAGCAGGGACTGACTCAGCGACTCCTCCGAAACGGTCACGACTTCGTCTAACAGTTCGGCAATTACGGCAAACGGCAAGTCACCGGGTCGGGCCACAGCAATACCATCTGCCATCGTGGCGCTCAGAGCAACCTGGATCGGATGCCCTGCGCTCAGCGACGGCGCGTAGGAGGAGGCGGCCTCGGCCTGTACACCGACGACATGGACGTCAGGGTGTGCCGAACGGATCGTCGCGATACCGGCGGCAAGCCCACCGCCGCCCACCGGCACGAGGATGGTTTTGACGTCGGGGACCTGCTCGAGCACTTCGAGGCCTACGGTGCCCTGACCGGCCATGATGTCCTCATGGTCGAACGGGTGGATGAGGACTGCACCAGTTCGCGTGGCGAATTCCTGCGCCGCAATCAGCGCCTCGGTCACGCCGGCGCCTGCAAATTCGACGTCCGCGCCGTACCCCCGCGTCGCACTGACCTTGGGCAACGCTGCCCCCTCGGGCATGAAGATCGTGGCTTTGGTTCCCAGCAGCGAGGAGGCGAGCGCGACCCCTTGGGCATGGTTTCCGGCGCTGGCGGCAACGACCCCATGGGCGCGTTCCTCGTCCGACAAGCGGGCGATACGCACATACGCTCCGCGGATCTTGAAGGAACCGGCCCGCTGCAGGTTTTCGCACTTCAGGCTGACTGATGTGCCAGCGATCCTGCTCAGCCATCGTGATTCTTCGGTGGGTGTGACAAGGGCGACGCCCTGCAGGAGTTCACGTGCGGCTTTCAGATCATTGATGTCCACGACCGTCAGCCTAGACGGCGACTCGATCGTTCCGGCCCAACCAGTAGCTAGGCGGCGGCGTCCGGCGGCGGAACGAAGGGCAGTGGCGACTGGGACAGATCCGCCAGATGGCGGACCACCCCGTTGACGCAGGCGGCAATCGGCACCGCAATCAACGCCCCAACTACCCCTGCGACGGTGAATCCCGCAGCAATCGCCAGGATGATGGCGAGCGGATGGACCGCAACCAGATGCCCCATGACGAACGGTTGAAGGACATGGGACTCGAGTTGCTGCACCGCGACCACGGCGAGCAACATGAACAACGCGGTCCAAGGTCCCTGTGCGACAAGGGCGACGAGGACAGCAACCATGCCCGAGACAAACGCGCCCACGATAGGAACGAAGGCGCCAAAGAAGACGAGGACGCCGATCGCCAACGTCAGCGGGACGCCGAGAGCCCACGCTGACAGGGCAATGCCGAAGGCGTCAATCAATGCCACGACGACGGTTGCGCGGACGAACGAAGTCAGCGATATCCATGCGGTACGGCCCGATGAGTCGACCCGTTCCCGGGAGGCACGCGGGAAGATTCGAACGAGCCAGGACCACATGCGGTCGCCCTCATACAGGAAAAAGAACATCGAGAATAGTGCGATGAAGAAGCCCGCGACCAAATGGGTGATGCTGGCACCAATCGACCCCGCCTGGTTGAGAATCGACGAATCGCTTGAGCCGATGGCGTCCTTGCCGCTTTCGATCCAGGACTGGAGTTGCGCGTCGCTGATCCCGAGCGGTCCGGTCCGCGCCCAGTCCTGAATCTTGGTGATGCCATCGACGACGGCCACCCGCAGATCCGTAATCTGCGTCGCGACTTGCTGTCCGACAAGCACCAACAGACCGAATATGATGCCGACAAGACCTATGACGACAATGGCCGTGGCAAGCACTCGCGGCACCTTGTGCCTGCTGAGGAAGTCCACCGCAGGCATCACGAGGGCCGTACCCAGGAGCGCGATCACCACCGGGACCGTGAGTTCGGAGAAGTAGCGCATCAGCCAGACAATGGCTCCGCCCGCCGCACCAATAATAAGAAGCCGCCATGCCCATGTCGACGCGATCTCGACACCGATGGGAACTTGATGCCGCTCCGGCACGCGAATCACCTTCCTCGCCCAAGAGCGTAACCTTCGGGACTCCAGCATGCGCTGAACCGGGCCGGTTTGCGCAGACCATTTGCGCAGACCAATAGTCTTGAAGAGAGAGGTGGACCCTATGATCTTCAACCGTTCGAAGTCAGAACTCCCCGATGCGGAGTCCGCGCTGCCCGGCCGTGACGCCCGCCCGTTCAGTGTGGGCGAGACACACCTTGTGCTCGGCAACCCGATCGAGACCGATGCGCCGGCCGGTATGGCAGTCGCCGTTTTCGGTCTTGGCTGCTTCTGGGGTGAAGAGCAGACGTTCTGGAAGGTGTCGGGGGTCTGGTCGACGTCGGTCGGATATGCCGGCGGCATCACACCGAACCCGACATACGAAGAGGTGTGCAGCGGCCGCACCGGTCACGCCGAGGTTGTCCGCATCATCTTCGATCCGCAGCAGGTGACTTATCTGGACCTGCTCAAGGTCTTCTGGGAGAACCACGACCCGACGCAGGGCATGCGCCAAGGGAATGACCGCGGTGCCCAGTATCGGTCGATCATCCTGACCTCGAGCGACGAGCAGCAAGCCGAGGCCGAGGCGAGCCGTGAGCACTATCAGAAGACAATGTCGGCGCGCGGTTACGGCGAGATTACGACCGCGATTTTACCTCTCGGTGACTACTACTACGCCGAGGACATCCACCAGCAATACCTCGTGAGGAACCCCAACGGCTATTGCCCGTTGCACGCCACCGGCGTGGCGTTCGGCGGCTGAACCTTCAGCTTTGGCTTTCCTCGACGATGAAGAACGAATTATTGGACGGGTCACTGAACCAGGTCGCCCGGTCACCCCACGGCATCGTCTGCGGCGGGCCCGTGAACGTGACGCCTTTGGCCGAAAGGTCCGCATACGTGGCATCGATGTCGTCGGTAAGGATGGAGATTCCCGAACTTCCCTCGCCCGCATCGGGGCCGGGCGGCTGCCGATCGTAAACTTCCGGCTGCCCAAGCACGATCGCCGTCTCGGCACCGACCGGCTTCACGGTCAGAAACCGCATGACCGGCCCCATCATGGCGTCCTCGTCCTTCTCCCAGCCGAGTAATTCGACAAAAAAACGCAGTGCTTCATCCTGGTCACGCACGACAATCGTCGTCGAGTGCAGTGTCATTCCCATCGGAAATCCTCCTCAGTTGGTGTTCTTGATTTGCTCGCGCATGCGTTCTTCGGCCGCGCGCATGTCGGGCTTGAATTCGTCGCCGAAGTCGTCGACTTCGAACACCTGGCGGATTTCGAGCTCGACGGGACCGTCTTCTTTTGGCCACTGCTTGACCCATTCGATCGCTTCTGCGAGCGAATCCACCTGAATCATGGTGAAGCCGGCAACCAGTTCCTCCGCTTCGGCGAACGGCCCGTCCGTCACGGTCGGCTCTTCAGCACCGATCACGACACGGGCGCCTTTCGACGAGGGTTGCAGGCCTTCGCCGGCAAGCATGACACCGGCTTCGACGAGCCTTTCGTTGTAAGCACTCATCGTGTTCAGGAGTTCGGCGCTCGGCATGACGCCTGCTTCGGTGTCCGCGTCTGCTTTGCGGATAATCATGAATCGCATCGGCCGTCCATCCTTTCGGGTTCATCGGAAACCATCTTGAAATTTTCTGCCAACACGCGGCAGACTGGACGCACATGGTCCGAAAACATCTGCACCTCACGCAACACCCTTTTGCAAGCGATGACAAGGCGCAAGCCTTGAGCACCCGATGAACACACTCATGCCCCGCGAGCGCCGAGAGGTTGCGCCCGGCGCCGTGCATCTGCCTGACTGGCTCAGCATCGATGCACAAAGCGAACTGGTCGAAGCGTGCCGCACATGGGCGATGGCCCCGGCGCCGATGCGCGCCGCGAGGACTCCCGGCGGCGGACACATGAGCGTGCAGACGGTATGCCTTGGCTGGCATTGGCGTCCATACGCGTATTCGCGCACGGCCGACGATGTGGACGGTGCGCCCGTGCCGCCGATCCCCGGCTGGCTTGCCGACATGGGCAGGCGAGCCGTTACGGAGGCGTATGTCGATCAGTCGGCTGGCAACCGTTACAGCCCCGATATCGCACTCATCAATTTCTACGACGATGTCGCCAGGATGGGCATGCACCAGGACAAGGACGAGCACGCCGACGCTCCCGTCGTGTCCCTCAGCATCGGCGATACCTGTCTTTTCAGATTCGGCAATACCAACGACCGGAACAAACCGTGGGCCGACGTCGAACTGCAGTCCGGCGACCTCTTCGTATTCGGCGGTCCGTCCCGTTTCGCATTCCACGGAGTGCCAAGGGTTTACCCAAGGACTGCCGACCCGGATTCAGGACTGTCGAATGGACGACTCAACATCACGCTGCGCGTTTCCGGACTGCCATAGCAGCGCGTTCGCCCTCGCCGAAGTACCCTTAATACAACTACGCCGACAGGGGTCTGACATGGATGGTGTGTTGTGGGGTGCAGCAGTGCTGCTTGCCATTGGATTCGGATTCACCGGCTCGATCAAATTGCTGAAGTCCAGCGAGGAACTCGCTCGAATGGGCATGGGCTGGACCGAGGACTTTTCCCCCGGCGCCATCAAGGCAATCGGCGCGCTCGAACTCACCGCTGTCGTGGGTCTCATCCTGCCGCCCTTGCTCGACATCGCACCGATCCTTGCGCCGCTGGCGGCACTCGGCTTGATTTTCGTAATGGTCGGTGCCGCCTGGACTCACATTCGCCGCGAAGAAAATCATCTGCTGTACGTCATCGCGGTGCTGCTGGTCCTCGCGATCGTTGTGGCCTGGGGCAGATTCGGACCCTACCCGTTCGACTGATTCACCATTCGCCGGCGATTGCTGCGAGCCGTTCAGCGTCGACGGACTCGCCCGATTCGATCAGCCCCCGGATGTGGTCAGCAACGTCCCACACGTTGACGTTCATTCCCGCAACCACACGGTTTCCTTCGAGCCAGAACGCGATGAACTCACGTGAGGCCGGGTCGCCCACATAGGCGACCTCGTATGTACGTTCCGGATCGAGATAGCCCGTGAACTCCATGCCGAGGTCGTACTGGTCGGTGAAGAAATAGGGCAACCGGTCGTAGAACACGTCCTCTCCGAGCATCGATCGCGCCGCTGCCTCACCGGACTGAATCGCGTTGTCCCAGTGCTCGACCCGAACGTGTCGGTCGAGTTGCGGGTAGAAGATGTTGGCAACGTCGCCGGCGGCCCAGATGTTGTCGTGCGACGTCTTGAACGCCGCGTCGACCACGATTCCGTTATCGACCTTCAGGCCAGCGTCTGCGGCGAACTCCGAATTGGGGATCGCGCCGACGCCAATGATCACCACGTCGGCGGGCACAACCTCGCCGTCGCCGGTGCGAAGCCCGGTGACTTTGCCGTCCTGGCCCACGATCTCTTCGGCCGTAGAGCCGAGTTTCAGGTCAACTCCGTGTTCACGATGCAGCGCCGCGAAAACCCCACCGAGTTCGTCGCCGATGGCGCTGCGAAGTGGCATCGGTTGTGGCTCCACGACAACGACGTCGTTGCCGTACTTGCGCGCAGCCGAGGCGACCTCGAGACCGATCCAGCCGCCTCCGACCAAGACGACCTTCCGCCCGCCGACTTCCAATGCGGCGCGCAGGGCCTTCGAATCGTCGACCGAGCGCAGGTAGTGCACACCTTGGAGGTCAGCACCCGGGAATGTCAGCACGCGCGGTCGCGAACCCGTCGCGATCAACAGCCTGTCGTACGAGATGGTCTCCTCGTTTTCCAGGGTCAGCTGCCCCGAGTCGGCGTCCAGGCCAACGACAGTCGAGCCGAGGCGAAGGCCGATCGCGTTATCGTCATACCAGCTCGTCTCGTGGACGAATACGGACTCGAGTTCGTCGTCGCCGAGCAGAAAGCCCTTTGACAAGGGCGGCCGCTCATACGGGCGTTGTTCCTCGGCCCCGACGATATCGAGGGTTCCCTCGAAGCCTTCGCTGCGCAGTTTTTCAGCGGCCTTGGCGGCGGTCAGACCGCCGCCAACGATGACAATTGATTCGGATTTGGGCACCATGGCGTCAGCGTACGCCCGTGATGCTGCTGCTGCGGGCGGGCTTCACTACTTCAGCACCCGGTTGCCGATCGCGGCGAAAATCCGCTGATAGCCCGACCCGGTCAGACGCACGATCGCGTCCAACACCCTGGCGTCCAAACCAATCAACACCCGTGCCTTGTTCTTTTCGACGCCGCGCAGAATGACCTCGGCCGCCTTCTCTGCCGAGGTGCGTGTGACCTTGTTCTTGAATTTCGACATTCGACATCCGGCCTTTTCGCGCGGCTTGATCCGCACTTGGGGCATCGGCGGCGCCGGAATCGGCTGGTCATCATGGTCATCGACCCGGCCGAACCGTTCGGACCCTGCTTCCCAATCCTCGCGAGCAGCCACGATCTCTTCGTGCGTGCGGCCGATGAAATTCCACCACATGACCAGTTCCTCGGCGAACGGCTCCCCACCGACAAGCAACAGCCTCGTATCCGCTTCTGCCGACAGGTTGATCCATTCGCGTCCGAGGGTCGCTTTGCCCGCGCACAGTTCGAGGTCGGCGCCGACCAGCAGCGTGTAGGTAGTCACCGGAGACGTCACGGCGGCGAGTTCACCCATGAACATCATGGTTGTCAGGTTGGGCGAGCCGACGACAGGCAAGTCAACGTGGTGCTCAAAATCGGCCGCACCGGTACGACGCTCGTCGGGCAACGCCACCCATAACTGAACGCCGTGTAGCGGCCCCTCCCCGAGGCTGAACTCCGAATGCGCCACGCCATCGCCAGCCGTCATCAGGTTGACCTCGCCGGGCTTGAGCACCACATCATTGCCAAGGCTGTCCTTGTGGCGGATGTGTCCTCGCAGCGGCAGCGTCACCGCCTGCAGGCCGGTGTGCGGGTGCGGCAACACCTGCATCGGGCGGCCGGTGGGTCCGAAGCAGTCCACGAAACACCATGCGCCTACCGTCGGCGGTGCGCGGTGCGCGGTGCGCGGTGCGCGGTGCGCGGTGCGGGAGCGTGCGATTGACCTGAATGCCGCGAAGACCGCAGAGCGGCACCTCGCGGCTCGGCACCAAAAGATCGGTCCACGTAGGGTCGCCCGGAACGGTCTGCGAATCCGTCATGCCATGTCCCGCTGCCTCCCCGAAGTGTCAGAATCCCGTGTGGATCCTGTGATCGGCAACAGCACCGAAACTGGGGGCCGGTTCGAGACACTTCTCTACGAGAAGGATGTGCTCTAACCCACCAACAGGTTCTGCCTGAGCTTGTCGGTCAAACCCGGTGCGGCCCCGGCTCGCCGAAGCCAGCCTTCAGTACCGCCCTCGTGTTGATCCCACACGTCGAGCACACCTTCCAGGGCCTCGACGGGGACGGCGAGAAACGACTTGGGCAAGGCCTTACGGTCTTCGTATCCGGGCACAAGCGCCAGCCGCCGGCCGATGGCTTCGGCATGTTCAAGTGAGGTCAGGTAGTCGGCGACGACGTGCTCGCGTGCCACGCCGACGAGACGCAACAACAATGCGACGGCGACACCGGTGCGATCCTTGCCGGCTGCGCAGTGGATCAATGTCGAACCCGAGTGGTCCCCCGCCACCCGGACGATCTCGACAAGATTGTGGTCGGCGTAATCGAGCATGACGCGATAGAGGCCCGGCAAGTTTGATGGCGGCGTGGCACCGGGTTTGAGAGCGGCCAGCAACGGAAGCTTGAATACCTGCGAACCCAGGCCTTGCAGCGGGTGCTGAGGTTCGGATTCGGAAGGCGAACGCAGGTCGATGACGACTGAGGGCGGCCAACTGATCCCATCGGGCGCGCCGTCCCGCGCGGCCGGCATCGCGCTACGCAGAATGGATCCCGGCCGCACGACGGCCCCGTCGGCGGTGGGGGTGCCGCCTAGATCACGGAAATTTGGCACGGTCTCGGTCATACCCCGATTCTAATCGTGGGCAATGACAGATAATCCAAAGGCCCGAAACTCGTCGTTACGCCCCGGTAAACTTGGGTCATGAGTACGGAGTCTGCGACGAAGAGGGCCGCCACGATCGCCCTGTACGGCAGCGGTGGTGTCGGCGCACTGTCTGCGGGACTCTTTGGCGTGATCGCGGCCGAGGGATTGCTCGCACGGTGGTCGATCGGCATGACCGCCGACCGACCACCGACAGGCGACGGCCTGTACGGCGAAGATTTGGCCGGCCCACCCGTGTCCTTCCTTCTTCTCGGGGACTCCGCCGCCGTCGGTTATGGCATGACCGACGTGGACGACACTCCCGCAGCCATGGTCGGATGGGGTCTTTCACATCTGCTCGACCGCCCCGTACAAGTCACCAGTCATGCCGTAGTCGGCGCCCGAACGTCCGATCTCGATGCCCAGATCGACCTGGGCCTTGAGGCCAAACCAGATGTCGCCCTCATCGTCGTCGGCACGAACGACGTGACACATAGGGTTCTGACGACCGAATCCGCGCGACGCCTGGCCGAGGCCGTCCGCAGGCTCAGGGAAGCCGATTGCGAGGTCGTGGTCGGCACCTGCCCCGATCTGGGCACGGTCCAGCCGTTACCTCAGCCGTTGCGCCTGCTGGCCCGCGTCTGGAGCCGCCGGCTCGCTGCCAAGCAGGCCGTCGCGACCTTGCAGGCCGGTGGCCGTGTGGTGTCGCTCGCCGGCCTGCTCGGCGAGGTATTTGCAACCAAGGCCGACATCATGTTCGGCATTGACGGGTTTCATCCGTCACGCACCGGCTACGCCAATATGATTTCGGTCGTCATACCGGCTCTGGCTGCCGCCGTCCGCGCCGAGGACCTCGCCGCCGCGTACGCCGACCAGCCGCGCGACATGATGACCGTCTCCGACGCCGCAATTGAAGCGGCCCAGCACGGCGGTACTGAACTTGTCAGGACCGGGCGCTGGGCCGCTATCAGGCGTCGGAAGTCGACTCACTGACCCCGATCTCTATGCGTTTGCGTCGCTGTGGCGACGTCAACGCATAGAGATCAGTTGGGGTTAGTCGCTGCCGCGCAGGATGGCGAGGATGCGGAGCAACTCGATGTAGAGCCAGACCAGCGTGACCGTGAGGCCGAAGGCCGCACGCCACGACTCGCGCTCGGGCAGTCCGGCCGCCACGCCACGCTCGATGTAGTCGAAGTCGAGCACGAGCATCAGTACCGCCAGCACGACGGCAATGGCCGAGACGATGAGGCCAAGCGTGTTGAATCCACGCAAGCCGCCCGAATCAAGGACGCCGGTGAGGCTGAGGATGAAGTTCAGGACCATGACGCCGACGAAACTGAGGATTACCGCGGTGACGATCTTGCGGAACTTGTCGGTGACCTGGATGTTAAAGAACTTGTAGACGAACAGCGTGCCGGCGAAGGCCACCATCGTGCCCAGCACGGCCTGGAACACAATGCCGGCGTCACCGACGTATCCGGACACGATCTTGGAGAATGCACCGACAAAGACACCTTCGACAACCGCGTAGGCAATGACGAGCGGCGGGCTGACTACCTTCTTGAAGGAGTTGACCAGCGAGAGGACGAGGCCCACGATCGCTCCGCCCATGGCGAACATGTACGCGTTGTTCAGGGCTTTCTGGCTGACGGAGATATCGCCGATCATGAACCAGGCGGCGGCCGCAGCCAAAACGACGAGGCCCAGCGAGATGGCGGTCTTCTCGACGACGGAGTCGATCGTCATACGATCCTGCCCCGTCGGAGCGTCGGGCTGACCGTTGACATCGACCTTCCAGGTCGACGGATCGGTGCTTACCGCTCCGCCGCGACCATTGAAATTGTCGTTGCGGGCGAAGACGGGGTTCTTACTCTGCATAATTCCTCCGGTATGGGGGCCAGCTCCTGATGGAACCGTTGTCGCTACTGTATCCAACGCTCCGAAACCCGATTTTGTGCCCGCTGTCCTATTCGGACTTCGCCTTGGCCTTGTCGGGCGCCAATTCTGACTTGTCGGCACCGAACACTGCCGGCACCTTGATGAACGGGACGACAGGTTGGGTGGCATCCACTCCCTCGGCGGGTTCGTTCCGATCCGTCCGCTCGTTGTAGACGGCGTCTCCGGTCGGCACCTGTTGCAGGGGGAAGATGTTCCATGTCGTGGCACCAGTCTCGAGTTGCCCAGGCACAAGGATTGCCGATTCGAGGCATTCTTTATCGAGACAACCGTAGTCGAAGGAATTGGAGTCGATCGCGAGAGGCTTCCCGGATTGATCGAACAACTGGACATTCTCCAGCAGATTGCCCTGCGCATCGTAGGCGAAAACGTTGCCCACCGGCTCGCCGCCCGAGCTCAGACCGGTCACGGCTGTTTCACCCTCGTCGTAAAAGTCTCCCGCCGATGCCTGGTTGGCGAAGGTACCCGCAACGGAAAGGGCTGGCACTAGCAGCAGCACCGCGGCAACGTTGCCGACACTGACCAGACCGCCCATCCAATTGCCTCGCAACCACTGCCCACGACCCCACTGGACGCTGGTGGTGAAGGAGGTCAACAAGAACAGCCAACCACCGAGCGATTCAGGCAGGACCCCTCCGACGCCAAGCCAGAATGCGACGACAACCTGGTAGGCGACCCAGGCACGGAGGATCCACCAGGACGGGCGCAATGATGTCGCGAAGTCCATGACCGAGGAGAGGAATCGGTTCGTGCGCAAACTGACTGCCATATCATCGCGCTGTTGACGCAAACTGGTGACGAAATCGGCAAACGGGCGGGCCTTCTTCGACTGCTTCAGCGGCAAACCCGCCGCCGTACGGAGTTCGAGCGCATACCCTGCCGGGTCACGAAGCGTTGATCCGGCCGGTCGTTCCTGCAACTCCTCAGCCAGGTCGGCCTCGAGGCCGCCGGTCAACTCTTCGATCTCCTCGGCGCCCAGATCGGCCAAATGGGACCGAACCTGGGCGGCGAATTCCTCAATGTCTGCGGTAACAAACGTGGTGGTCATGACCGCACCTTCCTTTCAAGCAGGTCATTCATCGTCTGTGAAAACTCGGTCCACACCTTGCGTTGGCTGTCGAGCATCGTGCGGCCCTCATCGTTGATTCCGTAGTACTTCCGGTGCGGACCCTCCTCGGAAGGTACGACGTAGGTCGTCAGGGCGCCGGCAGAATACAGTCGGCGGAGCGTGCCGTAGACCGACGCGTCTCCAACCTCCTCGAGGCCGCCCGTCCGCAAACGGCGGACAACGTCATAGCCGTATCCGTCTTCGTCCTCGACGACGGCGAGCACCGCCACGTCGAGAACGCCTTTCAGCAATTGGGTCGCATCCATGCGTCCTCCTCGGTCTTCCGAAATGGACACTACCACGCAGTACGCACTAGTGCGGACAGCAAAGAAAGCAGTGCGTCGAGTCAGTTGAGGCGTTGCACACCCGCGTAAACGCTGAGGGACCCGGACGATCGAAGCCGGCTTGTTGTTCACGGAGAGAATCAGGCAGCGCAGCGATCACGGCGACGTCAAATGTGGTGGTGTCCGCCGCGAGGTCGAAGGTCGCTCAGGTCGGCGTTGCGTCACGCGTCCCATCGACACCCCCTCAGTTCAAGACTTCCATGGCAGCGAAAGTGAGCCGACCCGATCGCCGCGCCGGCCGAGACCGGGCTCGACCACCAGCATGCCGTCGGCGGCAGCGAGACCGCGCAGCATCGAGGCCGCCCGCCACTGGGACGGGAACGCCCAGCCGTCTCTGAGCTCATACGGAACCAGTCGGGTCATGCGCGGGTTGCCAGCCACCTCCTCAGCCAACTCGATGCCGACAAGTTCTGTGAGCGGCGCCCCCGTCATACCCGCGACCAAAGGGTGCACAACGCCAAGGAATCCGACAATCGCTGCCAGCGGGTTGCCGGCCAGGGCGACTACGAAACGCCCGCCGGGGAGTTTTGCGAGCAGGGTCGGATGGCCGGGCTGCACCGCAATCTTGTCGAGCAGGATGCTCGCACGCAGTTTCTCCAGAACCGCGCGCACATGGTCGGCCTCACCGTCCGCAGTGCCGCCGGTCGTCACGACGATGTCGGCAGTGCTGTCGCGCAATGCTTCCGTGACGGCTTCGCGATCGTCAACGACGCGCTCGCTTCCCTGTGCATCCGCCCCGACCGACTCGCACAATCCCGCGAACTGTGGCGTGAATGAATCACGTAGGCGGCCCGGAGCTGGAGTACCTTCGGCATCGATCTCATTGCCGGTCACGATCAGGTGCAGCGACGGAAGTGCGGACACCGAAATTTCGTCATAACCGCAACTCGCCGCCACGGCGAGATGTATGGGGTTGAGCCGCTGACCCGCCTTGATGACGATGTCGCCCTTGGCGATCTCTTCGGCACTGGCACGTAGGTGCTTGCCGACTGTGGGCATGACGCCATCGACACTCAGCGAAACCGTGCCTTCGTTTTCAATGCCGTGTTCGCGGCGCAGGATGGCCCGCGCGCCCAGTGGGATGGAGCCGCCGGTGCCGATAATCATGGCTTGACCGGTGGAAAGTTTCACGCCCGACGGCCGGCCGATCTCGATCGATCCGGCGATGCGCCAGGGCCCTTCACCGGCTACCGCCCAGCCGTCCATCGCGGAAGAATCCATGTTCGGCACATCGGCGCGGGCAACGACGTCTTCGGCGAGGATGCGCCCACCCACTTCGGCAAGCGGCAAAGTCTTGCGAGGCAGCCGCTTCGGCAGCGAGTGAACGTACGCGCGAACTTCGGTCCACGATCCATTGACGAGACTCGGCACTAGCTTTGGGCCTCATGGTCGAAGAGTTTGGTCGTCGTGGCGATCGCGTTGTTGAGGTTCTCAATGGTTCCGCCGGCCTGCCCGGCCGCGAGGCCGACCAGAAATGTCGTGATCGGAGCGGCAGGTCGCATCACGGAGTGCGCCGCGTCCGCGGCGAGATCGAGGATGTCGGAAATGTCGAAGTCGACCTCGATCCCCAGTGCAGCAGCCAGTTTGCCGGCCCACGCGTCAAGTTGCTCTTCGGACATTTCTCAATCCTCTCGATCGATTCCAAGTTGACGGGCATCGTCCCACGTATCGACGTCCATCGTCGACGCCACCGGCACGGCGACGCCCACGAGATCCAGTGGGCTGATGAGCGCCCGCACCGACA